>Ga0302162_10000170_pt1 | contig 19869 bp, 18 predicted proteins | sample I_Fen_E2_2_FD_193501 | JGI IMG/M metagenome (GOLD analysis project Ga0302162, IMG submission 193501) | Peat permafrost microbial communities from Stordalen Mire near Abisko, Sweden - I_Fen_E2_2 | ecosystem: Environmental > Terrestrial > Soil > Wetlands > Permafrost | place: Sweden: Abisko...
AACATATATTCGAAACCTAACCTGGAATATTCTAAGTTTATTTCAGCCATTTCTTGGTAACCCTTTTTCATTAACTTTTCAAAATCAGCTGAAAATCCTTCGTTAATATATTGTATTAACGATTTCTCCATAATTCCACTACTTTTTTTAATTTTATTATTTTCTATATCTCTACTTTTCTTGTTTTTCATATTATTCAGCTTAATTATTGACATATTTTCGCCTCCATAGCAGTAAAAAGTTCTTTATAACTATGATTATATTGCAAATTATGTCAATTTGTCAAAGGATTTGTCTTACTTATTTGTCACTTATAAGATAATTCTTTGTTTTTATCATTTCACCCATAACTTATGTATGTATTTTAGGTATCTATAACGTTAGTATATCTTTTTTTAATGCTAATGCTGGCTTGATTTCAATTTAATAAATTTGTTTTATTTAAAATAAATTATCATTTAAATTTTTTTCTTTTTTGAAATCTTTATAAGTTATTATAACTCTTTCTTTATTGCTCTCATCTAAAATTCTCAATAGAACTGGAAGCTTTGTATTTTTATCTACATAAAATTCTGCCTTACTTAAATGTTTATTTTTACTATTATATTTCATATCTACTTGCAAATAAATTTCTTCACCCCATTCAGCCTTAACTTCTTTGATTTCACCACTCTGTGGATTTGATAAAATATTCTCTATAAATGCTAATGGATAGATTATATCTATATTTTTATCCAGAATATATTCCTCATCTTCTTTTCCTTCTACTTTAATCTCTTCACCTTTATAAACCTTAACTCCCTGACGTCCATCCTTAAATTCTATTCTTGATCCTTTCTCAAAACTATAATACTGCATTGTGCTTTCCTTAAATTCTGTTTTTGAATTTTTAAATACATATTCAACTGTACTGCTATAACATTTTGTATTTTTCAATTCATTTATTATATCTTGATTTGAAGGCGTAATTATATTCCTACACAAAATAATGAATAAAATTATAAAGATTGGAACAGAAATTAAGATTCCCATTATTATTTTTTTGTTAAATAAGTTTTTTTTTGAATTCATAAGTCCTCCAAAGATTTATTACTACGTACTACTATTTATGAAAATCTCCAGACTTTTATTCTTAATTAACACATATGAAAAAAATATTAAGTCAAATATGTGGTGTATATTTCGACTATGATTAACTAATAATATCGTTAACTTCTTTAGGCAATTCATTTATAATATCCCTTGCATTTACTATGTAAGCTTGCTTTCCTAATTTATCAGCTATATTTCCATGAACATAAGCCCCTAAAAGAGCTGCTTTCTCTAAATCAATACCTTGTGATAGAAATCCATTTATTATTCCTGTTAATGCGTCTCCCATACCTCCAGATGCCATTTTACTATTTCCTGTTGGATTTATATAAGTGTCTTTCCCATTCGAAATTACAGTATTATATCCCTTTAATAAAACAACTATTCCATATCTTTGTGCAACTGCTCTTGCTATATTAGTTCTATCACATTCCACATCTTCAACAGTTATTCCTAAAAACCTTGCCATTTCACCTGGATGTGGCGTAATAATTGCTCTACCTTTTAAATTGTCTAATAAATACTTATTTTCCCCTATCAAAGTTATTCCATCTGCATCAATTACAACTGGGCATTTACTATTTTTAACAACTTGTTCTAATAATTTTTCTTCCCTATGACCGGTTCCAATTCCAGGCCCAAAAGCAATAGAACTTGCACTTTTTATGAGTTCAATTACATTTTTCTCCTCCAAATTCAAAGTCATAGCCTCTATGAATCTGCTTGATAACGCTGTTTGAACATCTTCATTACATATTAATGTTGTTAATCCTGCCCCTGCTCTAACTGTACATTCCGTAGTTATAAAAGCTGCCCCTACAAATCCCATTCTCCCTGCTACAACTAATGCCCTACCATAATTCCCCTTGTGACCATAAACCTTCCTCTTAGCAAGTAATTGTTTATATTGCTGTTTTTCTAAAATGTAAAGATTGCCAGAGTTGATTTTTTTAATATGTTCTGGTATCCCTATTTTTAATATTTTCATATTTCCAACACAATTTATTGCTTTATAATTTAAAAATCCTTGTTTTACGACTTCAAATGTATATGTAATATCAGCATGTACTGCAATTCCTCTCTCAATTCCTAAATCACAATCCAAGCCTGATGGAGTATCAATTGATACTATAAGCTTCCCATATAAATTTACATTTTCTATAATGCTCTTAAATATACCTGTTAAATCTCTGTTGAGTCCAACACCAAAAATCCCATCTACTACTACATCATAATTTTTAATATCATTAATTATATGCTCATCTATATCGTTTTCTGACTTGATAAACAAAAGATCTCTTTTATCAATTAATTTTTCTAATATATTAAAATTAATTCTGAAATCATCTGTATAATTTTGATCTTTACTTACAATATAAACCTTTACTTTTTTTCCTATTAGCATCAAATGCCTACATAATGCTAGGGCGTCCCCTCCATTATTACCTTTTCCACATAATATTAAAAATGACTCACCTTTATCCACCACTTCTTTGAATATACCTATCGCAGCATTCTCCATAAGTATAATCCCTGGAATCCCTATATCCTTAATGGAATTTTTGTCCATTTCTTTGCACTGATTAGCTGAAAAAATTTCAAACATTATATCACCTCCATCACTGCATAAGCTATTGCATTTTCTTTACTATGTGAAATACTAACATGCATATTAAATTCTTTTATATCCAATAGTTTATAAATCTTATAACTCAAATTCACAACTGGTTTTCCGAGTTCATCTCGCAATACTTCAATGTCTTTTAATCCAAATCCTCTAAATCCTGTTCCCAGCGCTTTGCTAATTGCTTCTTTAGCTGCAAAATTTCCAGCTATTACATTACCCTTGAACCCCTTTAATTTAAAATATTCAATTTCATTATACGTAAATGATTTCTCAAGAAAACTACTTGTTCTCATTATTACTTTTTCTATTCTATTGATTTCTATTATATCAGTACCAATTCCAATAATCATAATTTATCGCCTCTCTTAGTAATATCTTACCATATATTAGCGTAAATATTTAATTATTGCTATACTTTAATGCTAGTTTATAGCTTGTTCTTGTATCCCCACATCAAATTCATAAGCATGCTCATCTGCATAACTCCCTATGATATCAATTAAATGTAGAGGCGACACTTGATTATTGTATAACTTAATGAGTAGTTGTTTTACCTTATATCTATGAGGCGAAATTATGTCTATATTTGTTCTTTCCAAATTTATATTTTTTAAATCCACATAATCTTTTCTTTCAATTTCAATTCCATATGCTATTATTCCCTTATAGTCTTTTTTTATAAGTCTGTAAGCATACCTAAACTCCACATCATCATCCCTATTAATAGATGTGTATTCCTCAACTAAATTCATACCCATTCAACTCCTTAATTAATAGTTCTTAATTACATACTTATACTAGCACATAATATATCAATAAATTGTCAAAGCATGTCCGCTATTTCAAAATTTATATTTTTTTTATTGACAATAAAACGTTTTCCCGAGGCTTTTACAACATATAGATACTTCAAACCTTAATAATTATAATCTAATTTGTCGAATTTAATTAACATTGGTTTTAATTTTATAACAATAGAACCACATTTAGGAACGTGAACTAAAATGACAGATCAACAATTTATGTCACTATATTATGCAAATAAAAAAAGAGCCATTAGCTCTTTTTTCACCTCATAATCTCTTTTTTGTTTAACCATAATCGAAAAATATCTCTTAGATATCGTTTACATACCTATTATAACACATCATATTCTAAATGCAACACTTTTTATATAAATATCTTTTATTTTCTATTATTTTTAATATAATCTATATATTTTTATTAGTAATAGTTATTTTTATGCTTTTTATTTTTCTAATCGCACATTTATTCCTTTTAAATCAAAATAAATAGTATGCTGCAATATTAATATTCAACATACTATTTATTTTATTTTAAGGCATATTCAAATATAATTTATTACTTCTACAAAGCCTGTGTTTCATTCTTATTATTTTCAAGGAATTTAAAATCCTCTGCCACAACTTCTGCTATATATCTTTTATTTCCATCCTTGTCTTCATAACTACCCGTTCTAAGTCTTCCGCTTAACGTTATAAGGCTTCCTTTTTTCATATACTTGACTATGGCCTCTGCTTTTTTACCCCAAACTATAATTGGAATAAAGTCTGCTTCTCGAACGCCATCAGGCAGTTTAAAATTTCTTTGTACTGCAATTGTAAATTTAGTATAAATTTTATCACTATTTTCACTATGTCTTAGTTCAGGGTCTTTAACCAATCTTCCTAATAATATTATTTTATTCATATTTTACCTCCTGAATATTTTTCATCTAAAGTTATATCCACTTCGGCGATTTATATTCATTGAGAATAAAGATTTCAGTGTATAAAATGCATTTATTTATAATCAAATAAATGCATTTTATTTTTAATTTCTACTGTAACAAAATTTATCTCTACACCTATAATAATTATCATTGATATGAGAAATAACCAAGTCATAAGTATAAATACAGCCCCCAGACTCCCATAAAATCTAGTGTAATTATTGAAATTATCAATGTAAAAAGAGAATCCAAAAGATACTACTATCCAACCTATTGTACTGAATATAGAACCCGGAATCACTTCTCTCCATGTAAGCTTTTTAGCTGGTGCAAGCCTATAAATAGTTGCAAATATGATTATCATAATAATAAATATAAAAGCATATCGAAATATGTTCCAAATAATAAGTATAATCTCATAAAATTGATTAATACTTTCAATATATTCACTTATTACATTTCCAAATACTAACATCGTTAGTGCTAGTATAATAATTAATGCTAATGCCAATATTCCTAACATGGAGATAATTGAAAGTTTAATAAAAGATCTATTTTCTTTAAAATTATAAGCCTTATTCACGCTTTTAATTATAGCTTTAAAAGCAGATGATGCTGTCCACATCATTAATATTATGGATAGTCCTAATAATCCTGTATATTGATTATCAGAGACTTCTTTCACTGTTGACTGTGTTAATTCCAGTATTCTTTTAGGTAAAACAACACTTAAACCCTCTAATATTTGACCAGAGCTTAAATCACTGAATCCAACTAATGTCATCAAAAATAACATAAATGGGAAAAAAGATAACATTAAATAATATGCTAATTGAGATGATAATGCAAATACATCATCCTTCTCAATTTTAGCTATAAGGTGTATGAATACGTTTAATTTATTCCTTAATTTTAAATCTATATTTCTCATTTAATCACCATTTCTTATTTTTATTTCTACCTATTCATCAAATTTTATTGATTATTACAAAGTTTCGAATAATTGCTTTAATCTATTTTATTCTATATTTATAGATTATATGCAATATTACACTATCATTATACATTTTCTTATAATCGTTGAGTATCGTATATTATAAAAGTGGTTACCCTAAAAATTTTAAGGTAACCACTTTAAAAACATATTACATAATTATATTGGAATGTGCCTTATAATGTAATTTGCTAATTTAGTTTACTATTTAAAAATCCCACTAAATTATTTACTGTTGCCATGTCCTTCTTTTCTAAATCTGTTGGTTGTAATCTTAATCCAAAGACTTCTTCAATCTTTAATAATACTTCTATAATTCCTAATGAATCAAGTAATCCAGCTTCAAATAAATCTGCATCCTTCTCTTCTGAAATATCATCATTACCAGTAACTTCAATTAATATGTTTAATACTTTTTCTTCCATTAAACTCTCCTCCTACTTACTATATAAATATCCTGAAAATAATAATAATCCAAAACATGCTATATGAAATGTCACTACTATTTGAATATATTGAAACCATTTCTCCTTTTTATGAGTTTTATAAAAGTTTGATTTACGTTGATATATATCTGTACCTACCAATGCTAAGCCTTGATAAAGTCCATAGATAATATAATACCATTTTAAATCATGCCATGCTCCCATAACAAGCATTGTTATCATTTGTCCGATATGTGAAGCAATAATTCTATTTTTAAATCTCTTATTTCTCATACTATTTAATACAAATCTTGAATATATATAATCCCCAAACCATTTTGACAATGATATGTGCCATCTAGTCCAAAATTCCTTCATATCCTTACTCAAAAATGGCTTATTGAAGTTCTCAGGTACTTTTATACCCAAAATATGGCTTGTTCCTACTGCAAAGGCAGTATATCCTGCAAAATCAAAAAATAGATATAAGCTATATGCATACATATAATTCAGAGAATTCATAAACGTTACATCGGTAGGAATCTTACTCATCCATAATGCACTAATTAAATCAGCAATAATAAATTTATATACTATTCCTCTAATTATACGTTTTATACCCAAATTCAAATAATCGCTTATATACTCTTTTCTATCTATGCTTTTTTCCAAATCATCATCAAATCTTCTTGATCTATCTATTGGACCACAACTTAATGTTGGAAAAAATAAAAAGAAATATAATGTTTTAAAAATATTTACTTCCTTAATGGCTCCATCATATATTTCAATAATCATTTGTATAGCTTTAAAATTAAGATATGAAAGACCTATAAATCCTATACTTCTTTCAATTGTTATAGCGCTTAATTTAAAAATAATTACTGGTAACATAGAACAAAACAAAGTAAAATAATATAAATATTTATTATCCGTCTTTTTTCTCAAGACAAAATATACTTTAATTAATGTAATTTCTGCTACTAGAAACAATGGAAATATTTTTCCTATTCCCATAATTGCTATTATCATTAAAATTGATATTAAAACACCATAATATTTAATCTGTTTTTCTAATAATCCTAAAATAATAGCTGGTATTAAAGCAATCACTAATACATATAAATAAAAATAATCACCATATTGGATTAACGTCATTTTAATTCCTCCATAAGTTTCTTTCTGTCAATTTTCCCATTGGTGTTTAATGGAAACTCATTTAAAATTTTTATATTTCTAGGAATCATATATGACGGTATTAATTTTTTCAATTCATTTTTTATTAATGTTGCATTTTTCAAGTTTGATAGCTCATTCTTATCATTAAGAACTATAAATGCTGTTAAGTGTGAGATTTTATGTTCTTCACTAAAAACTGGGAATACCACTGCATTGTTTATATTCTTCACTTTTCTCAAATTATTTTCTATATCTTCAATTTCAATTCTAAAACCATTTAATTTTATTTGAAAATCTTTTCTACCACAATAATATATTATACCATTTTCATAATACGCTAAATCCCCAGTTTTATATCCTTGTTTACCTTTTTTAGTTTTAAAGAATACTTTATTTGTCATTTCAAAATTATTTAAATATCCTACGCTTATGCTATCTCCTATTGCAACGAGCTCACCTTTTTCCCCATCTTTTAATTTATTTCCTTGTTCATCAACTATATTTAACTCACAACTATCAATTGGATATCCTATAGGTATTCCCTTTTCACATTCCATTATATCTTCATTGATATTTATTGCTGAAATTAAAACAGTAGCTTCTGTTGGTCCATAACCATTTACAATCTTAGCATTTGGGAATCTATTCATTAAATTTCCAACTAATTTCTTTGTTAATACTTCTCCTGCAAATATAAATTCTGATAATTTATTTATTTTTTCATTATTAAAATCATCAAATTTACTACAGATCTCTGCTAGTGCCGGTGTTGATACCCAATAATCTATATTAGAACTTGTTAATTCACTAAATAATAACTTTAAATCTTCTAAAGTATCCTTGTTTAAAGTAAACAAAGTCTTTCCATTACCTAATCCCATATATATAGGAATTACTGATACATCAAAAGAATATGATACTTGATTTAAAACTATCTTTGGACTTTCATCAAATTCAAGAAATTCTTCAAACCACTTAGTAAATGAATCAATATTTCTCTTATTTATTTGCACGCCCTTTGGCTTTCCTGTACTTCCTGATGTAAATAATATATAGCAATTATCTTCATCTTTTACCCAATTATCTTTAGATGGTACTTCATTTATAGGCATATTAAAAATATTATCTACTTCATTTTGTTTTATTTCTAATTCATCCTTTAACCCCAAAGAATCATTGGTGAAGTTAAATATAATTCTAGGTTTTACTTCATCAATTATTTGTTTTATTCTAGATTCTGGAAATGTCACGTCTAGTGGCACATATGCTCTTCCAGATTTCAAAGCTCCTATCATTACTGGTAAGATATTATTTTCCTTATTACCATAAATAATAACTGGTCTTCTATCCTCTTTAAATTCTTTTAATAAATACATGGCTATTTTATCTGAATATTCTTTTAGCTGTTTATATGTCAACTGTTTGTCCAAGCATTTAACAGCTACTCTGCTAGTTTCTGAAAACTTATCAATACATTCTAATACTTTCATAATATCATCCCTCTAATACTACTAAAATTGACTATATACAAATGGTAAATCTGATGCTGAATAAAAAAAATAAACTAATAATGCTGAAATTAATACAGCTGTTAAAAATATTCCTCTATTTAAATCTTTATTACTTATTAAAATGTTTATACATTTCTTCACTTACTTTCAACCATCCTTCTTTTCCTAAATGCTTTGGATCTATCAAAAAATCTTTTTTATAATCATATTCATGTAAATCAAGAACTTCTAAATTATTATCATTTGCTATATTTTTAACTTTTTCATAATATTCATCTCTCTTATCTTTAGTAAGTTGTAAATAATCATAATACCAGCCATTAACTGGTGGTAAAATAATATATGGTTCAATATTAAGATCATTGCAAACGCTTAAGAAAAATTTATAATCATCCATTTCTTTTGACTGAACAAGATTTTCTAACTTTGACTCACCTTTGTGCTTGTCAATTTCACTTTTTAGGTTCTGGTTATAATATTTATCATCTAAGTTAAATTGATTTGTAGACACTATCTTTTCATTTTCTTTTTCAATTTTGGCATATTCATCATCCCAATTAACATCTTTCAATGTTTGTTCACTACTTTTATTAGGTAAGTCTTTAAATTCTTGATAAATTAATGCTTTATCCTGAATATCTAACAAATATTGTTTTACATCATAATATGGCTTAAATACTAGTTTTTCAAATTTTGCAATCTTGCTAGAATCTAAATAAAGTTTAGCATAAAAAGCTTCTGCTGGATATTTTTTATCATTTGTTAAAAATTTATATATTCTTTCGGCATAATATTTTTTATTTTCTTCACTTATCCTTGGATTGTTTAAAAATTTATAAAATTGCACATCTGAAAAGTTAACAACAAAATTATATGGTTCTTGTGCATTCGAATCTTCAAACCATTGAATTGAAAGAATAAATCCTACTTTTTGCTTGTCTTTTATATCTCCTGATCCTAAATAAGTAGCCTGTTGTAAACTTTGAGCATATGCTCTTCCAAAGCAACTAACGTTGTATTCTGCTCCTTTAAAAGGAAATAACTTTAGTGGGTTCTGTGGAACATCTATCCCCATTTCAGATGAACCAAGTAAAAACAAATCGCCTTCATCAGATAATAATTTTTTATCTAACACACTTTTATCTTTAATGGTATCTCCATATTTTCGCCCTATTAAATTAATGTTTCTTTCTTTAGTTAATATTTCTATTTTTTTATCCAATAATGAATTAATTGCACTTGTAGTCAGTATTGCAATTAATATTGGTATTAATAAACTAATTATTTTCTTCATTACATAACAACCTCTTTGTCGTTCAATTATTAATATATAGTATTAAACTAATTTACATATTAAGATATTCTATATTAATAATATTATTCATTCGTATTGGTGTCAATATAGCAATCATGCATATCTAAAAATATCGTATTTTTGTAACAATTCATTATTTTTTTTATTTCTTTAACACGTAAAAAGGCATATTCCTAAACTCAAAAAAATTTACGAATACACCTATTTAAATATGCCGTATTTTAAAATCATATTGATATCATTATATATTTATTCCGTGAGCTAAAAAATTGAGTTAAGAACATCTAAATGCGTATAATTCAATTCCCATTGTTCCAAATACAAGATGTCCACAAGGGGAAAATTCGAGAAATCAAATGAATAAGGAAGTTAACCAGCAGAGCTGGTTAACTAAGTTCGAAGAGCAAAATCGTAGATTTTGATTCTCACTTATCTCACTTATAATTTATAAATCTTTTCTCTATTATTAACTACATTCTTAGTTGCATTTCTTGTATCATATACAACTTTAGCTCTAGTCACAATTGCTTCATAATCGTAACAACTATGATTTGTTGTTATTATCACAATATCAGAATTATCTATTACTTCTGTCCAATCTACTGAATTATATGTCTTACCTTTATATTTAGATATTGGACAATATGGATCATTTATCATAAGGTCAGCACCATTCTTCTCTAATAATTCTATTACCTTAAATGCTGGTGATTCTCTATAATCATCAATGTCATTTTTATATGCAACACCTAATAGAAGAACTTTAGCTCCATTTAATGCTTTCTTATTCTTATTTAAAATCTTCATTACATTATCCAATACAAACTCAGGCATTGAATCATTGATTTCTCCTGATGTTTCAATTAATCTTGTATGATAATCATATTCTTTAGCCTTCCATTCTAAATAAAATGGATCAAGTGGAATACAGTGTCCACCTAAACCTGGACCTGGATAAAATGGCATAAATCCATAAGGTTTAGTTTTAGCTGCATCTATAACTTCCCATACATCTATTCCCATTCTATTACACAAAATAGCCATTTCATTAGCTAATCCAATATTTATGTTTCTGAAAGTATTCTCCAATATTTTTTCCATTTCAGCTACAGCTGGTGATGATACTGTGTGTATATCCCCTTCTAATATATTTCTATATAATGCTGCTGCAACTTCAGTACATTCTTCACTGCATCCTCCAACAACCTTTGGGGTATTTTTAGTATTAAAATCCTTATTACCTGGGTCAACTCTTTCTGGTGAAAATGCTAGAAAAAAGTCTTCTCCACATTTAAGACCACTCTCTTCTAAAATTGGCTTAAGGATTTCCTCTGTTGTTCCTGGATATGTAGTACTTTCAAGGATGACAAGCATACCTTTATGTAAATATTCTGCAACACTTCTTGTTGAATCTACAACGTATGATAAATCTGGTTGCTTATATAAATCCAACGGAGTAGGTACACAAATACAAATTGTATCTACATCTTTAACAAAGCTAAAATCTGTAGTAGCTTTTAGAGTTTTTGCTTCCACTATCTCTTTTAGATTTTCATCTACTACATCACCTATATAATTCTTTCCTTCATTAACCATGTTAACTTTTTCTTCTTGAACATCAAATCCAATCGTTTGGTATCCAGCATTAGCCTTTTCTACAGCTAATGGCAATCCAACATAACCAAGTCCAACGACACCAACTTTTGCGGTTTTATTATTTATCTTATCTAATAATTGTTGTTTTAATACTGACATGATATACCTCCATTATATCAATTAACAATTAACAGTTAACAGTTAACAATTAAGGATGAACGCTCCAAAGGGAAAGTTTGAGGAGTTAAATATAAAATTTACACGCTCACTTTTCCTACGAGATTTCTAAAAATATTTTTATTCAAATCACATAGTGATTTGTTCCATAATTGTGCATTGCGAATTGTGCATTGTGAATTGAATTATTTATCTATACATTCCACTTTTTCTTTATCTTTTCTATATTTTCCACTACAAGCACTACAAGTTGCATGCTCGTCTTTAAATCTTAGTTTTTCTCCACATTTACATACATATCCTAACATGCTTGCTGGATTTCCTACAACTAAAGCATAATCAGGTATATGTTTAGTAACAACTGCACCAGCACCAACTAATGCGTATTTACCTATATTGTGGCCACATACAATTGTTACATTTGCACCAATAGATGCGCCAGTACCAATTATAGTATCTTTATATTCAGTCTTTCTTTCAATAAAACTTCTTGGATTAACTACATTTGTAAATACACAAGACGGACCTAAAAATACATCATCTTCACAAATGACACCTGTATAAACAGATACATTATTTTGTATTTTTACCCCATTTCCAAGTTTCACGCCTGGTGATATTACAACATTCTGACCTATATTGCACTTTTCCCCGATTTCACAATTACTCATAATGTGAGAAAAGTGCCATATCTTTGTTCCATCTCCTATTTTAACATTATCATCTACATAACTCGATTCATGTACAAAATAATTATTCTCCATAAATTAATCCTCGCCTATTCTTTTATACTCTCAACTATATAATTTATTTCTTGCTCTGTTAATTCTGGATAAACTGGTATTGCAAAAGTTCTATGTGATAGATACTCTGCAACTGGCATATCGCCTTCTTTATATCCAAGGTCTTTATATACTTTTTGCAGGTGTAGTGGAACTGGATAATATACTCCTGTTGCTACACCCCTTTCTTTAAGTTTATTTAATATAGCATCTCTATTTTCGCATTGTAATATATATTGATGATAAACTGTTTCATTTTCTTCATCAATAATAGGTACTACTACATTTAAATTTTTAAATTTTTCATCATATATTTTAGCTATTTCTCTTCTTCTACTATTCCATTTATCTAAATGGGGTAATTTAACCCTTAAAATCGCTGCTTGAATTGCATCTAATCTTGAATTAACTCCAATTAAATAATTATAATATTTTAACGGATTATATACAGTATCATCTCCGCCTTTAAATGTTTCTATTTCTTCTGTTATATTATTTAATAAATTATAAGCCTTTTGACCAGTTTCTCCACTTCCATGAGTTCTTAATGCTCTTGCTATAGTTGCTATATTATCATCAGAAGTCACTATCATTCCGCCATCGCCCGCACATGAAAGATTTTTAGTTGGGAAAAATGAGAAACAAGCTACATCGCTTAATGTTCCTATCATTTTCTCTTTATACTTAGAACCTACCGCTTGACAGGCGTCTTCAATAACTTTCAAATTATATTTTTGAGCTATTTGATTAATTTCATCCATCCTAGCACTTTGCCCAAATATATGAACTGGTATAATAGCTTTTGTCTTTTTAGTTATTTTTTCCTCTATCTTAGTTGGATCTATATTAAACGTTTCTTTTTCTACATCAACAAAAACAGGTGTTGCACCAACAGCTGAAATAACTTCTGCTGAAGCGAAATAGGTAAATGGTGAAGTTATTACTTCATCTCCATGTCCTATCCCTAAAGATTTTAATGCAATAACTAATGCATCAGTTCCATTACCTACTGATATTGCATGTTTAACTCCTATATATTCTGCAAATTCTTTTTCAAATTCTGTTACATTCTTACCCATAATATAACTTGCAGAAGAAAGCACCTCTTTAGTTACTCTATCTAAATCTTCAGCAATAGACTTATATTGAGCTTTTAAATCAATTAATGGAATATTCATTTTCCTCGCTCCTTAACTCTACTTTAAATATGTTGTTTACGTCCACTTTGTTTCATAAAACTAACATGAATATTTTAACATACTTAAATGGATAAATAAACTTTTTGTTTTCTTAAGTTTAATCTTGTCAATATTTATTTATAGGATACCATTCATTTGGTAATAGTATCTTATATTTATTAGTTATATATCTATCATCAATAAGCAAAACTCTGCCTGTATCAGTTTCAGTTCTTATTACTCTACCTGCAGCTTGTTGTACCTTATTTATACCTGGGAATACATAAGCATAATCATAACCCTCATCTTTATAGAATTCTTTTATTATTTCGTTTTTCATAGCTATCATGGGATATCCTACGCCTATAATTATAGCTCCTATTAGCTGTTCTCCGGGTAAGTCTATACCTTCCGAAAACATACCGCCTAAGACACAAAACATCAGCAGATTATTATTTGTTTTAAATTTTTTTAAAAACTCACTTTTTTCATCTTCACTCATATTCTGTCTTTGCTTTATAAGTTCAAATTGTATTAGATTTAACTTACTCATTTCATCCCATAATAGTTCCATATATGCATATGATGGTGAAAAAACTATGTAGTTTCCCATCTGCTCACTTGTAAAATCACAAATTTTATCTTTAACAAATTCCAATGTTCTTTTTCTATGTGTATATCTAATATTAATTGGACTAACATGAACCTTTAGATTTTCCTTTTTAAATGGTGATGGAAGCTTTAATCTATAAGTTGCATCATGTCCTCCAAGCATACTTATGTAGTATTTTATCGGAGATATAGTTGCTGAAAAGAAAATCACTGAGTAACATTTTGATAAATATTCTTTTAAATTCTTAGCTGGATTTACACAATACAAAGTTAATTTAAGTTCCTGCATCTCTTTTTCCATACACGTTATATAATTTTCATCATATAGCTGCATAGTAGAAACAAACGCATTTACATCAAAGTACAGTTGCAATATATCTTCATAACCATCAAATTTATTTCCTCTTACTAAAATTTCTTCACTCTCTTTTAAGTAGAGTTGTAAATATTTGTTTAACTCTTTAGGTGACTCTCCTTCATAAAACCATTCCACCTCTTTATGATCACATTCATTTCTTAAATCAATAAAATAATTATTAATTTTGTCTAATAAAGAATGTAATTTATTAAGTTTACCTTTAGACAACTTTTTACATTTCAATATCTGATTTTTGGATAATGATGCTGAATACATATTTCTTGCTCTATCTATTAAATTATGTGCTTCATCAATTAAAACTATATTTCCTTTGCTTTCTAATACTCTACCTAATGATGCCCTTGGATCAAAAATATAATTGTAATCACCTATAATCCCATCACAATAAAGACTTAAATCTAAAGAGAGTTCAAAAGGGCATACTTTATATTTTTCAGCATATTTCTGCAATATTTCCAAGGAAATTCTTTCTTCATTCTTAAGAATGTATGATATTACATTTTTCACCTTATCATAGTAGTCTTTTGCATATATACATTTTTCAGGGTTGCAATCAAAAGTTTCATTAATGCATATTTTTTCTTTTGCAGTAATTGTAATACTCTTAAATCCCAGCCCTTCTTGTCTTAATTTTTCAAATGTATCTTGCGCAACCTCTTTATTTATAGTTTTAGCCGTCAAATATATAATCCTTTTTCCAAGACCCTGCCCTAATGCTTTTACTGCTGGAAATATGGTTGATATTGTCTTACCTATTCCGGTTGGTGCTTGAGTAAATAACATTTCTTTTTCTTTTATAGTTTGATATGATATGCTAATTAATTTTCTTTGGCCTTCTCTGTATTTTTCAAATGGAAACTCAAGAATTTTTATTGAATCATCCCTAATACTTTTTTGTTGAGATATTAAAACATTAAATTCTTCATATTCCTTTAATATTTTTAAAGTAAACTTTTCTAATTCTTGTATATTAAATTTTTTCTCAAAGCTTTTTACTTCACTTGTTTCAAGTTGCATATAAGATAATCTTATATAAATCTCTTGAAGTTTATTTTGCTTCCCATAAATTAATGCATATACTTTTGCTTGAGCCCAATGTACTTCGTTTGAATCATCTATATATGCAAAGCTCTTATATGTAGATTTAATTTCCTCAATTATGGTTCTATCTTCCTGTATTATAATTCCGTCTGATCGTCCTTCAATAGTTATTAAACTTTCATCCATTTCAAATTCGTAAGTTAGATATACTTCTTTTTCATAGTTTTCATAAATTTTGGAATTATCATCTTGAAGCTTTTGATGTGCTCTTATACCCTCTGTAGCTCTTGCACCTCCTGCAAATCTATTGTCTATATTACCTTTTTTTAAGCAAAATTCAACTAAATTTCTTACAGATTCTCTTATAATAATTTTATTCATAAATTAATTCCTCTCTGTAATAAAGCTTAGGTACATTCAAAAATAGCAAGTCAATATGATAGTCTATTTGACTTATTATTTTCTTTCACGTACCTTAAGAATTTTCTAAATACTTATAAAACACTTACTAAATCGGTGTCATTTCAAATACCCATCTAATAAGTGCTTTAATTTTATTATATTTCTATATATCTTATAATTTTATTTTAGTTATTCTGTATCATACTCTTTTACTATTTTTTGCACTAATTTCTTAATAACGCTTGCTTCTGCTATTAAAGATAATACTAATAGAAAAATTTTTATTCTTTCTTGGTCTTTATCTTTCAAATCAAAATTCTTTATTATTTCTTCCAATTTATCTTCATGATTTAATGATGTAATCAAATAGTCATCTAAGCTTTCTTTTTGTATTTGTGTGAAAGTTTTATAAGTTTCTTCCCATGATAATATATCATCACTTCTATCATTAACCTCATTAAAGGCAAGTCTAAAAACTTTTTTAATTTCTTCCGTCGTTAAAAGTGGCCTCATATAACTAAGCAATACTAACTGTATTAAATGCATTTTAGTATATCCTCTTTTTTTGCCATCCTCTGGTTTAGTTATAACTTCACTTTTAGTATAATTTTGTACTATATTATTAGTAAATTTTTCATCAACAAATTTATCATTTAAATAATCTATAACTTGAGATAGAAATAAATCATATTTAGGAAGATCTTCATATGAAACTAAACTTCCCTTAGACAATTCTTCTGCTAACTCCTTTATATAGTCTGAATCAAATTTTCTCTCCATTTTATACACCTATACTTTCCACTTTTATCTACATATATTATATAGTAACTATCAACCTATTACAAGTTATTCTAAACATTATCGTATGAATTTTTATTGCCACATTTGTTCATTGCTGACATTAATAATATTATACGACATATTTATATTTTTTTAAATATAATTGATTTTTTTAAAAAATATCTAATTTATGTAATTCATCGACATTATTATATATAGTATTGGTTTTTATGATAAAGAATTTACTAATTGTTTTTATGCTTTTATTTGTAAATTTTTTTTATAATTTATGAATCTAACATAAACTCTAATGTTACTTATGGCTTATATCTGTTGATATAAGCTCTATTTTCTTGATTTACTACATTGCAATTAATCTTGTGATTTATAAATAAACCCCCTTGACTTTTCTAAAATATGGTAGTATATTTTATATAAGATGTTTATTTAAGTTGAAATTTGTAATTTCTTATAAATTAAAGTAAAGTTTTCATTGACTTTATATTACAAGCTTGGTAATATATCATTATAGAATGTCGAATTGTGGAATTAGGAGGAATTTTTATGAAATCAACAGGTGTAGTTAGAAGAGTGGACGAGCTAGGAAGAATAGTTATTCCTATAGAACTTAGAAGAACTTTAGATATTGCAGAAAAAGATGCATTAGAAATTTATGTAGATGGAGAGCAAATAATCTTAAAGAAATATGAACCAGCTTGTATATTCTGTGGAGATGCAAGAGATGTAATAAACTATAGAGGCAAAAATATTTGTACTAAATGTCTAGAACAAATTAAAAATTCTACTAATTTTTAATAATGTTTAATGTACTTAGTATCAAATAAATTATGTACTTAAGAAGATAGCCTATCTCATTTTCGAGATAGGCTATCTTCTTAAGTAAGCATATAAAAAATAATTAGTCAAAAATATGATGTATATTTTGACTTTTTATCTTTTTGAATATGCCTTAACTATATATTTGTTGAAAATTTATACACTTCACTTTTAGGCAGCTCTCTTTCTTTAGCTACAAGCTTTATCGCGTCTTTTTTATTTATACCATCATTTATATATTTAAGTATATGTTCTTCAATAGATAAATTAATCCATGCTTCTTTTTTCTCTTCTTTTATATCCTCAAGTTTTTTACCTTCTAATACAAGCACGAATTCTCCTCTAGGCTTATTCTGTGTAAAATATAGTAATGCTTGGTTTAAAGTATTTCTATATATTTCTTCATATATCTTAGTCAATTCTCTACATACTGCAATCTTTCTATCTCCAAATGTATCTAATAAAAACGTTAACGTATCTATTAATCTGTGAGGTGATTCATAAAATATAAGTGTTTCTTGACTTTGCAGAAGTTCATCAGTTACAATTTTTCGATCTTTATTTTCTCTAGGTAAAAACCCTCTAAATAAAAATTTAGTTGTATCTAATCCTGAGTAAACTAATGCTGTAGTTATAGCAGTTGCTCCTGGAAGTACTTCAAAATCAATCATTTTTTCTATACATCTTTCAACTATAACACTTCCAGGGTCTGATATTCCTGGAGTTCCAGCATCAGATACCAATGCAACATTTTTCCCTTCCATAAGTAAATCTATAATTTTATCGCTTTTGCTTTGCTCATTAAACTTATGATAACTTATCAAAGGTTTTTTAATCTCGAAATGATTTAATAATTTTAATGTCTGTCTAGTATCTTCTGCTGCTATCATATCAGCTTCTTTCAATGTTTCCAACGCTCTTAATGTAATGTCCTTTAAATTTCCAATAGGAGTTGGTACTAAATATAATTTCCCATTTTTCATATCATGCCCTCCAATATATTGAATCTATTTCCTTAGTATAATTTCCATTCTCATCATAAACATATAATGGAGCCTCCCACTTCAAATATGCTCCACCATCTCTTTGACCTTCAACTAAAACAATATTAGGGGCTTTCCCTATTTTAGGATGTATCATTTTTACTCTTTTGGGTTCTATTTTATATTTTCTCATCAAAGTAAATATATCTGCTAATCGTTCAGGTCTATGTATCATAAAAAGTCTTCCATTATCTTTTAATAAGACTCTTGAAGCAGAAATTACATCTTCTAAATTGCATAATATTTCATGTCTAGCTATAGCCAACTTATCATTTGGATTAATAATTCCTGCATTATTTAGCTTATACGGTGGATTTACTGTAACAACATCAAATTTTTCAAGCTTTTTTAAAAATTCTATGTTTTTTAAATCTTCGTTTAAGAAAAAAACCTTTTCCTCTAATGAATTTAACTTTACACTTCTTTTAGCCATCTCAACCATATCTTCTTGAATTTCTAATCCATATACAATTTCAGGCTCATATTTACCATATATTAAAAATGGAATTATTCCTGTTCCTGTACATAAATCAATTACTTTATGCTTATTTTTTACATTCGAAAAATCTGATAATAAAACAGCATCTATTCCAAATTTAAATCCATCTTTTTTTTGAATTAAATTCAAATTTTTAAGTTGTAAATCATCTATTGTTTCATCTTCTTTTATGTATTTCAATTTGCTATCCATATTACTCTTCCTTTACTTTAATCTCATATACCATTTTCATCCAATTTAATATATTTCTTCATAAAGTGAAACTTAGCTTCAGATGGAGTTTTACCCTCAAGGGGCACAATGTCTAGGTGCCTCTTGAAGGTAAATCTCCAACTGAAGGTTAGTTAAACTTATACCCCACTTAAGGAATACAAATTCTAAACGAATTTGCATAAGTTCGAGAACCCAAATATAAAATTTGGACTCTCACTTATCTCTCACATTATAACATCACAAATTAAAATACAAAAGCCCTTCTGTATCTAAACAGAAGGGCTACAAATTAAAATCAGATATAAAACATACTTACTTGTTATTTTTTTAAATATCTCTTAACAACTAATTTGTTATGTTTACTAATTAAGGACTCTTCTTGCTGCATAAAAACTATAGACTGGTGCGACTTTAACTACATCACCTGTTTGTGGTGCATTGATCATTTGACCATT
>Ga0302162_10000171_pt1 | contig 19836 bp, 10 predicted proteins | sample I_Fen_E2_2_FD_193501 | JGI IMG/M metagenome (GOLD analysis project Ga0302162, IMG submission 193501) | Peat permafrost microbial communities from Stordalen Mire near Abisko, Sweden - I_Fen_E2_2 | ecosystem: Environmental > Terrestrial > Soil > Wetlands > Permafrost | place: Sweden: Abisko...
CAAATTAAGGAGTGGAAAGATAAAAATATTGGAATTACTTTATACCAAAAAAGAAATACATTATATAAAAAGACGGGGTGAAGTTATTGTTTTAAAAACTCAAATTTTTTACACCCCACCTTATAGGGTTCTGTTTCTTATATGCATTATTTGCCCCGGTTTCATTGGGGCTATTCACGGTTAAGTTCTTCGGACTTAAAAATAAACAATCATGAACAACAACAAACGTTCTATCATTTTCCTCAGCCTTGCGCTGGCATGTAGTTCCGGCCTTTCGGCCAAGGTTATTCTTCCTAAAGTTATCGGTCACAATATGGTGCTGCAAAGGCTCAAAACTGTGCCTATTTGGGGAACGGCCTCCAAAGGCGAAAAAGTAACGGTGACTTTTGGTGGGCAGCATAAAGAAACTGTGGCTAACGATTCAGGTAAGTGGATGGTAAAATTGAATCCGATGCAAGCCTCTGAACAACCAAGACAGATGACTATCACGGGTACCAATACCATTGTGCTGAAAAATATTCTGGTGGGTGAAGTATGGTTGTGTTCGGGACAATCGAATATGGAATATGCCATGCGTAAGTATAGCAATTACAAATCAAATGTAAAAGGATATAAACCACCCGAAGATGATTTGAACAATGCCAATAACACCAATATCCGTATTTTTCTGGTGCGTCGTAAGTATATGTCGCCCGATTCTACTCATGCCGGTTGGGATGCAGCCATGGGACGATCGTTGGTTGACTTTTCGGCTGTCGGTTATTATTTTGCCAAAGAATTATATGCTAAACTGCATATTCCCATTGGTATGATTTCGTCGGCAGTGCCGGGCAGCCGTATTGAGCCCTGGATTGAAGCCGATAAGATGAATGTGTCACCCAAACTGAAAAACGGAAAAGTACTTGAACCGCTTACTGCCGATGGTGGTGATGCGGGCAAGTTTTACACAGCGATGATTCAACCGCTCATTCCGTTTTCTATCCGGGGTTTTCTTTGGTATCAGGGTGAGTCGGGTTGTTTCCTGAATGAGAATATTCGTTACGCATACAAGCAGAAAGCGCTTATTGATAGTTGGCGTGCCGATTGGAAAGACCCCAAAGCTCCTTTTTACTTTGTCCAAATAGCTCCTTATAATTATTCTGTAGCTAAAGATGTTCGTTCGCATTCTACCGATAATCTCCCTGAATTTTGGGAATCGCAGGCATTGGCACTGAAGCTGCCGGGTACAGGTATGGTTACCATTACTGATTTGGTTGATAGCATTGTAGACTTGCACCCGGGTTATAAGTGGGAAGTGGGTCGACGCTTGAGCTTGGTGGCATTGAATAAAACTTATGGAATGAAGGATGTGGTTTGTTCCGGTCCCAGCTATAAGTCGATGAAAATTGTGAACAATACCATTGAGGTAAGCTTCGATAATATTGGTAGTGGACTTAAAAGTCGCGATGGAAAACCGCTTACGTGGTTTAGCATTGCCGGAGTCGACGGTAAATTTGTATCAGCTGTTGCTGAAATAAAAGGAAATAAAGTCATTGTTTCGTCACCGGATGTAAAACAACCTGTATTGGTGCGTTTTGCCTGGAATGAAGCAGCGCAGTCTAATTTCGTCAATGGCGAAGGACTTCCGGCTGTTCCGTTCAGGAGTAATAATCCATGGGAGAAATTATTCTGATTTATCCATTGTAAACTGTTCGATGTAATTTATCTTTGTGTTCGTAAAAGAAATAAGTAATAAATAATGTTTCCTAAAGTAAATGCAGATAAACACCCCTGTAACTTGTAACTATTTACTTGTAACTACTCCCTAGCTGTTAATCCATGAAGAAATCGTCCTTTTTATTGCTCTTGCTCTTAGTTGCTTTCCAATCGGTTTTTGCAAGTAAAAACATCATTGTGAAAGACTATTCCATTGAAGATGGTCTGCCCAACAATACTGTTTTTTGTGCCCTGAAAGATGCCGATGGATTTATGTGGTTTGGTACCTGGTATGGATTAACCAGTTTCGATGGTGTCAAGTTCAAGAGTTACAACAGTCGCGAAGATTATAATACCGATATTCCACCACACAAATTGCAAACCCTTGTGGAAGCTAAAGATGGTAATTTGTGGGTAAAAACAATCGATCATAAGTTGTATCTTTTCGACAAACGGAAAGAGCTTTTTTACGATGTATTCAATGAAATAAAGAAAAAATATTCGGTAAGCCCTAAGATCATCAAAATCCAGAAAATGGAGTCGGGTGATTTATTATTGCTTACTAAAAATAAGGATTTACTGAAAGCCTCATCGAAAGGTGGTGGAAAGGTGGATGTATCGCTGCTGTACGATTCGCAGAGTAAACGCGAACATAAGTTGACCAACAACCTGCTGGTGGAAGATGCTAACAATATCAATTGGATCGGGATTGACTTTAAAATAATATCCTGTAAAAAAGGACCCGGTTTCAAATCAAAACCTTCCGATTTTGTACTCCGCAAAATAGGCTCCGAACCGGGGCAAGAGTTTTCCTGTGCTTATTGGTACGGTAAAATACTTTGGGTTGGCGATAACAAAGGAAATCTTTTCAAAATCAATTATTACGACGGAAGTGTCAGTAAAATAGCTGCGTTTCACGGAGCTGGAGCCATACAAAATATTATTTGCCTGAACGGGAAAAACCTGTTTGTATCCATTGCCGGTAAAGGTGTCTTTGAATTCGACGAACGAACTTCGAATAGTATAAAGGTACTTTCTCTTTTAGGAAGTGATTTGGTTACAAATTCATATATTGATAGTTATGATAAGATTTGGTTTGAAATCAATCAATCTTCATTAGTCTACTACGATCCTTTTAACCGACTAAGTAAACGTCTCGCTTTGCCTGCCGGAAAAGTAAATAAATCGATCAAAATTCAGGACGGTAAAGAACTGGGGATGTTTATCCTGACAACTTCAGGTGATCAGGTTTGCTTCGATCGTTCAACTATGTCTCTTTCAAACATAAACGAACAACCTGAGTTGAATCAGGACAGAGAGAAAAAAACATTCTTTGATATCCTGTTGGATAAAGATAATATTCTGTGGTTAACATCTACTTCAACTGGTATCTATCAGATTAGTTTTCCTAAAGAACAGTTTAGCTTGTTCCATTTACCTGTCGTTAATCCATCTCAGGTAGCCGATTATGCTGTAAAAACATTGACTCAAACCCGAAATGGTGACATCTGGGTGGCTTCACGCAATTCCGAGGTGTACCGACTTGATAAAAGCGGTACTATTAAGCAAACCTTTAGTGATAAGAATTACAATATCGGAAATGTATATCATATCATGGAAGATAGTAAAGGTAATTTATGGTTTTCCACTAAAGGTGACGGATTGGTACGAGCCGAGCGAAACCCGTCGTCTGCATTGGGCTTTAATTTTACCCGCTTTCGGTCGGACGAACGAAATCCTTCTTCATTAGCTGGAAATGAAGTTTATTATACCTACGAAGATAGTCATCATCGTATTTGGGTGGCTTTGTTTGGTGGTGGGCTGAATCTGGTGACTACAAATAAGGGTATTGTTAGTTTTAAAAATAAATTCAACAGTTTCCGGCACTATCCTAAATTCGGTCTTTATATGGAGGTTCGTAATATTGCCGAAGATAAAGACGGACGAATTTGGGTTGGAACCAGTGACGGACTGATGTCGTTTGATAGTAATTTCAAAAGTCCCGAACAGATAGATTTTGAAATATATAGAAATGAGTCTGCAGGTTCGAACATATCCGATAATGATATTTACGTTTTATACAAAGATGCTTCTTCCCAGATATGGATTAGTGTATTTGGTGGAGGACTCAATAAGTTAGTCAGATACGATCATAAAACTAAAAAGATTGAATTTAAATCTTACGGTTTGAAAGAAGGGCTGAATAGCGATGTTATTTTGTCCATAGTAGAAGATAACCGCAATGCACTTTGGCTTGCTACTGAAAATTCTTTATCACGTTTTGATAAGACGAAGGAATCGTTTCGTAACTTTGATCGTTATGATGGATTCTTTAATGCTCAAATGGAAGAAGAAAGTGCCGTACGATTAAATTCAGGCGAGCTGTGGTTTGGTAACCGCAAAGGAATCCTCTCTTTTGACCCTCAAAAAATTGAAACTTATAATTATGAATACAAAACATTCATAGTTGATTTTCTTGTGTCCAATAGAAATCTGAAAAGTTTTCAGGATGATCCGATTCTCAAAGAATCTATTCGCTATGCCAGTTCCATCACACTGAAACATAACCAGTCAACTTTTGTAATAGAGTTTGCTGCACTCAATTATCAGGACCAGAACCGGGTGTCGTACAAGTATATTCTTGAAGGTTATGAAGACGAGTGGCATTTTAATGCCCGAAACCGCATTGCATCCTATCCGAATATTCCTCCGGGTAAATATTTGTTTCGTGTTCAGACCATTGACGAGGCAAATACGCAGTTAAAGTCCGAAAGAACGCTCGAAATTATAGTTTTACCTCCCTGGTGGTTGACATGGTGGGCTAAGACCTTTTATTTTATTCTGACTCTGGCACTGATTTATTTTTCTATAAAAGGCGTGTTATTTTATATCAGCATGCGAAATGAAATGTATATAGAGCAACGTGTTTCGGAAATGAAAATCAAATTCTTTACGAATATTTCCCACGAACTCCGTACGCCACTTACGCTTATTATGGGTCCTATTCAGGAATTGAAACAAAAACAACAATTGACCGAAAAGGGATTGCAATACGTGGCGATGATTGAGAAAAATGCCAGCCAAATGTTGCAGTTGGTCAATCAGATTCTTGATTTCCGCAAAATTCAGAATGGCAAGATGATACTTCATGTTTCGCAATGTGAGCTCAACTCACTAGTTGATTCTTTCCATAAAGAATTCAGCGTGCTGGCAGAAGAAAAAGAGATCAGCTTTATGTTTCATCTTTTTGACGACGAAATATCGTTGTGGGCTGATAAGGAGAAACTGGAAATTGTTGTTCGTAACTTGTTGTCGAATGCATTTAAATTTACTCAATCGGGTGGAAGTATTTATGTTACTACCGGATTTACCGATGATAAGCAAGGTTGTTTTATCCGGGTTGAAGATACCGGAATTGGCATTCCTCAGAATAAGATAACGGAGATTTTTGAGCGGTTTTTCCAGGGTGAAAATTCAAAGAATGCATATTATCCCGGAACCGGAATTGGTCTGGCACTTTCGAAAGAAATTGTAAACCTGCATCATGGTGTCATTCGTGTTGATAGTAAGCCGGATCAGGGCTCGGTTTTCACGGTTGAACTCTTGTTGGACAAAAATCATTATAACCCTTCGGAAGTTGATTTTTATGTAGGCGATACGGTGAGCGATACAGAAATAGAAGCTGTTGATGATGAAACGGAAGATGATGAATTTGATGCTGAGCAAGATGATGCTAAAAACAATCTTCCCGTCCTGTTGGTTGTGGAGGATAATAAGGATTTGTGCAACCTGTTACGTTTACAGCTCGACGACAGGTATAAAGTTTATACGGCCGGAAATGGCGTGGAGGGTCTGAAAAAGGTGAACCTGCACCATCCTGATATTGTGGTAACCGACCAAATGATGCCCGAAATGAGTGGAACCGAGATGCTACAGGCAATGCGCAATGATTTCCAGATTAGTCATATTCCGGTAATTATTCTGACAGCCAAAAGTGACGACGAGGCCAAAATAAAAGCTATTAGCATGGGTGCAAATGCCTATATTACGAAGCCTTTTAATAAAGAATATCTCATTGCACGCATTGAACAGTTGCTTAGCGATCGTAAGGTGTTCAGGGATAAAATTTGGAAACAAGAAAAAGCTGAGGAGCCCAATGAACAGGACACTTACGAAAATTATCTGGTAAAAAAAGATATTCAGTTTCTGGATAAAATTCATCAGGTTATTGAAGAAAATATTGATAACAGTGATTTTAATATCGATTCTATTGCCGATAATCTGGGAATCAGCCGTTCGGCTTTCTTCAAAAAACTGAAAAGCTTAACCGGTCTGGCACCTGTTGATACCATCAAGGAGGTTCGTTTGACTAAATCACTCGAGTTGTTGAAGAATACCGACATGACCATTTCAGAAATCGCTTTTGCTGTTGGTTTTAAGGAAGCCGGTTATTATGGAAAGTGTTTCAGGAAGAAATACGGCCAAACTCCGACCGAATATATGAATAAATACAAAAAAAAGTGATTTAGCTGATTACAAAAGGGTTTCTCATTCGTTTTTATTAAAAAGAATAATCACTAATAATTCAAATAGAATGAAGAAAGTTTTATCGATATTGGCCTTTGGCGCATGTGTTGGTTCTGTCTGCGCTCAATATCCTATTTTACCTGATTCTGTCAAAGTCAGAGTTGCCCGTCAGGAAGCTGAAATCAATCGTAAATCGGACCTCGCATGGCAGAAAGCGTTCCCGATTGTAAACAAAGAAGCTGAAAATGGTCGTCCGTACAGACCCTGGGCGGCTAAGCCCGAAGATCTCCAGAAAGCTGATATTCCTGCTTTCCCAGGTGCTTTTGGTGGTGGCGAATTTACGGCCGGTGGTCGTGGAGGAAAAGTTATTACTGTAACTTCACTTGCCAACGAAGGCCCCGGTACACTTCGCGAAGCCTGTGAAACCGGAGGTGCACGGATTATTGTTTTTAATGTTGCCGGTATTATCCGCTTATCTACCCCAATTCATGTTCGTGCTCCTTATATCACCATTGCAGGACAAACTGCTCCGGGTGATGGAGTTTGTGTAACCGGATCTTCATTTCTGATCGATACACACGATGTGATTTTGCGTCATCTTCGTTTCCGTCGTGGAGCGCAGGATGTTGGTTTCAGGGATGATGCTGTGGGCGGAAATGCTGTTGGAAATATCATGATCGACCATGTATCCGCCAGTTGGGGTTTGGATGAAAATATGTCGATCTATCGCCATGTTTACGAACGCGATGCCAAAGGAAAAGGGGAGAAACTGCCAACGGTGAATATTACCATTCAGAATTCTATTTTCTCAGAAGGAATGGATACTTACAATCATGCTTTTGGTTCTACAATTGGTGGACACAACTGTATGTTCTATCAAAATCTTTGGGCTTCCAATATCAGTCGCAATTGTTCGGTAGGAATGGACGGTGGTTTCAATTTTGTCAATAATGTTATATATAACTGGTGGAACAGATCGGTTGATGGTGGTGACCATAACAGTTTTTTCAATATTATCAACAATTACTTTAAACCGGGACCTATCACACCGCTTGATAAACCTATTTCATACCGCTTGTTGAAACCTGAAGCCGGACGCGATAAAAGCAGACCTACTTCATTCGGAAAAGCTTATGTGTCCGGAAATATTGTTGAAGGTAATTCCAAAGTGACTAACGACAACTGGGATGGTGGTGTACAACTTGCCGATGAATTTAAATTAGCAGATTATGTAAAGGATATCAGAGTAGATAAAGCTTTTGATATGCCGGTGGTAACTATTCGGAATGCAAAACAAGTTTACAATTTAGTGTTGGAAAATGCCGGTGCAACTTTCCCTAAACGTGATGCAGTGGATGCACGTGTGGTGAAAACCGTTGAAACAGGAAAAGCTATTTATGTGAAAAACGCTCCGTTGTTTATCCCTAAATATGTAAAACGTCGTTTGCCTGCCGATTCATACAAAAAGGGAATTATTACCGACATCCGTCAGGTAGGTGGTTTACCTGAATATAAAGGAAAACCTTATGTAGATTCTGACCATGATGGAATGCCCGATGCATGGGAAAAAGCAAACGGACTGAATCCAAATGATCCGACCGATGCTGTGAAAGATTGTAACGGCGATGGTTACACAAATATTGAAAAGTATATAAATGGTATTGATACTAAGAAAAAAGTAGACTGGAAAGATATGAAAAACAATCATGATACGCTAGCCGGTCGTAAGAGTTTGATGTAATTTCAGTCAGAATCTCTGAAAACTAATCTAGAAATGAACAAAATTAAATTTTATCTTTTAGCGCTATCTGTTTCTGCGTTAAGTTGGTTTTTACCTGTAAAGGCTCAGAGCTTTCCGTTGCAGGTCAAAAACAATAAAATAACCTATACAAAAGATGCAAAGGGGAATCGGATTCTCGATTTTTCGTATTGTGGTTATAAAGCTTCGGAGCAGGATATTCCCAGCGTAAACAATGCAATTTTTGTATCGCAACGTGAGGACGATGCAACGGATGTTATACAACGTGCCATCGATTACGTTTCGTCGCTCAAACCGAATAAACAAGGGTTTCGCGGTGCCGTATTACTTGATAAAGGTACTTTTAACCTGAGCAAAAGCTTATGGATTCGAACTTCCGGTGTCGTTTTGCGCGGATCGGATAAACGTGAAACTGTTTTGTTCAGACATGGTGTTGACCGTTCGGCGGTGCTTCATATCGAAGGAATCAATAACCGTGTTTCCAAAGACACTTTTCAATTGGCTTCTTCTTATGTGCCGGTGAATGAAAAAACGCTGGAACTCTCATCAGCTACCGGCTTAAAAGTGGGCGACAGAATAAATATCATGTGTCCTTCTAGCGATAAATGGATTGCTTCTGTAGGATGCGACATTTATGGTGGAGGAATCAGTGCATTGGGATGGAAACCTACTGATATTGACGTAACGTGGGACAGAACAATTGTTTCGGTTGATGGAAATAAAGTGACACTCAATGCACCACTTACCGTGGCACTCGATATTCAATGGGGAGCTTCTAAAATCTCCCGGTATCAATGGACTGGTCGTATATCGGAGTCAGGTGTTGAGAATCTGACTATGACATCCGATTACAATAAAAAATACCCAAAAGATGAAGATCACTGCTGGACCGGAGTTTCTGTAGAGAATGCTGAAAACTGTTGGGTTCGCCAGCTTAACTTTAATCATTTTGCAGGAAATGCTGTTTTCTTACAGCCTACTTCGTCGCAAATTACGGTTGAAGATTGTATTTCTAAGGAACCGGTTTCCGAGATTGGTGGTTTCCGTCGTATAACCTTTTATACTATGGGGCAGCAGAACCTCTTTCAGCGTTGTTATTCCGAAGATGGTATAAACGATTTTGCAGCCGGTTACTGTGCGCCCGGCCCTAATGCTTTTGTGCAATGCGAAGCAAAGCGGGCATTAGGCTTTAGTGGATCTATTGATGCCTGGGCTACCGGTTTATTGTTCGATGTGGTAAATATTGACGGACATAATCTGGCTTTCAAAAATCTGGGACAAAGTAAAAATGGTGCCGGATGGAATACTGCCAACAGCCTTTTCTGGCAATGTACAGCAGCTGAAATTGAATGTTACTCACCCGCTGCTGATGCCAAGAATCGTGCTTACGGTTGTTGGGCACAATTCTCAGGAGATGGAGATTGGGCGGAATCTAATAATCATGTTCAGCCACGGAGTATTTATTATGCACAACTTGCAGCTCGTTTGAATCAGGATGTTTCGGCTCGCGGACGTGTTTTGCCAAAGAATACAGATGCTTCCAGCAGCCCTCCTGTGGCTGATGCACAACGAATGATGAAAGAAGCGTACGAACCACTGCTTACTGCAGAAATGTGGATTAATCAGGCTGTTTTTAAACCGTCTGTGGATCACTCAAAATTGATGACAACCAATGAGCTGAAAAGCAAACCGATGAAAGTTCGTGCTTATACACCAACTGTTGCCATTGAAGGTGGACGCCTGGTATGTGATGGAGCTTTAATTACGGGTGGAAAACTGGATGTCCAGTGGTGGAACGGAAAACTGAAACCGAATTATATTGCATCGTATATGACTAGACCACATGTAACCCGTTTTGTTGCCGGACGTGAGGGCTTTGGATTAACCGACCGTATTGATTCCGTAATTTCTACTATGCAATCGAACGGAATTGCTGTGCTGGATCATAATTATGGTTTATGGACTGATCGTCGTCGCGATGATCACGAACGTATTCGTCGTCGTGATGGTGATGTATGGGGACCGGGATACGAACAACCTTTTGCCCGGAGTGGGGAAGGACTGGCTTGGGATGGATTAACAAAATATGATTTAAATCGTCCCAATGCTTGGTATTGGTCGCGTTTGAAAGAATATGCCGACAAAGCGGAAAAACATGGCATGCTTTTGTTTCATGAAAACTTTTTCCAACATAATATTATCGAAGCCGGTGCACACTGGGTGGATTGCCCATGGCGTTCGGCTAATAATATAAATGACCTTGGATTTCCCGAACCGATAAATTTTACCGGAGATAAACGAATCTTCCGTGCCGAAATGTTCTACGATGTTTCTAATCCGGCCAGACGAAATGCTTATCGTAATTACATACGCCAGTCTTTAAATAATTTTGCAGGTAATAAAAATGTGATACAATTAATCAGTGCCGAATATACCGGACCACTACATTTCGTTCAGTTCTGGTTGGATGTTATTGAAGAATGGGAAAGAGAAACCGGCAAAAAAGCTACAGTTGCGTTAAGTACTACCAAAGATGTTCAGGATTCCATTCTGGCCGATGCTAAGCGTGCTGCTGTAGTTGATATTGTTGATATCCGTTATTGGCATTATAAAAATGATGGTACTACCTATGCACCTCAGGGGGGATTAAATTTAGCACCGCGCCAGCATGCACGTTTGTTGAAAGTAGGAAAAGTAACCTTTGACGAGGCTTACAAAGCGGTAAATGAATATAGGACTAAATACCCTACCAAGGCTGTAACCTATTATACCGAAAATTACCCTGATATGGCTTGGGCTGTGCTTATGGCGGGCGGTTCTTGTCCTGTATTGCAGGTCAAAGATCCTGAATTTATCCATGCTGTCTCTCAGATGGCTGTAGTGCCTGTAAATGATGGTGATTATAAGCAATTGGGAAAAACTGGTACGGGAATTATTATTTATTCCCAGTCGAAATCGAAAATTCCGGTAATGCTTGAAAACGGTAATTTTGTTTTGAAATTCATAAATTCCAAATCGGGAGAGGTTATTGTAGTGAATAAATCAATAAAAGGAGGCCATGTGTTTGACCTGGAAACGAATGGATCTAAAACTGGTGTTTATTGGTTTCAAAAAATATAATTATACAACATAAAATAGTCTTAAAAGCCGAAGCTGGAATGATCCAACTTCGGCTTTTTTTATTGTACAAAAACCAATAATTAACTTGAAAATATGTTCTAAAGCATATTACCTATTTTTACTATATCCAAATCAGAATTTCCAACGGTTTCTTTTGCACACAAAGTATTTTTGTCATGCAGATTTAAACACAAATTTAAACCGTGATGGAACAAACACTCTTGAAGAAATCGCCTTATGCAAATGCAGATGCTCAAACAACCCGGTTGCTTGCCGACTTTAGGGAGGGAGACGTACAGGCATTTTCGAAGTTATACAATTTGTATGTAAATTTACTGTTTAGCTATGGCTGTAAACTTACTAGTGATACAGAATTGTTGAAGGACTGTATTCAGGAAGTATTTGTCAAGATATACAACATGAGAACGGAGTTGGATTCTGTAGCCAACTTCAAATCTTACGTATTGATTTCATTGAAGAATAAGTTGTGCGACGAAAGTCGTAAGCGTGTAAACTTGTCCAGTGTGGCAGTCGAAGATTTGGATGTTATTGCCAGTGATAATATCGAAAACGATTATATTGCCAACGAAAGAGAAGCGCTTAATAATATATTTGTAACCAAAATGCTGGATCAGTTGTCTCCCCGGCAACGCAAAGCCATCATTTTGTATTATATAGAAGAAAAGAAATACGAAGACATTTGTGTTATTATGCAAATGAACTACCAGTCGGTGCGGAACCTTATTCACCGTGGTATATCCAAGCTTCGTACTTGTGCAGCATAATTTTATAAATGGTTAATTATAAATTATAAATGATTAGTGTTTAGTGATTAATAATTGATCACTAAACACTAATCGCTAACCACTTTTCGCCTTCTTCTATACGGTCGGAGTTTTGTTGATTTAGTTTGCAGCCGATGTGTAATTCATGGAAATAATATAATTTTTTGACAGAAAAAGCACTCCTGATTTTGATGTTCTTAGGTGCATTTGCATATAATCCAATAAATATTTAAGTTTCTGAGTACGAACTTTAGTTTTATGCGTCTTGTTATAAAGCAGACAATTAAAAAAGTGAGTTCAACTACAGATAAACGTGTAATCAATTTGCTGGTTAATGATGATTTCATTAACTATGTAATCAATCCCAATCTCATTCTAGTGGAGATGTGGGATGAATTCTTTGATGCACATCCTGCTATGATTCCTGTTGCTGAAGAAGCAAAAGCCATTTTACAGGGTCAAACAATCTCCAACCCAATTCCTCTACAAGAACAAGAAGAACTCGAAGCCTCCATACTGAAAAAGTGTGGACTGCATATTGATTAATCATCAATTGTGCTGTTTGCGTTTCCTTTTGCAAGCGGCCCAAAGACCTACAAGTCCCTTTTTGTGAATACCAATGCTCAAAAGACGCAAATCAACACCATTTTATTGGATTTATAACTCCATTATTCATCTTATTCTGGAAGTCTTATTTACCTGAATTTTGCATTTTATGCGTACATTTTGATTACTTATCGGATGACTTAAAGTGATCTGGTAAGTAACATAGTTCTATAATTATATGCTACTTCAAAAGTGCCATTTACGATTTGGATGCTCGCAAGAAACCGCTTCTACATGAACTGACCCCTGCTTAATATTTTTTTTTAATTTGAATTCAAAAATAAATACAAATATTGTTGGTCATGTTAAATGAGTTTTGTATTTTTGGGCTGTAAAGAAACACTTATATCAATATCAATTGTTTATAAAGTGGAAACCGGTGAAACTTTATTGTATATACTCTGCTAAATGGGAAAATTTGGGAAATTAAATTTATGTATTGACGTTAGATATAAGTGCTAAATTATTAGCCAATTTAGCAGAGTGAGGAATTTAAAATCTGTACTATGATAGACATTAATTTTTTACAGGCATTACGAGACAAACTAAAGGGTGGTAATATAAAATCAATTCATTTGAATGCGTTACCCGGGCGTTATGCAACAAGGCTAGACTTATCCAGCCTGAACTGCATTAGTACTGATTTAGCCAATGAATTCCTTAAAGTTTTATTCACAAAGCCGAGTTTTGAGTTCAAAATATCATTCGATGGTATTAATCTTAGCAGTGTTTCAGAAGAAGAGCAGAAACGATTAAGTGTCTTATCAAAACGATTAAATTCATTAAACTATGAAAGCGATGACAATTACAGGGAGCATGGAATCAAAACATTTAGTTTTGGTTATCCTTTATTGATTAAGCCTTCAAAACAAGATCCAAAGAAAATAATTAAAGCACCTGTTTTTATTTGGCAGCTTGAAATAATTAAAGCCTCAAACAAAGTAAATACCTGGACTATTCTAAGAAATAAAGTTCGGAACTCAAATGGCAAAATTGTAGATGAAGATATACATTCGGTCGGTTTAAATGAAGTGCTTTTATCATATTTGAAAACAGACGAAAGTATTTTAATTCCCCAGATTAATGATGAGCTTTTAGATGATTTAATAATTGATCAGAGCGAGCTGGTAGATGAATGCTACAGACTTTTAAAAACCATAAATCCTGGTATAGGCAATGAACAGAGAGAAGAATTAGTAAAAGAAATAAATGAACCAATTAAGAATCTTCCGGATGCTACTGCAATAGATTCAGTCTCTGGCAATGTACCATGGATTTATTTTGGCGGAGTTTTTGGTTTGTTTAGAGGCCAAAAAGAAAGTATTATTGCCGACATAGATAAAATAATTGAAAACTATTCTGATTTTCAATTTGACAACCTGATTGTTGAAAAATTTCCCGGAACTGCTCATAGTGCAGTCCAAACTGACCCAAGCCAGCAAGGAATACTATCAACGCTCAATACCCAACCACGCAAAATTATTCAAGGCCCGCCTGGTACCGGAAAAAGTCAAACATTGACAGCACTAATTACAAATGCTTTAGCTAATAATCTCAAATGCCTGGTGGTTTGTGAAAAGAAAACTGCGCTAGATGTAATAAAACACAATCTCGAAAAAGGAAGTGACCAAATTGGAGCACTTTCGGCTGTAATTGAAGATATAAACAAGGATAGAGACGTAATTGTAAATTCAGTTCGGGACAGACACAGCAACTTATCTTCCCAGAACATCTATAATACATCAAATTATGATATTCTCGTTAGAAATCTTGAAAATATAGTTAGTCAATATAATAATCAACATAAACAACTTGATAAGAATATTTATCATGCTAAAAAATGGACGACTTTAGTTGGTGAATTTTTAAAATATAAGCGGAAAATAGATCAGGGGGAGTTAAAATATAAATTAGATTATAAGCAATTTAAGTTTCACGAAGATGAAAATGAGTTGTTTGAAATAGTCAGTAAAATTAAAACAGCTCAGAAATTATTTCTGGAAATAAATGACCTGAATCATCCGCTAAATATTCTAAATGATAATTTATTTGAACAAGACAATTCGAGTGCAGTTCGATTGAAGCTAGAGGAAAGTGAGAGGTTATACTCTGAAAAGTTAGCAGAATTGAAAGTTCAATTGAATTCAGATATTGAAAATTATAAAGATTGGCTCGATAAGCATTATTCTGACTATTTCAAATCAATACTTTCTGAAATCGAAAGCTTTTCGGCTTTCACTTCACACTGTAGAAATCAACATGGAGAACTATTCTTTAAAAACGACTCGGCTTCAAAGATTTTTATTGATGTTTTGAGCATTATATCTGGCAAATATAAAACACTTAAAAACGATAGAATATCTTTTGTAGAGAAAATAAACCAAATTAGAACTGTTCATCAAACTTTTACTTATTTTGAACATACTTATCTTGAAATAGATAAAGTAGCTAATTTAAAGTCGTGTGTTGAGAATATTGAATTTCTAAAAGAGTCAACAAATAAGTGGTACCGCAAAATTGAAAATATAAAGTTGCGTTATTTGAATCGGTTTTGTTCTGCTGATTTACATTCGGAATACTCGGATTTTAAGTCGCAGATTGAAAATGCTGAAAATCGTTTTGAAGCTATAATTTCGGAGATAAATGATACTAAAATCTTCGAACCCGAAATTACCAAATGTAAAAAATACAATAAAAAGATTGCGTTATTAGATAAGCTGATTTCAAAATATCAGATTCTAAATGAGAATCTCCACATTGTTAGAGAGTATTTCGAATGGCGAAAATTCTACATAGAACTAACATACCTACATAGAGTAGTAGTGACATCTTTAATTGAAATAAACAGCGAAAATTGGATTCTACAGTTCGAAAGTTGGTATTTCTACTGGTTATTAGCACTAAATGAAAATAAGAATTTACCTAAAAATGACGATTTAATAAAAGAAATAGTGCAATATAAATCTGACTTAAAAGACACACAGAAAAGTAACATAGTAAATCATTGGGCAAAAAAACAATTTTATGCAGCTCGAAAAGCACAAAATAATGGTATAAATATAGTTAGACTGTATAACAAAAGAGGCTCGCGTGGTGTAAAACGAAATTCACTGAGGAAAATCATCAGAAGTGATTTTAATTTGTTTACAAGTTTTTATCCGGTTCTTCTTGTTAGTCCAAGTGTTTGTAGCTCCATAATTCCACTGAAAGAAGGACTTTTTGATGTTGTTATTTTTGATGAAGCTAGTCAATTGCGAATTGAGGATACATTTCCGGCTTTACTGAGAGGAAAAATTAAAATAATTTCAGGAGATAGCCAGCAAATGCCCCCTTCAAATTTCTTTCAGGGTGGAAATGCTATTCTGGCACCAACTGATGAAGACTCCGACGATGAAAACAATTTTCAATCAGAGAGTTCAAGAAAGAAACAAAATCTGGATTTAGCGGATAGCGAATCATTGTTGGTATATGCTGAAAATTGTAACTATGAGGCTTCATTTTTAAAAATTCACTATCGTTCGCAGCATCCTTATTTGATTGATTTTTCAAATCATGCATTTTATGGTAAACGATTAATTCCAATGCCGGCAAGGCATGAATATAAACCAATCGAATTTATTCAGGTAGCCGGTACGTATGAAGATTCTGTAAACCTTGATGAAGCAAAGCAGGTTATTGATATTTTAATGAATAAAATTAAACCTCTGGCTAGTGGAAAGTATCCATCGGTAGGTGTTGCTACATTCAACTTATATCAGAGAAATTTAATTCTGGAAGAAATTACAAAAGTACGGCAAGATCCTGAAGTCGACAAAAAGCTTTCAGTGTATGACTCAGACTTGTTTGTAAAGAACCTAGAAAATATTCAAGGCGATGAACGAGATATAATTATTTTGTCTACAACTTTTGGCAAAAGAAAAGATGGTAGCTTCAAACAACAATTTGGACCAATTTTACAACAAAATGGGTATAAACTTTTGAATGTAATAATTACCCGTGCGAAACTTAAAATGTTTGTTTGTACATCAATACCAGATGAAAAAATAAATGAATATTCAACTTTACTCAGAGAATCTAAAAATACGGGGCGCGCTATATTTTATGCTTACTTGGCCTATACAAAAGCTGTTAGTGGAAAAAACATAGAAGTTCAGGAAGAAATTCTTAAACTTCTATATGAAAATTGTGAATCAAGGGAATATGATAATGAATATAATTTAGGTTCAGAATCACCCTTTGAAGAAGAAGTGTTTAATAGATTGTCAGCTATTATTGGTGAGCAAAGAATTCAGCAACAATATAAAATAGGTGGATTTAGAATTGATTTAGTGATAAAATCTAAAATAACACAGAAGCCAATTATAGCGATTGAATGTGATGGAACTGAATTTCATAGTAGCAATGAAGCCTATGCCTGGGATATTTTCAGAGAAAGTGTTATAACACCCTACGGATTTGAGTTTTATAGAATATGGTCAACAAATTGGTGGTATTCCGAAGAAAAAGAATTAAAAACTCTTGTTGAATTTATCGAGCGAATAGATAGAGAAGAACAGGAAAAAATATAAATTTCAGAGAGGGAGATAAATAAACAACTAACTCCTTGTTGTAAAAGAAGGGGAGAGGAGATGTCTCACAAAAATTGGGCATTCTATCATCGAATATTAATCATTATTTTCGTTCGTATGAAACGAGCATCCTGACAGGTGTGATAAATACCAGTTTCATTGCGAGTTCCACACGACTTTTAAAAAGCAGTTATTATCGTATGAAAAAAACATCTTTATTTATCCTGCTATTATTGGCAGTAGTAGTAAGCACGCTTGCATTCAAGTCTGGAAAACAGTACAAGGACGGTACATATAACGGAGAATCACAGTCCAAATACAAAGCAGAGCCCTATTGGGGGCAAGCTACAGTGGAAATTAAAAATGACAAGGTCGTAAAATTTCATTTTCAGATTCTCGATAAGAAAAAAAATGAAGTTTTTGGCCCCAAGTATGAACGGCACTTCAAAGACAATCCCGAATATATGCAACAATGCCGAAACGATCTGAAAGGCATACAAGCCTATGCTGAAAAATACATGAAGACAAGCGACCCGAAACAAGTAGATGCCATAACAGGCGCCACCTGGTCGTATAATATTTTTCGGGCGGCTCTCAAAGTGGCTTTAGATAAGGCAAAAAACAACTAAATTAAAACAATTGGGCTTCGCAACTTTCCAGTCGGCGTATACATAACGATACCTGTCGGTTGAAAAAGAGCGAACCCCAACTCTATTATTTTTCTTGACTATAGCTTTCCAAATGCTTTTGCAGTAGAATAATCTCCCGAGCCCGATCCTTGTCCCAGTACGTTTCCTTCGTAATAGATCTTGGTACTGATAGTGGCATTTGCATTAGTAGCTTTTGCCGAAACAGAAACAGAATCGGCCTGATGTCCGGTAAACGATACTGTCCACGTGGTTGCAGAAATTGTTTTTTGTACCGTAGTTCCTGTGCTATCTTTGTAAACTACCTGAAACCCGGCCGGATTGGAAGTCACTTCATATTTTACCAACCCTGTTGCTTTTGCGCTTGCATTCGAAGTTGTGTCTTCATTTTTACAAGCTACAGACAACAGAGCAAAACAAGCGATAACAATAACTAACACTTTTCTCATTTTTCTTCTTTTTAATTGTTTATTTAATTTCACTAGTGTCCACTGAAAATTATTTACATTGTTTTTAAATCATTATATATCGGTATATTATGAGCGAAATAGTTGCGTGACGATTTGAATTTTTTATCTTGTCTGGAATTGTAAAATTTTGGGCAATGAACACAGGAAAATATATCTTCGCACAAATGGTTGAGTTTTTACCTCAACGTGTTTTTGACGGTTTTGTCATTAAATATGCAGGTAACAAATATGTAAAACATTTTAGTTGTTGGAATCAGTTGTTGGTGATGATGTTTGGTCAACTTACAAATCGTGATAGCCTTCGTGACTTGATTGTCGCTATTGATGCTCACAGTCCCAAAAGCTATCATTTGGGTTTTGGGAAAAACATAACACGAAGCAATCTTTCGAAAGCAAACCAGAGAAGAGATAGTAAGATATTTGAAGATTTTGCCTATTATCTCATTGATATTGCCCGTAAGAGAAGATCCAATACTGACTTTGAAATTCAAGGCAAAGTTTACGCATTTGATTCTTCAACCATAGATTTGTGTGTGAATGTCTTTTGGTGGGCGAAGTTCCGAAAAGCAAAAGCAGGAATTAAACTTCATACACTTTATGACATAACTACACAGATTCCGACATTTATTCATATTACGAATGCTACGGTAAACGATGTAAATGCAATGGATGTAATACCCTATGAATCCGGCGCCTATTATATATTTGACCGTGGCTACGTAGATTTTACAAGACTTTACAACATAACAAAGCATTCTGCTTATTTTGTAATTAGAGCTAAGAAAAATCTTCAATTCCAGTTTTCTAAGATGAATTCAGTCAATGAAAAGAATGGAGTAATGAGTAATCAAATAGGTAAGCTAACTGGGTTTTATATATCAAAGCAGTATCCTGATGAAATAAGGAAAGTTGCATATTATGACAAAGAAACGAATAGAACTTTCGTTTATCTAACAAATAATATGGAAATAACTTCTGAACAAGTAGCTTTGCTTTACAAAAATCGTTGGCAAGTAGAATTATTCTTCAAATGGATTAAACAACATTTAAAAATTAAATCCTTTTGGGGTACTACTGAAAATGCTGTTAGAATACAAATATATTGTGCGGTCATTTCATATTGCTTGGTTGCAATCATTGAAAAAGACCTAATGATTAACCGCTCAACATACGAAGTTCTGCAAGTATTAGGAATATCTCTATTGGATAAATCGCCAATTGGAGAGCTCTTTTTTTATGCTGATAAAAATGATGTCAAAGAACATTCGTCAGCCCAGCTGACTATTAATTTTTTTAGTGGACACTAGTGATTTAATTTACTTGCTAACGATCTATTAGTTGGTTTAACGTGAGTTCGAAATTAGATTCTTTTGAATCTCACTATTCTATAAGTCCGAAGGACTTGAATGTGAATTGAAAATCGGCGTAGCCAATAACTGCGGATGAAACCCGTGGAAAAGACAGAACCTGAATGCGAACCCCGAACCAGCGGTCAGCGTTAGCTAATGGGGTTCAATATATAAATGTTTGATATTGAACCCCATTCGGGGTTCTGATTATTTTGTACAAATACCACGGGTTACACCCGCGGTTATTCACATTGAATCCTTTCAGGTGGGGTGTAAAAAATTTGAGTTTTTAAAACAATAAATTCACCCC
>Ga0302162_10000174_pt1 | contig 19591 bp, 13 predicted proteins | sample I_Fen_E2_2_FD_193501 | JGI IMG/M metagenome (GOLD analysis project Ga0302162, IMG submission 193501) | Peat permafrost microbial communities from Stordalen Mire near Abisko, Sweden - I_Fen_E2_2 | ecosystem: Environmental > Terrestrial > Soil > Wetlands > Permafrost | place: Sweden: Abisko...
ATTAGCGGAATCCAAACTGGATAGCCTCTCATTTTCCTACACGATATTCCCGTGTTTACGTTAGTGAGATTTTGTTTGCTTTAGCTATTAGTAGAGGATACTACTCTACTAGGTTTTACCTTAGCGGCTTTATAAGTATTAACTGGAGCATCTACTTGCGAAACAGAGCTTTTAACAACTATCGATATGGCTCCGACCATGGCTAGTAGTAGTATAATACTAGTTAAGATTAATCATATACTATAACTGGTATACATAATATTTCCAATACTAACTATATGACTAATTTCTGCCAAATTACTGTCCCAAATTTGACTAGTCACAAAATATATTTGACCATTGTCTAGCTCAGGACTACTTACTTTAAAACTTATACTTAAGGTTTCACTAGGAATTAATCTTCATATATCGTTTAAAATATCTCACGAATCCTCGATAAACCCGTAAAAAAAAGCAATACTGTATGGTAATCGGGGATATACCGATGAATAAAAAGAAATAGATATAAATATAGCCAAAGGTATACTGTTACTAGTATTGGTTAAAAGTTCACTTATTCTAACATTAATCAACATTAATATAAAAAGGAATAAGATAGACACAGCACCTACATAGACTAATAAATAAGAAATACCAATAAAACTAATTCCTAATGATATAAGATAGGAAGCTATACTTAAAAACAAACCTATCAAAAATAAAACGGAGACAATCGGGTTTTTGTTTACAATAACAAGTATACCACAAAAAATTGCGATAAATGTTGTAACATCTAAAACTTCTATATTGTAACCATTAGTATAACCTTCATTCAATTGTATAAGACTAATCATAGATAAAGAAGCACAAACCTTTGGATTTTTGTTTTTAACTTGAGAAAACAAAAGAAATATATAACTTATAAAATAAATACAAATCCCTTATCCCAGCTCCCTCTTGTTGTGCTTTGGGGAGGTATATGGTATACTTTTTATATTAACATAAATAGTCACTACTTTGTTGGACCAAACTAAATAAATTTGCTTTAACTCTTAAAGGAAGTGTAGAACTAAAAAAGCGCGTACAAGATTTGAACTCATATTATCGTGGCCGAAACACGATGCTCTGCCATTGAGCTAACCCGCCTATACTGACTTCTAATTTACGGCAGGGCGTAATAGAAGATAAGTCTAATAAGATTCTTTGAATCTTTTTGTATACTCAAATAATAAATATACAAATATATTATGATTAGGAAGAAAAGGACTCGAACCTTCGACAGTATATTAAACTATTGAGTTTACAGCTCAACCCGCCATACCAACAAACGGAACCTTCCTTTATATATATACTTGCCCCGCAGAGTATATATATAAGTATACTTCTCTCACAAAGTATACAAGTATACAAAGTATACATTTATATATTTATATATTGTTAACGTTTAATAAATCCCGTGCAATTTCCACTACACGAACCATATTTCGACTTAACACCAATCGAAGTCACGCATACGAAGATATTCCCTAAAGTAACTAGAACTAATTATCTAGAATAATCTATTATGAAAGACCAAACTTATTGCACACACTTCTTTCGGCGCCTGACGAGTAGTTAGTACCCATCTGAGATTAAATCCACCGTGACGTGGTGATTCACGATTACTAGTAATTCCTTATTCATGTAGTCGAATTCCAGACTACAATCCTCTTTTTATCCTACTTTATTTAGATTAGCTCAAATTCACATTATCGCATCATTTTGTATAGGAACATATGGCACGTCTATAGCCCACAACATTTAGGCCATGATGACTTGTCTTGGTCCCTTTTTATCCCGCCTTTTCTGATGGTTTCCGCTTTAGTTTAAATGGCAACTAAAGCAAGGGTTTCCGTTAATTCTAGGGAATTAACCCATATCTCGCGACATTAACTGAAGACAGCCGTGCAACGCTTGTAATATCTACCCTAAAGAGAAACTATGTCTAAACAATCTTGCCCTTACAAAAACTCAATTGTTTAGGTTTTATTTCTGGTAGATAATATTCAAGTTGTGGTAAGGTTTTTCGCGTGTCTACGAATTAAATAACATACTTCACTACTGGTTTCAGGTAAACGGTCTAATGATTTCAGTTTCTGCGTTGCCACATTACTCTTGAGGTGAAATGCTTACACTTTCATTTATAGGCCAAATAAAGATCTAACCTATGGCATTCATCATTCTCTGCATGGACTACTAGGGTATCTAATCCTGTTCGTGACCCAAGCCTTCGTCCCTCAACGTCAGTTATTAGATAAAAGGTTGCTTTCGCCGTCACCAGTCGTTATGGTATAACCGAATTTCAACTCTACTCCATAAATACTCCCCTCCTCATATATAACTCTAGTAAAATCGTATCCTGTTTAAGACTAATCTTACCGTCTAGGTACCCTTTAAACCTACTAAAGATGAATAACACTAGTCTTCTACGTATTGCCGCGACTGCTGGCACGTAATTTGGTCAAGACATATATGGATAGAACATTGTCATAATCAATTGTTGCTTCCTAGAACTTTATTCGACTAAATCGCTCTTACCCCCGGACCTTTAAATTCATCAATTCCAGGAATAGCCTGGGTTGACCCCATGCCATTCAAGCCATTGGTACCACCCTCCTGCTCTTCGAGAGAAACTTTTTATCGTTTCCTGCTCTACCCTGCCGACCGGAGAAGGTAACATACCCCGTACGCTGGAATGTGTGCGTCCAGCGTACGGAGAGGGTAACTAGCTAGTTACCCTCCCTCTGCGCCTGACTAATCGGGTAAGCAGCCGCCCAAGGCGACTGTACATTCCCCCAAGTTGCTGGTTCAGCCGTTAGGCTATTGACCAATATTCCCCACTGCTGTACTATACGTATTGGGGTTTTTTCAGACCCAATGTGGTCGATCGACCTCTCAGCCCCGACTACGGAATTTTAGGCTGGTTAAACCATTACTTTAACTACTACCTATCCGAAACATTTATTGTCCTCTTAAAGCGGATATTTTATTTCCTTTATTTATCCTAGATTTTATTAAGCTAATAGCTTAATAAACAAACAAACATATTTGACCGGTTGCCACGCCAACAAACATATTTGATTTGACAAGTATAAACTATAAAGTATTTATTAACTTTACTTTAAGGCAGCCAAAATGTCATATACTCACCTGTACACCACTTCTAATAAAATAAAAGATTTTATTGAATTAGACGTTCGATTAGCATGTGTCAAGCACTTGGACAGCGTTCATTCAGAGCCATCATCAAACTCAACTAATATGAATCCCAAGGTACTTGGTTTAAAATGATCCTAACTATTAGAACTAATAATTATAACCTGGATTGATCATAAGTGCATAATGCTAATGATTTTTCCAGGTATGATATGGTAATTGGCCGGGTTCATTAATTAATGTCCTCCAACCTTTTAATCATACCATTACTAATAGACATTTAAGGGTTAAAATGACCTAAATTTTTCTTGGTCGTAAGCACTAAAAAAGGTGAGAAAAATAAAAAAAAAAAAATAGAGAAAAGAAATATATATTTTTTGTTGTTTTTTTTTTGCAAGACATGTTTAGCTTCGCTTAGGTAATGGGACTCTTGCTGTGGCATACTTCGTTAGCCAATACCAGCACCAAAGCCACTTCATATATAAAAATAATTTTAATATATTTATATCTATACTGATTCATAGAATTTACACAATCTTCCATATTATTAATACTATCTGAAGATAAATTCTTAAAACCTTTTCCTAAATTATCCTATAATATTGTTACTACTATAGAAAAATTAATGAAAAATTAATTTATATATTTACTATTACTATTATACTAAATAAAAAAAAATTGAAAGAATTATATTATATAACTCTTTTATATATCTTTGCCTTGTTAAGTATCTCATGTTATTACTATCGCGCTGGTGTGGGTTTAAAAAACCCACACCATCCGAACGTTTGTATTATTCTGCTTAATAACCTACACCTCTTTTAATCTGAGCTATAAAAAAACCTAGCATTATAATTAGATCATTACCTGTTAGCGGGAGTTCTATAAAAGAAAACTGAAGCCTCTCATCTTATTTAGGTGTTCTAATTTTTTAAGAAAAACAAAGCAGAAGAAAACAAGATATAAAAATATCCTTTTTCCCCTTCTTTCCCTATTTATTTATTTTAACTGATAAAAGTATAGAAAAAAACACATATGATTATACTTATTAATAGTAATAATAAAAATATAAATTTCGTTGATTGTAAACGATACGCATTAAAATTAGGTACTACCACCTTTAATTATATTAAAAATATATTTACCTTTTCCCCCCTTCTGGGGGGGGGAGGTCGAAAGGCTTAGTGCGTCTCTTTTGTAAATAAAGAGAAATGCTAGATTGACGAATATCTAAAGCTTTAGCTGCTAAAGTAATCGAAAGATACGTGGTCACTTCATTATTCTCAACATTTGTAACCTCTAAAGCCAGACTTAGCTTGCCAGCTTAAATAGTTGATGGTGAGTCAGTTACCTTTGAAAACAAATATCCATTAATCGTCGCATCACTTTTATAATAAAAATAGTACCAAAGCCGAGCACGAGAGATATTAAAAATTTGGCTGTTTCTGTTATAGATGATAATTTTTAGGTCGTGCCCGTTTCCACCTTAGTTAACAATACAGACTGTCTAAGGGGTTTATTAGATGAAAGCGGTATTTTTGCTGTATCTTTTCCTATATTAAGTGTATATCCTTTATAAGGGATATTCTTTTTTAAAGAGTTAGATATTTGAACACAAGATGTACCAAGGTATTTCCCAGCTTCTGTCTTAGAAGGAAATACGAGGATTTCTCTTGTTTCCGTGTTAGTTAATTTGATATACTGTTTTAAGGTATTACTTAATGCCTTTTTTTTAAGGAATCCTCCGAGAATTTGCGGCCTAAATTAGCTTTTCTTTTGAGGTCTCGAGTTTCTGATGAAACCTCTCTACCTTTTATAGCTGCACTAATTTTTGCTTTCACTTCATCAGATACTACATGATCCTTCATCTTTAGTAGGGTCTCTGTTGAGAACTTTCTAGCCATGGCTAATTGACTCATAAACTCTTAACTAGCCTCACTATGTTTAAACCCAAAAATATAGCCAGCAACTTTTAATATATTATACTCAGGGGCCCAGCGTGCTATCTATATGAAATTGCTCTCTTTCTATTAATTCTTATACAGAACAATACTCCAGTATCTCTAGTCTAAATCCTGAATAACCATATTTTAAAGGTGCCCTGTATATCATCATATTTTTAGATAAACCAGAAATATGATTATAGTTAATATATTGTGATAATCTGACACCTAAATTTACACTAGAACCCACGTAGCATTTCTTGGATTTTAAGTGTACCCGTACCCCTAATCCCCCAGTACAAAGTAATGGGGATATGGGGTTAGATAAATACCAGACATATTATAACTTTTATTGATTATAGAGCTTTTATCATCTTTGATGTAACTTGCTGTTTGAACTACCTATATAAATCTAAATTGAATCTTTATGTTTTCACATGTATATCCCGATTTGCCTTTATTATCTTGGATAATTCTGGCTTTGTTTTCTGTTATATTTATATGGAATTTTCTATAAGGTGTCCTTCATAGAGTAGTGGTATATGATGAAAAGAATTAGTACTATAAGCTCTAAGTTGACAAAAAGGTATCTTGGCACAAGACATAAGAGAAGTACGGGTGATTAGTGTAAATCCAAAGCATCTTTAATATAAGATGATGTTAATACCACAAAAACCTGTGATTGTATAAAAGCTATACCTAACTCTAATCCAGAAAAGGCTATAATGAAAGCTAAAGGTATTAAACCTAAAAAGAAGAAAATAATACCGCTTGTCATTATATTGTATGTGAAACCAGCTAAAATATTTAACAGCATGTGACCTGATAATCGTTCAACAAATTCATCCTCAGATTATGTTAAGTAACAACATAAACTTTTATTCTTATATAATACAATTCTTAGGTCTCCGGGGGCCAGCGTCTACGGCGCATATCACAGTACTCTAGTTTACTAATTTAAACAAATATTTACCTTTAAATGGAGTAGTTCTATTTGCTTTTAAATATAATGAAATACTAGGTTGACGATAACCTAACGCTCTAGCAGCAGCGCCAATAGAAGAGTATATTGTAACTTCTTTAGTGTCAACGTTAGTAACCTCCACTTTCATAGAAGTTCTCTGAACCTTTACTTCGTGCACTAAATTTGTACTTTCGCTATCTGAGTTTAAGTTTACTAATTTAAAAGTATACCTACCTAAAACAGGATAATCCTGTTTCAAGTAAATATAATGCTCGATATATCTCTTGTCAATATCTAAAGCTCGGGCGGCAGCTCTAATGGCATGGTAAGTATTATTAGTATTTGTTTTTATATCAGTTACCTCAACTTTGACACCACTAGATTGACCTTTAGATAATTTAGCTAAAAATTCCGGAGATTTGAATGTCTTAGAAGCAGCGATACGCATATTCTCTATTGCAGCTTCAGAGTGTTTTCACCCTGATCCTCGATCAGGGCTTCCAGGTGTTTTTAATATATTATACTCTGGAGAGTGAACTTCAAAAAAGTGTTTTTCTGTAGACATAAGACTAGCCCTGTCACAGATTTCTAGAATGGTAAAGGTAAAGTTATGATAGCCGTGTTTTAATAGTGCAACATAAATAGGCATACTACTTTCATTTAGTAACCTATTAACATTGTAATACTCCAATAATCTACGTCTACTTCTCAGAGTTTTCGTTTACCTTTTCAACTTGGAAACGTTTTTTCACTATAATAGAACCTTGTGTTTCTTTAAGCCTTCTTGAAAGTGGCGGTTGTGTAACACCCATTGCTTTAGCCGCTCTAGTTATAGAAGGATACACTGAAAGTTCACTCGTAGCTAAATCTAAAACTCTTACGGCTGTACCGCTATCTACACTCATTCTATCCTTAATTGATTCTGAAAGAAAAGATTTACCTAATCTAGCTGTACTAATTAAGGCTTTAGTTTCTGCACGGTGAGTTTTACCAAAGTTCGGGTTATTCATACCTTTATTTGCTAAACTAAGTAAAATTTTAGCTTGTTCAGACATCTTACGCCCTTGAGCAGTGTTACGCATCTTTCGCTTGGTTTCCTCCGAATGAGTACTTCCAAGTCTTGAACCTGCTATAGAGTTAAGATTATATACGGGGTTTAATAAATCAATATAATATTGTTCTCTACTTATAGCGTTTTCTTTAGTACAGTATTCTAAGATTTCTAGTTGGAAATTTGAGTAACCGTGCTTTAAGATTGCACTATAAATTCGGCTTTTACTTTTTTGTACTCTAACGGAAAGATAAGAAAAATCATAGTACACTCTAAGTCTTCGGCCCAGATTTACACTACTACCTATATAGGTATTACCATTTACTTTGTTTACTCAACGATAGATTCCTGCTTTATTTTTAGTATCCCTTAGTATGACAGATTTATTTAGAAAAGCGTCAGTAAATATTACAACAGGAATAAGGCTCCCCGTTGATTGTTCACTAGTAATCTGTGAGTAATTTCTACGCTGAATTGTATTATACTTAAAAGTATACCCTTTATTTGTGAAGGAGTGTGGAATAGGCCTATGTTCTCGTAATCACAATATCCTATCCATAGTTGTAAACGAACTTATACTATACTTGTTATTATTCTACTTATTATCTATCTACGGAACTACCAACATATTTCTTACCATTCAATTTATTCGTTCACATATAAATTCCGGATTTACCTTTAACATATTTAAGGATATTTAACTTGTCTTTGTCCGCATCTAAGAAAACAGCAAAACCGGAAGAGTCTGTAGAAGAGGAACCGTCAGTTCTTGAAGTTGAAAACGCCCTTGCAGCAATAGGTCTGAAACTAGACAAGGCACAATTTTTAGATCGATAAAATAGGTGGCTACGCGATCTTACGTTATTTGAGTAAAAACAATAAGATGTGCGAGACCTATTAGTAGAATTTTGAACAAAAAATAATTTAAGTCGCTCACAACTTTGTCCTTTCTTTAAAGGTATATATAAAATTTGGGGGCATACTTAATTAGCCCAACCCTTATTTAAAGGTGTTTATATACTTTATCCTTTCTTTAAAGGTGTTACAATATAAACTTTACATATTATGTAATAACCGAAAGATTGTATAAGTCCAAATATAATAACATGGTTATTATCTCTATTTCCCATTTGATTCCCTCTTCCTACTCTTCGCTTGAAAAGCGAAGATAGAGGGAATAAAGACAAGAAGGAGATATATTAAAAAATGAGGATAGGCTATTGTGATATCTTTAATCTTGACTTAGTCCCACCCCCTTCGGGGATAGGGCTTTAGTTTGCGCAGCTCCCTTATCTTAATGCTGGAGGGAGGGGTAAATACAAGAACCGGCTTTCCCGGCGACTAGAGTACACCTTACCTTTTGTTTAATGTAATGGAAGAACCGTCTACTCGTTGCTCTTTTACAGTAATCTTTTCAAATATTCCTAATTTAGATCCGCGATCACCCATTCCTATTACTAGAATCTCTAATGATATTACTATACCCCCAATCATTAATGAGGCCGGATAAGAAGTTTCCGTCTTATCTTTAGTTATTAGAGCTTTAGGGTTTCCCCGGAGTTTGGTTCTTAAACACAGTATGAATGAGGCACCTAACCTCTTCTTTTTATGTTAGCAGCTAATCTTAAACCTAATGAAATATTTCTGGCTAAATAGCTTATGAGTTCTATTAAAACCAGTAAAGGTAATAAAGCTAAAGGACATCCTGCTGGTACTAATAGAGAAAAGAATTCAAGTCCATGTTTAGAAAACCCTAGAATAGTAGCTCCTAGCACTATAGTGAAACTAAGTGAAAAGGTTAAAACAAAGTGACTTGTTGAAGCGAAACTGTAAGGACTACATGATCAGACGTATAGACTGAACAAGCTGGATTATATCTTGACTGCTTAACTATTAAATAGTATGAGCAGCCCTTCACACAGAATCTCTGGGGAACCTACTCATAATCTAAGGATTATTTTGGTTTCCTGCTGATTGTTCATTGTTTCATCTTTAGAATTGTTACGTATTTTTATCTAAATATAACCATAAAGAAAGCTGGGCGTACTTAGTTAGCCCAAGCTATAATTTATTAAAAGCCTGCCTGGTATATTATTAATGATCGTATCCAAAGCATTAGAAGTTTCCAGCATACCGTGAAATTCAAAATATTAATTATCTTTATCTTCCATTGTTATCCCATAATAAACTACCCCCTGCTGGTGAAACTTGCCAGCAGGGGGCGGGGGTAGAACTCCTTGAGCTGAGCAACAACTTTACTTAAGTTATAATTTAGCGCTTACGAAATATGCTTGCGCCTCCTAGACTACAATGTATTTATATGAAGAGTGCTTAATTAAGAATGTATTCTTTTACTATTCATATTACTTTGAATAATTCTTATTTTTTCTATACCCTCCGGGGTTAAATGATCTTTAGATCTCATTAACTCGGCTACTTTTTTTAAATCAGAGTAATCTTCTTTTTTTGTACCTAGTAAAGGATATTTATTAAACAAAGGTATAATTTTATCAGTTATGTCGGAAAAGGTTGAAGTAATAAATGCTACTTCATTACGACTTACATAGCACCTTCCACAACCTAAATAATTTAATATACTCTCAAATAATACGGAATCCCTAGTATGTTGAGTTATTGTAAATCTTAAACTTACATTGTGTGTTGTTTTTTTACTTTTAGATTCTTGAATAACAACCATAAAGCATCCTTCACCTTCAACAAACCCTATTAATCAGTAGATATCTTTTATCTCTGTAGATTTAACCACTGGTCTTGTTACTGGTATTATATTAGGAAATGATTGTTTAAGTATCTCGGATAAACCTCAGTTCAATGTAGCTTTTATACCTACTAATTCCAGTAACCCCTCTTCAGTTAAGTGTTGTTTTTTTTCTATTAAAGCAACAGATTGTTTAAATAAGAGATAATCTGCTAATTTTTTAGTTTTTAAAGGGTATTTCTCGAAATGGTTTATAATTACTTTTAAGTTTTTTAAAGAACTAACACGATAAGCTATTGAATCTGTACCGTGTTTGTATATTTTACCGACACCTCATGTTCTTTGTAGTGCTTCTAATATTTTTCTATCTTTATTATGTAAAGTGATTTTAAAGATAGGTTTAACTTGTCATTTTGTTGACATTCTACTATCTGCATAGATAGAAGTAGTAAAACACCCCTCTGCATCGGTAAATCCTGTGATATAATAAGGGTGTAGATAATATGAATTATTCTTAAAGTTGTACCTAGGAGATATAGGTGTTGAAGCAGAAGCTGAGGTAGAATATGATCTAACCTTAGGGGTTTTTATGTAAGGGATATTGGTGATAAATATATTATTATTTTGTAGGCTCCGTTTAACCATTCCTATTAAATTATTAATTAAAATAAATACAAACAATGTATATATAAAAGGGAAATATATTTGACCTTTTGTCTGGTTTATTTGGTTTACAACTATGCTATGTATAGTTGCATATATTGACTCTTCACTAAGAGATCAACTATTGCTTATTACTTTGTTAAAATTAGTAGCTAAGATACTCAATGTTAACACTGTGAAAGCTCCTATTGTTAAATATAATCCTATGTTAGTTAACGAGATATGGGAGTAACCTAATACAGGGGCATCTAGGCTTAACAAATTACTTATCTCAAATTGTTCAAGTGGACTTGGAATGGCAGAAAGTATATTTAACATAATATAGCCGTTGCCATTTTATTCTTGAATATAAGCTAATTATCTCCTTTACTAGGTTTTTACTTAATTTTTATAATATAAAAATTAAGTTAGTTGGCCTACGGAGAGATGTCGGTGTAACCAAATACAGGGGCATCTATACTTAATAAATTGCTTATCTCTGTTTTTTTTTTTTATTTTTAGAAAAAAACAGGCTGCGGTTTTATTATTGAATGTAAGCGGATTATCTTCCATTATTATAGATTAAAATAAGAAAACTTTTCCCCCTTCGGGGGATCGGGTGAGATAAAAAAAAGGGTCTGTGTGTTCCTAAAGGTTTATTATAATTTACTTATAAATATACGAGTTATAAATAAACGAACAAATCTAGGTAAAATGTATTTGGATAAGACGAACACCATTATTACAAGTAAAACAAAAGCAAATGTAACTTGATTTAAAAAATAAAAAGGAACTAATTGTGGCATTACTTTTTTTTTAATATTTTATTAAGCATCTTAATTCTAATATACAATTATTTGGAAACTATCATCTGGGTAAAGATAAAATGGGTAAAGACTTGATTTTTTTTAGAGGGCTATTAAACACTCTTTTCTTATAGCTAGGAGCACTCAGATTTGAACTGGCGCAGGATGGATGGTGAATTAAAAATAGTATATCGTTGTTTTTGCATTCCTGCCCGTGCTCCATACAGGAATCGGTAAGGGAAATCTTGCTCTATATTGCTTATGGGGACGCTTGCTGATCCCAAAGGGATATGGTGAACGATTAAACCTATATAATCCTAAATGGGATAGGTCGGCTAAAGGCCAGAAGAATATATTAAAGAAGAAACTGAATAATGTAAACCATCTAATATCGGAGCAGGATATATACCGAATAATATAGCGAAAACTACTAAAGGTAATAGAATAAAGAACTCTCTTAAATTTAAATCAGTCACAGATTTCTCAATATGTTTAGCTAATGATCCTCCAAAGGCAATACGGTTAAACATAAATATAGTGTACGCGGCAGAGAATACAATTGAAGAAGCAGCTAGAGCACCCAGAAGAGGTAATCTTTCAAAAGCTCCATAAAGAGATAAAAACTCCCCCACAAAATTTATAGTTAAAGGTGTACCCGCGTTGGCTAGACATAATATAAAGAAAAGTATAGAGAAAACAGGCATTATTTGAGCTATACCTCTATAGAACGTAATTAAACGAGTATGTGTCCTGTCGTAAAGAATTCCTCCAGCACAAATGAAAAGTCCGGAAGATACTAAACCGTGTGCTAAACCTAGTATGATTCCCCCTTCAATACCTTGTATAGTGTTACTAAATACACCTAAAACGTAAACAGCCGCATGACAAACAGAAGAGTAAGCAACCAACTCCTTGATATCTATAGTACGTAAAGTACTAAAACTCGCGTATAAAATAGTTATAACTAAAACTAAATAAATTCAAGGAGTACAGTCTAAGGAAGCTTTAGGTAATAAGCGTAATAATAGTCTAAAGATACCGTATAAACTTAATTTTAACACAATGGCGGCCAATAATATACTTCCTCCTAAAGGGGATTCAACATGTGCTTTAAGTAATCAACTGTTTACAAAGATAACGGGTGTTTTAATAGCAAAGGCTATACAAACACCAAAAAATAAAAATAGCTGTGTAGAATAGTTAAAATTAATTTTATATAAAGCGTCAAAATCTGTTGTTCCCATAATAGAAGACATGGCTAATATAGATAAAAGTAAAAATAATGACCCGAATAATGTATACAAAAATAAATAGAAACTAGCCCGAACTCTGTCGGTGGACCCAAATAAACCTATTAATATAAACAAAGGAGGCAATATACTTTCGAAAAATATGTAGAATAATAATATATCTAACACTAAAAAAACTGCTAATAGCAAAGTCTCTAATAATAGAATAATAACGACGTAGAAACTTACGTTAGATTTAATCGAGTTCCAATTGCTTAACAGGGCAATCGGGGTTATTATAGTTGTTAACATAACAAAATATATGGACAAACCATCTAAACCTAAATAGAAATCAAAATAGCCGACTTCCTCGTGTTGTTGAACAAATTGGAAGTGATTGCTACTGAAATCAAATAAAACGAACACTATTAAAGAAACAAATAGATTAATGATAGATGTGGTTAATGCTATTCTTTTAATTCGTTTAATAGTTAAAGAAGACAGTTCATAGGACATACCTGTTGAGATAGTCAATAGACCTAATAAGGGTATTAATAACAAAAGCGTAAGCAACATGACTTTAATTAAGTAAAGAAAACGGATCACCCTCTAGAGCTTAAAAGTTAATCTATATTAAAACAATTAGCATTAAGGTATTAAAAGCCTTGTTTTTGCTTTTTTTAGGTCGCCCGGCGCATAGTTCTTTAACACTGCCCTATTAAACTGAGTCACGTCTTGTCTTAATTAAATCAGGAGTAACAACAATTTTTTGCTGGCGGAGCAGCCACGAAAAAATTAGATGTTGTGCTTTGGTGTAAAAAACCCAAAGCACTGCAAAAACCCCTTAGCTTGCATAACATCGCGTAATCTGTTACACATAACCATATGGGTGGGCATTGGCTACGCCACATAAGTATGCAATTTACCGTTTATAACCTCCTGTACTATTTCTGCTTTAAATACCATCGTATAGTCTCTATAACACCTTCTGTGCAGTGGCCCCTGATCCGAAGGATGCGGGGCCAATGCAAAAAAACTTATTTAAATAAATGTCATATGAATATATATCTAAATATACACCTTGAATTAATTTGATTAAAATTTAAACGTTAATTATAGATACCGCAAAACAATCGTGAACCGTAAACATACTATTATAATTAGCTGAAAATCGTTAAGTAGAAAAAAAGAAAACAGTGGCCCTCTTCTTTAAAGAAGAGGGGGGCCCCGCCCCAGCCCAGCAGCTCTAATATATTAGAGCAGCGCATGCCTTAGAGTAAATATATATTTGTAGGTATTATTTCAAAACTATATAATATACAGGGGACTAAAATAACAAACGCAATAACTAACGGTAATAAGACAGTTCAACAGAATGACATTAATTGATCGAAACGAATACGCGGAAATGAGGCCCTAGTGTTGGTAGAGACAGATGATGAGTTATTGTTATAAGTACCTGAGGGAGAATTACTTGAGGGAGAATTACCATCCTTACTGTTATTACCACCCTGACTGTTACCGTTACCGCCACCCCCTACCCTACAAAGTCTATACTTAATATTGGCAGCTGCCATTATCATACCCCGTCTATCTGCACGGTCTAACAGAGGATCTCGAGTGTACCCGTCCTGTAAATTTGTGATAGTATCAACAATAGTGTTGAGGGATTCATGTGAATTACCCAATCTAGCCTGGACATCACGTCAAACGGCTACGTCGTAATGCTTAAGATTATTAAGCGCTTGAGTAATGTATTCATTTATATTAAATACCCTTAGTATACGTGTGGAATGAAAACTACGGCGAGTAGAGCTTAATGAATTTTTCTTTACCCACATAAAGACCAACAATGAAGCATTAACAGGAATAATCTCAAAACTATATAGTATACATGGGACTAAAATAACGAAAGCAATAACTATTGGCAATAATACAGTTCAACAGAAAGACATCAGTTGATCAAAACGAATTCTAGGAAATGAGGCCCGCACCCACACAAATATGAAAATCATAATACATGATTTTACACCTAAAGCTAAACTAGATAACAATCCTTGAATTAAAGGATCTGAATATATACTTTCACTATGTAAATTTTCTATGTAGTAATCAAAATCAAAATATTGCGTTAACCAAAATAAAGAAGGTATATAATCATATAAATAACCACCTAAAAATAGGATACTAGTCAATATACAAATTAATACAATGCTTGCGTATTCAGCCAAAAAAAAGAAAACGAAAATAACAGCCGCATGCTCTGTCATAAAACCACTAACAAGTTCTGATTCCTAAAAGGTAGTATTCCCAGGGTATAAGCTCACAAAAAAATGGTTTTGAGGCTTTATATACTAAACCCATAATCCCCGAAGGGGATATGGGGGGCTAGAAACCATTTACTTTAAAACGGTATGTTTTATTGTAAACAAGACCTGAATTTAAGTACTTACCTACCGTTACTCTAAATATGTTTAAATGTTTGGCTAATTCCACGTTATTTTTAAACTTTGAAATGAGATTATCATTTAAATCATAATACCTACACCTCCGGGATGTTTACTCATTTTATCACTAATCCTTTGTTTAGTTAAAAGACTATGTTTTTTACCAAACATAGGGTATAATTCCCCGGGTTTACTAATCAACACGCGTGTTGAAGCACTATGTGTTTTACCATACATAGGATGATTAGACTTGTTTTCATACCAATTTAACATCTTTAATTTAGCTTTGTCTGTATGTTTATACCCAGCCAGACTAGTAGCTGTTCGCATAAAATTGTACAAATTGTCAAAAGAGTACTTTTCGATATAACTTGTTTCTAAGTCAGTTAAAGTTTTATGACTGACTGCTTTACTGTCATATGTAAAATATTCTAATACACCAAAATTAAATTTTTCTAAACCATATTATAGCATTGCATTCTGTAATGCGGTGTTAGATTTTTTATTTGAAAGATGTTCGGTAAGTCTTAGATATAAATCTTTAGCACTACCTATGTATAGTTTACCGTTAACTGTGTTTATAAAGCAATAAACACCACCTTTGTTTTTTAATACTTCACGGTAAGACAATACCATATTATTGTCAGCTAAACTATTAAATACTATAATTGGTGCTGGTAAAGGTGAAAAAGAAGGTGTAGATGAGTTAGACGAAGTAGAATAACTTCTTTTTGTAATGATATTTACAGGTCGGAACACGTTATTGCAAGATGCTGATTCCGGGTTTAGTACTACTCTTACATTCACATGCAAGCTTGGACTATATCTTATTAAACTGATGTCAATCGGTCTAATAATCGCGTATAGTCTCTGAAGATCCTACTAAGATGACAATTTATTTGAAACTTATACATCTGTTGGTTTCCTGCTGATTATCCTATGTCTCTTGAAGCTAATAGGGGTTTCCAGCATATAGCGATCTTTTCTTGTTTTTTCTTATTTCTTATAATAAATAAAAAAAAAAACGCCGAAGCCAAATCACTCTTCTTGCTAGCTTCAGCTAAATCGAATGGAGCTCTATTTGTTTCCGCTATAGATCCTATAAAGAATATAATAAAGACAGGAAACAAAGGTACTATGAATCATATAGCTCTTTGAGCTTCTATAATAACAGTAAGGTTTAAACTTCCTGTTAACATTACCACAAGTAATATAGCAGAACTTAAAATTAGTTCGTAACTTATTAATTGTGCTGTACTTCTAAGGGACCCTAAAAAAGCATACTTACTATTCGCACTTCCAGTTTTATTGTTATAAAGCTATTTAAGCTTTACTTCCATTTGTTACCAAATAGCTCAGACTATGTCTTAATCATATTAAAAAGTAAGACCCCAAATGCTCTTGGCAGGTTTGTCTGCTAGTCGTTGAACGCTCATATAAAATATGTTACGCTTCAAGTTGACTTATTTTTAAGTTATTCTTGAAATTCATCTGGTTTATTATTAATTACCTGCGTAACTAAGCGGCTCCTCTAGACATAGGGAGGCTAAGCCTCCTTATGTCACATACTAAAATTACTAATAAAAATGGGGAGGATCCACTAATCCCCTAAAGATCCTTTACCATCCTTAATTTTCCCTTTTAACTCAGAACACAGTTCTTTACTTCAAAAATAAACAGCAATGTTACTTTTTCTTAATAATGTAGGTTTATTACTATCCAATTTTCTATGTATAGTCGTTTTAGCAGAATTAAGATACTTAGCTGCTGATAAAATTGAGTCAAAGGGTGCGTTGTTTATTAATTCAAAACTATTTGCTTCATATACTCATACTTTTGTTTGAGCATTACGACTATCAGCTATTGTAGGGTTTGCAGCAAGTAATTGTTTTTTTAACTGCGCATCCAACTCTTTCTTAAATAAATAAACTAATTTACCATCCCGCCTAGTAGCTTTATTAGTATTTAAATGACGAGCAATTGTACGGTATCCAGTACCTAAAAAATTTGCAGCATCTAAAAGTGACTGGAAAGGTACATTGTTTACTAATTCTAGAGTATTAGCACCATAAACGTAGACTGGCACTTTAAGACCTAGTTGTAAGTCTCCTACTTTAGCTATAAGAGCTTTAATATCTTTGACACTTACAGATTTAGAGTAGACATAAATAGCCTTCGACCCAGCAGCTTTTCCCTTATCCATAACTAAATCTAGGGTTGCTCTAGGTACTCCTAGAGCTTTCGCCGCTTGGGATTTTGAAGCGAATGGGCTACCTTTTAACTGTTCTAAAGTACTAGCATCATACGCTCAAACTTGAGTGCTAATAACCCGGTTTAATAGACCTTTAGGTGTAAGCTTTAGGGATTCTTCTTTGCGAAGCACAACCTTGTTAAATTCAGTAATAGGGTAATTAAAAAACAATTTACCTCTGTAAGGTATAGACGTGTTTTTATACCTCCCTACGCCGGAAATTGGGAAATCTAAAGATCGACTTGCCTCAATACTACTGTTGTACATAGTGGCTTGTTGACTTATTCCTTTTTCGGTTCATTCGTAAACATAAACGAGGGTCGTTGTAGAGCTTTTTGCCCTATTAGTAGCCCTCAGATCCTTTAATTTTAAGTATAAGGTTTGTTTGATTACGCGTTCAGTTGTTGATGAAGAGAAAACAGAATTAAGTATAGGTATGTATTTTTGTATATAGTAAGTTTCCCTTTCTCCTAATTTTGAGACAGGGCAGACCTCTAAGATGTGTACATTAAAACTCTCTATACCCATTAACTGAACGAAAAGGTGGAGTTTACTGTGGGATTCGGCTTTTCTGTGCTCATATAATCTTTTTTTGAATAGATTTGTTCTCCCAATGTAGTAGACATTAGGGTAATGTTTGTATTCTATGAGGTAAATTCCTGCTTTGGAACCTCATTCTTTAAGGAACTTATCTTTCAATATCTTGCTAGTAAAGTTTAAACAAGAGCCTTTTATTAAGTTCCGGTCGAAAGGTACAACTGGAGCAACTCTATCTTTGAAGATATCTTTGATATACTGAGAAGTATTATTATTGCTGTTGTTGCTACTATTCTTGTTGTGTAGAGTAGTGTGAAGAAAACGTCTAGATGTATCAAAACGTTGTGATAGATATGTGTTGTGTTTTTTTGGCCCGGTTCTATGAAACCTAGGCTCAAGTATATTAGAGAAATAGTTTTTAGTGTTTTTAGTGTTTTTAGTATGTAAATTAAAGGTGGAATTTGAAAACCCTGCGAGAAGTATACCATAGGTACTTAAAGAAGAAACAGCTAACATGTAAAGTATACCTAGATTAAATTCGCTTAAAGTTAGACCTGGACCGTATGGTATTACTAAATATCCTAATAATGAGAAGATTAATGTTATAATAGGCCCAAGAAAAAAAAGACCTAAGTTTGCTTGTGTGGGTGAAACATATTCTTTTAAAAGAAGTTTCAAGGCGTCTGCAAATGCCTGTAGTAAACCCATGTATCCCACAGCATTCGGACCTAATCTTCTTTGCATACTAGCCATTGTTTTTCTTTCGGCTACAGTTACATAGGCTACAATTAATAAAACAGGCACAGTAACCAATAAAACTTCTATTATGGATATTAAGGTTGGTGTGTATAACATATAAAAGATATATAATCTCAATTTAATATATATAAAATAACTTAAAAAGAACTACTTTATTATAATCAAATTTGAGGTTAAAAAGAATTTATCTAAAAGCAAAAGAGTATTTTTTGCATACTTCTGATCCCTCTTCTATCCTTTGGATAGAAGAGGGATAAAGCACATTAAAGTTCTCTATTATTTATTATAAAAGGGAATAGAGCTAAAAGTTCTACCTTTTTTATTATACAAAAGAAATAAACATAAAAAGGGGGTGGATTCATTGAATTAATCCAATCCCTTAGAAGATCAATTAAATTAATTACCACGATCTGAATTACCATTGGTTGTGCTGTGGCCCCTCTTCCATACCATACTTTATATAGTAAAGTAAAGAAGAGGGGGTTCCCCACAGCCAAAAGCAAAAAAAAACAGATTTATGTGTTTTTTTGCTTATTTATTATAATAAATAAGTAAAAACAAAGGTCAAAAGATAAAAATCATAAATCCTGCGCTTCTATGAAATATATAATACTAGATTACCTATTCACCATCAATCATTCAATGGCAAATACACCTCATCCTCACTCTATCTCATAGATATAAAGCTACCTATCTAGTAAACCTATCAAATTAGGTAATTATGTAAGTAATATGCCCCCTCATTTTTTTGTATCTAGTAATCTTGGAATTATATATAAATTTGCTGACTAACTAATCATCAATGATTAGTTATCAGGGAAAGACGATCACATACTATTTGTACTTAATAAAGTTAGTATGTAGAGTAATTATTTGAAACTAACAAATTAATATCTAAATATTAGATATAAAAAGACCTCAGCTGGTTAACTGTTTAGAGGTTTAAGCAAAATTAAACTCCTGAACTTTGTAGGAGTTTAAGATTGCATCTGTCCCCCATTACTTTGTATAGGGGGGGGAAAGAGGGATAAAGCAACAAATTATTGAAAGGTGTCCGGATAGAAGATGA
>Ga0302162_10000175_pt1 | contig 19578 bp, 20 predicted proteins | sample I_Fen_E2_2_FD_193501 | JGI IMG/M metagenome (GOLD analysis project Ga0302162, IMG submission 193501) | Peat permafrost microbial communities from Stordalen Mire near Abisko, Sweden - I_Fen_E2_2 | ecosystem: Environmental > Terrestrial > Soil > Wetlands > Permafrost | place: Sweden: Abisko...
TTACTATCTTTCTAAAAAATCTGAACATTTCTAAAAATACTATTAATGCTATTGCTAATATAATACCAACCGATATCCCTTGCACTATTATTCCCCCTTAGAATTTTCAAAATTCATGTTCTAATTTATTCTACATAATTGACCTTACTATTAATTTTTTGGAAACTCTTAAAACAGTTTCCGAAAAAATTCAACTATTACCTCGGTGACTAAACCTACAATCTCCATAATTCTTCAAAAAAGCATTCCGATTATAATTATTATGATTACTCCTATTCCCCCTGCTATAGTTTCCATTTAAGGCAAATGGACTTGTTATTTTTTTGATTGTGCCTAATATCCTTCTTTACCTGTTATATTATTAACTCTCAACTTATTGCTCTTAAATTTAATTCCTCTACACTACATAACTATATTATATACATAATAAGAAAAACTTACATATCGCTTTTTATATGGTAAGTCATTTCTACTAATTATTTATCCAATTTTAGTAAAGTCCTCATTTACTTATGATACGGCTCACCGTATCAGTAGCAAGTGATAACCATTCTTTTATTCTTTAATTAAACATCTTGTTATTTTTGCTAGGCCATTCATAAATTCATCCACAGGTTTCAATTTATTGTAATATCCTAAAGAATAAAAAAAGTTCGCCACAAAGAAGATAATCTCTGTAACTAATACCAAGATTATCTTCTAATCCTTTATTTTCCGGTAAGGACTCAACCAAAATTAAATTCTTATTTTATTGCTTGTGGATAATTAAATATATTAAATGGATCATACTTTTCATTTATACATTTCAACCTACATGCATTTCCACCATAATATTCTTTTTCATAATTTATTAATGGACTGTATGGAAAATTAACATATGATCCTTCTGTTATCATTTTTATATAATTTAATCTGCTAGCTACCCATTCTTTATTTTCTTCGGCATAAATTGAATTTTCCCATACTGATTGTATACCTATAATATAATTGGAGTCTCTATAATAAAAGGCTGTTTCATGCTTTCCTTTATCCTTTACCGCTCCACCTAATCCATAAAAAGTAACTGCAGCATAAACGGACCCTATAGGCTTTTCTTGAAGAGAAGATGCTAATTTTAATAACTCGTGCTTTGAATATATTCTATCTGCAAATCTACCAGTAGATTTAAATTTTTCACTAGTTGGATATATAGCTTCAATCTTTTTTATAGCATTTAAAAAAGTTGTATATTCAAAATCAGCCTCAGCTCTTGGTAACACCAATAAAGGTTCTAATATTTCCTTTAACTCTTCTACATCTCCATAAAATAATCCTATAATGAATGCTGCCACACCATCATCTGAAGAATTATAAAAACTAGCTCTCATATTCACTCTTCTATCTAAGGTTTGATATAAATTTTGAAATACATCCATAATACTTGCTTGTTCTAATGGTGTAGTATTTGGATAATATATTGTAAACTCTGTTACCTTATTTAATTTTGGTGGTAGTGTAAAAGTTAATGAGGTCACTATTCCAAGATTTCCACCTCCGCTACCTCTTAATGCCCAAAATAAATCGCTATTGCAATTTTTATTCGCAATAATTATCTTACCTCTATAATCTACAAGCTCAAACTCTATTACGCTATCAAGACCTAAACCAAACAACCTGCAAGATAATCCCCATCCTCCACCTAAAGTGTATCCTGTTACTCCAACCGTTGGGCAAGTTCCACCTGGAAAAGGATATCCTCTTGTGCCTACATATTCGTAAAGTTCACTATTTTTTACCCCTGATTCTATTTTTACTGTATTGGTTAATTCATTTATAATTATTTTCTTCATTCTACTAACATCAATTACTATAACATTATTTCCAATTGAATATCCCTCATAATTGTGTCCACCAGATCTTATTCTAAAGTTAATATTTTTTATAATGCAAAATCTTAAAGCGCTTACAACGTCTTCTCTACTAGCACAATATAATATAGATATTGGATATTTCTGTATTGCTCTGTTCCACACTTGTCTATCTTCTTCATATTCTATATCATTAGGTGTTACAATCTCACCATTAAAACATAAATCCTTAGCCAATTCCATCATTATCATCCTTTGTAGTAGAATATTTTGATTTACAAAAATCTATCTACTGCTATTAATATATGATGAATATAACAATTGCTTTCACATATTATACCAAAACTTTATCATTTATCTATGATATATTAGAAATACGCTCATAGTAAAAAACCATATTTAATTCAATATGGTTTTAAACTTTTATTTTTATTACTCATAATATAAAAACTTTAGGCTACCTTTAGTGCAATTGTCAATTGTCCTTAACAGTTCTTAAATTGCTTGCACTAAAAACATATCTTAATAATCAAAACATTCTTAGTAATGACAATCCATGCATCCATAAATATCATCATCCAACTTTAGTAAATTCCTCATTTACTTATGATACGGTTCACCGTATCAGTAGCAAGTGATAACACTTTTTCTTTCTCTATTATATAACAAGTTCTTTTATTGAAAATAAGAAGCACCTCTTTAGATACTTCTTATCATTATACTTTTAAATGTTACATAAGAATATTGCGTATTAATTTAGTAAAAGTTATGCTTATTTAATGCAACATTTTCTCATTTCATTTTTAGTTCTTCATTTTTGCAACGGCCCTTATCTTCAACTTCATTGGAAACTTTATTTTTATTTTGTTTATAAATCCAGGAATAATGATTTCTTTATTTTTCATAAATTGTTCATAAGTATATCTCGCAACATCTTCAGAAGTCATCGCCTCTCTTGGAGTTCTTGTTCCTTCCTGAGCAAAGAAATTCGTTTTGGTAGCACCAGGACATAATGTACAGACTTGTACACCTTTTTCCTTTGCTTCATAACGGATTGCTCTACTATAGGTCAATACAAAAGCTTTACTAGCAAAATAAGTGCTAGTATATGGGCCTGGCTGAAAAGCACCAATAGAAGAAACATTTAAAATTTTACCATTTCCCTGTCTATACATATCAGAAATATACAATTTGCAGAGTTCTACAAGATTGATTACATTTAATATCATTAGGCTTTCATCACGTTGTAAATCAATTTTATCTGTAGGCCCAACCAATCCTATTCCTGCATTATTCACAAGTATAGAAATATTTATATTATCTTCTTTTATCCGATTATATAATTGTATTGCTGCTCCTATCTTTCCCAAATCCTCTTGATATGTCAATACCGTTCCCTTAAACTCATCTTCTAATTTTTGCCTAAACTTTTGCAATCTTTCACTGTTGGAAGAAATGATGACAATTCCATAGCCATCTCTAGCAAAATTCTTCGCAAGCTCAAAGCCTATCCCACTTGTTCCTCCCGTGATTAATGTATATTTCATATGTAAACACCCCTTTCTTCATCTATCATTATAGAAGAAAGAAATATTCCAGTAATTCACATAGGTTAATTTAAAGAATTATTTTTTATACCTTTCCTTATCCTGCTCAAAGATGCAGCCCTAATACCTATGTATGATGCAATATATTTTAGTTCAACTCTGTCATGTAAATTAGGATATTGCTTGCAAAAATAAATGTATCGTTCTGACCCATTCATCAAAGCTAAACTTTTAACCCTATTTTCTAATTTTTCAACTTCCTGCAGATAATACTTAATAAATAAGTTCTTAAAGTTTTCATCTTCTTTCATAACCTTATGTACCACCCCATATTGAAGTTGAATACACTGGCAATCCTCCAGACATTCAATCGTAAATGATGAAACACTTGCTGTCCGTAATCCTTCAGAAGAAAAGAATTCATTCTCGCTACTAAAACATTTTGTAATGTCATTTCCCTGTTCATCAATATAATATCCTCTAACTATACCATGTATGATGAAATAAAGGTTTGTCGATTTCATACCTTCCAACAATGCAATATGTTTGCCAGGGAACTCCACAAAATAAGCTTTATCATTAATCATGTCTTTAATATTTTCATCTATTTTAATTCCAAGTCCTTCTTCCAAATACTTACTAGCATTCATCACTTTTATCAAATCCTTTTTATATTTTTCACAAACTCTAAAGTTATAATTACTATAAATAAGCATAATTTTTATGACATATTAAATTTACTAATAATATTATATACAATAGCAACAAAACTTACCATATAACTTTTTATATCATAAGTGATTTCTAGTAATTTTTTATCCAATTTTAGTAAATTCCTCATTTACTTAAGTAATATAATTCCTTCCTGTTTAGCTGCATGCACTAATTCTTCTATAGGCTTTGCAATAAATTCCTGCTACATATTTTTCTTCTTGGTTAACTCCAGTGGCAAATGGTATATTTGTCATATTGAATACACTTCTCATACTCCCTACTCCTCTTCTAACAACATAATCTAATTGTAGAAGATTCACCTTACGACACTTATAAGAAATTCTTACGAAATCTTAAGTTTTTAATTTCTAATTTTATTTATAAAAACCTGCTAAGCAAAATCAATACTTTTTAGCAGGTTTTTTTACCTTTTTCTTTAATAAAGATTTACACGAAAAATAGACCGATCAATATATTAAAATTTTTATTGGTCTCTTCTATACAAATCATTTTTTATTCTGTTAGATTATTTGCTAATACACAAATAAAGAAAGATGCGAATATACTCTAATACATTTAAATTATCTTTTCTCCAATATAAATTCCATAACCTAGATATTCGCAGTATTTATTAAAGTATTTATCAACCTTCCTAACTCTATTTCGTATCTTACTATTAGTTATCATCTTCCACATTACATTTATAAGAGTACCAAGGCTTTCATCACCAACCCCTGATTCTCCCATTCTGTATACTTTTGAATAAGAAACCTTCAGTCCTGAATCCACAATAAGCTTTTCCCAACCCTCTGAAGTCCTTGCCTTAGGTATACAGTATGCACATACATCTGTAGAAGCTTCATCTAGTGCTTCACTAGTAGGATTTTTGAGCCAAGTTAATTCCAGAATACCAACTTTCCCCCCTGGCTTTATTACCCTTGATGCCTCTTGTAAAGCTTTTTGATTATTATCCATTAGTACAAATGCTGCTTGAAAAATCGCAATATCAAATGTATTATCTTCAAATGGTAATTCTTCCGCATTTGCGAGTTTAAATGTTAGCTTACTTCCTATTTCCCCTTTGAGAGATAATGTCTGAGCAGTCTTTAATAAACTTTCCTCAATATCTATTCCAGTAACCCTACATCCAATTTTCTTTGCAAAGTAGTAACTGCTTGTTCCTTTTCCACATGCAATATCAAGAACCTTTGAATCTTTACACATATTACAAAGATGCATAAGTTCGTTAGTTGCTTTAAGTCCACCTGGATGTAAAACTTTTACACCTACATGCTTAGCCATAAAATCAAGTATATCACACTTATCAATGGAACATATACATTCATTTGAACACTCATCTACTTTATTTTCTTGCATTGACAATTCAATCACTCCCTCATATATGTTTGCTTATTGATTCTTTTAATACGCAATTATTTACTATCATGTATTATTATATTTCTGTACAAGTTTTTTATATGCCTATATCAACATTATTTTCTAACAGAGACTAATTTTCAAGCCTTGCTATATACTTCCTTTACTCTTGCATAATAAATCCTTAAGAACTTATTCAATCCTGCTATTTTAGCTACTTTTTTAGCTTTTCCTTCTGATTCTTTCTTTAACATATAGTCATATACAACTGAATCCTCTATCGGTTTTATAGCATTTAAAGAAGTCATTATTTCATATCCTGTTTTTCACTCTTTTTAGTTATGTCTACACCATGCTCAATTAAAATTTGTTTTGCTTATTCATTCATAGTGATTTCTAGTAAGCTTTTCCGTCTAATTCCTAACCATAAGGCAATTCCTATCAGACACGAGAGTCCTTCTGTAGCTGTCATAGCCCAAATAACACCATTAACAGCAAACAATAAGTTTCCTACAATCAAAATAGGAATAAATAAAATACCTCTCACAGAAGCCATAACGGTTGATTGCACACCATCTCCTTGGGCTTGAAAAATTCCAGTGAAAAATTCACATAGGGCAGCAAAGACAGTTGAGGAAAGTTGAGCTATGAGCGTTATTTGACCAATGGCAATAACATCAGGATCAATACTGAAGATGCCAATAATTTGTAACCTGAGTGCAAATAGAACTGCTCCTAAAGTTAATGTTAAACCCAGCATATACAATATGGTTTTTTTAATAATTTCCATGAGACGCTTTTGATTATTTGCAGAGTAAGCAAATGCAATTAGTGGTACAACTCCCATTGCAAAGCCCATACCAATACAATCTACAATTTGAACAACTCTTTGTGCAATTCCAAATCCCGCCACAACACTGTCCCCATAAATCATAGAATAGTTATTGAAAAGCAGACTTATAATGACAAAAAATCCACTAAGCAACAAAGCTGAAACTCCAACCTTAAAAATGTTACCATAAATCTCTTTACTTGGTTTAAAGTCCTTAATTGACAAACTCTGAACAGTACTCTTCTTTTGCAGGTAATATACAAAATACAAAACTGAAACTATATTACCACAAAGAGTGGCTAGTGCTGATCCCATAACATTCATATTAAGAACGAAAATAAAAAACGGATTAAGTATTATATTAATTATAATACCTGCTATGGTACCAGTCATAGAAACAGTGGATGCTCCCTCCGCACGTACAGCTGCTTCAAGCGCCATATTAACAATGATAACTGGAGCACCAATAACAAGTATCATAACAAAATTTCTTGTATATTGTAGTGTTTCACCACTTGCTCCTAAAAACGGCAAAATAGAAGATAATAAAGGCATACTTATTATCATAAAAATAATACCCATAAGCATTGATGACCAAAAGTTAATAGAACTAACTTTTTTGGTACTGTCTGTATTGCCCTCACCTAAAAGTCTCGATATATATGTTCCCGAACCTACTCCAAACATTTGCCCAAGTGCCATTAATACTAATGAAAATGGCAATGCCAGCATCACTGCCGCCATCATTGCAGTATTATTAAGTTTACCGACAAAAAAAGCATCGATGATATTATAGACAACTGACGCAATACTACTTAGCATCATAGGAATAACCATGTGTATTATTGCTTTTTTAACAGGTGCCTTTTCCAGATAGTATAGCGATTTTTGATCCATATTTTCCATGTTTTCCATATAAAAAACTCCTTTCGCGTTGTATGAGTAATAAAATTGGCACTTAACAATAAAGACACTTCTTTGATTCAATTGTTTTGCTATGTGATTCTGTCTTTACTCGTGTTAACAACCTCTTTTTAATATTATTATTTCTAAACCCTGTTTGGATCTACAAACATAGTATATATATGCTATTTAAACTGAACTTAAATGGAATTTAAACGCAATGTAAACAAAAAGAAAAACCACAGTCTGTTAATTCAGACTGTGGTTATAAACATATTAGTTTCTATTTAATTGTGCCTTAGGCAACAAAATAGTGAATTCGGTACCTTTTCCAATTTCACTTACAAGAGATATTTTTCCTCCATGTAATTCAATAATCTTTTTTACTATTGAAAGTCCAAGTCCGTTGCCACCCAAAGAACGGTCACGGGATTTATCTGCTTTGTAAAACCGTTCAAAAATTCTCGGCTGATCTTGCGGTGAAATACCTATACCTGTATCGGAGATTTTACATTCAATTCCGTTTTCATTGCTACATAAGTTAACGTCTATATTTCCGTTTTCTGGTGTAAATTTAATAGCATTATTAAGCAAATTTATAAATACCTGACTTAATAGATCCTCATCTCCGCATATTATGGTTTCCTCAAGAGAAACATCAAGTGTTATATTTTTTGATGACCACTGTGGTTCTAACATGAGTAAAATACTTTCAATTTGCTTGTTCATTTGATACTTACTTAAGTTTAAATTTTTATTATCATTTTCCAAATTAGATAATCTTAATAGATTTTCGCTTAGTTTGGATAATCTTTTACTTTCAGTTTCTATTATATTGGCATAGTGTGATATTTGGCTCTCGCTTAAATTTCCTTTTTTAAGAAGTGTAGCAAACCCTGAAATAGAGGTTAAAGGTGACTGTATTTCATGTGATACATCTGATATAAAATCTTGACGCAGTTTTTCCAAAGATCCTAGTTCCTTTGCCATTCTGTTGATATTGTCTGCTACCTCATTAAAAGGATCGAGTTCATTTGTTTTAACAAGTACATTGAAATCACCAGAAGCTATCGTGTTCATAGCTTCAACAGCTCCACTTAATATTGGAAAATGTGAAAGGTCAAATCTTTTATGTTTATTATTAAAATTCCAATGCAGATAGACGATTACTTTCCACCCCAGAAGATATATCACAGCAGAAGCTAAACTTTGAACAATAAATATTAAATATGAATGAATACTTTCTGTTTGACCGAAAATAAATATACAAATATAATATCCACTGGTAAGACCAAGTAATGTTGTTATAAAAATCAATATTAATGAAAGAAAATACCTGTTTCCCCTCACTTCACTTCCTCCAATCTGTAACCGAGTCCCCTAATAGTAGTAATTTTGAACTTGTAAACCTCAGACGGAAATCTCTCTCTAAGACGATTTATATGAACGTCAAGTGTTCGCTCGTTTCCTTCAAAATCAAGCCCCCAAACCTCTTCAATTAGCCTATCACGAGAAAGAGTTTTACCAGGATAACTTCCAAGCATAAATAAAAGCTCAAATTCCTTCATGGGTATATCGAATTGTTCATTATTACTAATAACGCTATAGCTACTTTTATCCATTACTAAATTACCAATATTAATATTCTGTGAAGCAGCTACTTTATAACGCCTCAAAAGTGCTTTTATTCGAACAAGCAGCTCATCAATCTCGAATGGTTTTGTTAAATAATCGTCTGCACCAAGTTCAAAACCCTTTACTTTTTGAGAAAGTTCACTTTTGGCAGTCAGCATTAAAATTGGCATATCCTCATAATATCTGCGTACTTGTTTACAAAATTCATAGCCGTCCATTTGAGGCATCATAATATCAAGTACACAAAGGTCTATTTTTTTCTCTCCAAGTTTTTGTAATGCATCCCTTCCGTTTACAGCTTCATAAACATTAAATCCAGCATTTTTAAGTACTGTACAAATAAGCTCTCGGATATAACCGTCATCATCTATAACTAAAATTTTATTCAAATCCCTCACCCTTTCTTTGTAAGTGTACACTATGAATGTAAACACAATATAAATTGAATTTAGTTTTTTCCTTTTTATTCTGTAAAGACGGCTCATGTTCATCTTTCCAAAGATTGAGTAGTGATGCGAACCAATTTTTACAAAAATCATTCACCATACTCAAACTTACTTTTTGTACCAGTAAGGCTTATCTTATACCCCCAATTTACAATTAAGTTATAGATTATATTTGTTTTAGATTTTCTCATTCTCTTATAAATAGATTTTAAAGAATAAAACTCTCTCCTAAACCACAGGTAACCTTCGAACAATTCTTCCCTATTCATATTTTTAGGAACAAAAGCTACTCTAGTTTTCCCATTGTAATGGCTCCAATCTCCTGTAATTAATCTATTTTCTTCTTTTAGCTGAGAGTATACTGGGGTTTTAGGTAAAGGAGTCAATATACTTACAGTGGCTCCATCTATCCCTAGCTCATTGCAAGCATCTAATGTTTTCTTAAATACATCCTTTTTATCTGTATCAAATCCAAATATTATTCCTGCTTGTACACAAATACCATTATTGTGAATTTTATCTATTATACTTTTATACTTATTTACATCATTTATCCCTTTATTTACACTACCTAAGCTTTCCTGTGAAAAAGATTCTATTCCAACAAAAAAGTATACACACCCAGCCTCTTTAGCTAATTTTAATAATGCCTCATCTTTACATCTATCTAATGTTACCTGTGCCGCCCACTTTTTATTAAGTTTTTTCAATTCCATAAGTAATTCTTTTGTATAGTTTAAATCTCCAAAATAATTATCATCCCAAAATACAAAAAACTTACTTTTCATAGTCCTTATTTCAGAAATCACTTCTTTAATAGGTCTAGTCCTAAACGGCTCACAATAAATCTGCTTTAAATTGCAATAACTACATTTATAAGGGCAACCTCTTGAAGAAATAACTGCCCCTTTTGTAAAGTATCTCTTATGAATTAAATCTCTTCTTGCTATTGGCATATTTTTAAGATTAGGCACTTCTTTGCAAACATATTCTGATTTTGCTTTATCTTCATAGAAGTCCTCTAAAAATTCTGGCCATATAATTTCGCCTTCTCCTACCATTATATAATCACAATGTTTCTTTACCTCTTCTGGTAATAATGTTGCATGAGGGCCACCCATCACAACTCTAGTATTTTTATCCCTAAACTTCTTAGAGATATCATAACAATGGGTAGCATTTGATGTGTTTATCGTTATTGCAACCAAATGAAACTTTTCTTCAAAAGGAACTCTTTGGTTATATTCATCTACTAAAGTTATTTCATATTTATTTTCATCTATAAAAGCTGCTAAGTATGGCATAGTAATCTGAATAAAATTGTTAAATTGACTTTTTCTAAATCTATTAATCTCTTCATTTTCAGGTGTTATTAAAAGTATTTTTTTCTTCATACCCCGCCTCCAACATTTATATTATGTAACATAGTAACTTGTAAAAAAACTTTTAGTTCTAATTTTTTTCATACGGACAAATACTTAGCAATTTCCTCCCCATTAGCAGCATAATTTGCATATGAGTAATTTAAAGCTTTCTTTATAATTAAAAATGTTCTTACCTACTTATATCATTATCTTAGTATTAATCATAAAAAAATACCGTAATTTCATTCCGAATCATACGGTATTATACTTAACCAGATTTATATTTACTTTTTATCTCTTCTATTTGTAAGCGCCTGCTAACAGTAATTATTGTTCATTTTTTAATTCTATTGTTTGTGTTTGTCCATCCATGTTTATATTAACTTTTATTATTTCATCTTTGTCTTCTACTGCACCCAGCCCTTCAGATTCAAGCGTAAATGTCTTTTGATTAAGTGAATCATCATCGCCAATATCATAAACTAATCCTTCACCTTTATAAGATATTTCAAAATGCTTGACTGAAGATAATTCAGATATATCTCCCTTATATGTTACTGTAAGAACTTTTCCACCATTGTCTTCATAGCTAGTCTTATTATCCTTTTCAGTAAATGTAGCTGTACCATTAATCTTATATTCTGCAGTCCAGGATTCATTTTCACCCCTATAAATATAATCATATTTAATAACTTTTTTGTTTGAACAACCTATAATTATAAGTAATAACATTGCAGTAGATAAAATGACGACCATTTTTCTCATTATATGCCCCCAAAAACAGATTTTATTTAAGAATTAAACTAAAGCCGACTTATTGCCATTTTACGAACTCCGTATACTTTCACCTTATTCCAGTGATATTTATTATATGAACTAATTATAACATATTTTGTAAATATTACATTACTTTCGGCTTTTGGATTTTCACTTCCACTAGCACTTCTCATACTCTCTGCTCCTCTTCTAACAACATAATCTAATTGTAGAAGATTCACCTTACGACACTTATAAGAAATTCTTACGAAATCTTAAGTTTTGGCTATGTTTAAGATTAATGTTGAAAATTGATATTTACCGAACATTTATTGGTCCAGTCGCATGCATCTTATTCTAATACAAAGTTAAAAGATTTTAAAATTAAAGAAGCAATTTATATTTAATTTTGTTAAATATTTGAATAATTACTTTACTATGTTATATAATTAAATACGGAAATAATAGCAATTTAATTCGTAATGCATGTAATATAAAATGTACTAAGATTATTTGTGTAAGTTATCTTTGGTTATCAAAAACTAAAAACTAAAAAAATTGAGGAGGAATACTAAATGGAGCATATTGTTAAATTTATGAATAAAAAATCCACTATAATTACAATTAGGGCCATTGGATATATATATATAATTGCCATAGTAATTAACACTATATTTTTTTATGGGCAATATATGTATAAAACATTTTTAGGCTCTGGTTTTTGTGGTGTAATAAGTATTGTTATGATTTCATATAAAGTTCCTCATAAAGAAGAAAAGAGTCCTATTCAAAAATTCTTTGATAAGATAGATAAATTATTTGATAAAATAACACCTTATAAATAGAGATTTCCTAACAATAGTAATATATGACGAATTTAAAAAAGGGGTGGAATTAAATGAACTGGATTGGTTTATCATTAGTTTTAATGGGGGTAATTTATTTAATATCTTCTGTTTTATTTAGAGATAAAGTTAATTATTACAGTAGAAGGTTTAGTAGAAGAAACAAAATGACTATTATAAAATTAAATGAATTTTTGAAGTTACAATTAAATTTTTCACTGTTAAATTCCATGTTTTGTATTGTATCTGGAATGATAATAATCATATATAATCTTGATATCTTATTTATTTTTATAGTAACTATAGTATCCCATCTAATAGATTTTTCATTAGTAGTAAAAAGTAAAATGAAAGGTTATGTATACTATAAATAATATATAATTGAGGGTTAGATTAAGTCGTATCTTTCGTTAAATGCGAATTAAGGGAAGCCATTTTGGGCTTCCCTTAAAAATTGTTATCTTATCAACACTGTTATTAATAATATCCTTTATTGTATTTGATCTAGTTAGAAACATTATCTACAGTAATATCCTTATAAAGCTAAAATGATACAAAATATTCAAGATAAACAGATAATCACTTAGACACTACTCTAAGTGATTATCTGTTTATTTCTATTTTTACTATCAAGATGATTCTTTTCCAACATTCATTTTATTTAAATCGTGACCAGAATAGAGAGCGTCGTTATATGAATTATAAAAAGCATTTTAACTTAGAAAGATTCAAGTTCTTCTTTATCATAAAGGCTGATTGTATAATCGGAAAATCACAGAATTTCTTGACTTCACTAATGGTTTATACTGCTAAAATTTCATACATCAATATCCTTGAAAAAATATTTTTTGAATGTGCTTGACTTCCATAAAACTCTAAGTGCTACTATTAGTACAAAGTACAATCCAAAAACTTTTAAAAGGAGTGTTTATTATGGCAGAATATATTAAACGTAACTGGACCTCGGCTGATATAGCATCACAAAAAGGTCGCTCAGTTGTTATTACAGGGACTGGAGGAATTGGCTATGAAACAGCATTGGAGATGACTCGTGCAGGTGCTGAAGTTATAATGGCGGGCCGAAATAAAGATAAAGGAGAAGAAGCTATAAGAAAGATTAAGAATATATATCCCGCTGGCAATATATGTTTTGAAAAGCTTGACCTAGCAGATCTTGCATCTATAGAAGCATTTGCTGAACGAATGAGTGCAAAGCGCAAAAGCTTAGATATTCTTATAAACAATGCAGCGGTAATGGCTCCGCCTAAACGTAAGGTTACAAAAAATGGATTTGAACTACAAATGGGTACAAATTATTTTGGACATTTTGCCTTAACAGCACATATGCTCCCTCTTTTGAAGAAAGGAGACAAGCCTAGGGTGATCACTTTGAGTAGTTTAGCTAATTCTTCAGGATCTATAAACTTCGATGATCTTCAAGCAGAACACAACTACAAACCAATGGTAACCTACTCTCAGTCAAAGCTTGCATGCCTTATGTTTGCATTTGAACTGCAACGAAAAAGTGATGCAGCGGGCTGGGAAATTAAAAGCATAAGTGTACATCCGGGGATCTCAAGGACGGAACTAATCCCTAATGGAGCTGGAAAGAATAGCCGAACAGGAATCCTTAGACGTTTATTGGGACCGATTTTATTTCAGCCAGCACCTCATGGAGCGCGACCGTCACTTTATGCTGCGACAGCAGAAAATGCAACAGGAGGTACATATTATGGACCTTCAAAAATGAACGAGATGAGAGGATATCCTAAAATAGCTAAAATTCCTCCACAGGCCATGGATGCTAAGATTGCTTCAAGGCTTTGGGAAGAATCTGAAAAGCTTACAAACGTAAAGTTTATTTAATTAAAACCTAAGCAGCAATAAATAATTAAGGAGGGATTTTATGCACAAAATTCTTATTTATGCCACATATGGTTGGCTGACTTTTATTGGAGTAATGCATATATTGGTTGACGTTGTTTCGCAATATTTACGAAAAACACGTTTACCTAGTGCCGAAACAACACTCTATTGGGGGCTTAATATCTCTTACGGATTGGGGCAGATTATATTTGGATTGCTCGCACTTTTGGTTGCACGGCATGCTTTTGAAGTTCTTGAACAATGGCCTGCAATTATACTCAGCTTTCTAGCTACGGTGGCTTGGCTAGCATTCGGATTTTTCTTTATTGAGTACCGAGAACCTAAACTTATGCTTTTAGTATTTATTATACTTCTTATTGCTGCGACTATATCCGCCAATTTTGCTTCTAAATAAAATCAATTCTTTGTACCATACAGATTGTTCTTACAGCATTCTCTAATGATGTAAGAACAATCTCTTTTTATCTGACTTACAGACAGTTATTTTGTATAAATTTAAATTTAACTATACATAATAGTTACTGATATAATGAATATGAACGTTTAAAAATCGTTAAATACAAAGTTATTTTTTATCTTCTTGCTCCAAAAATATACTAGAAAGAGGTGAGTTGTCATCTGAATCATAAAGAGCAATTTTTAAATCAATTATATTTAAACTTTTCTTTAAATTATCTATTTGCTTTATAACCTCTTTCCTATGGTCAATCATTATCTGCTTTCTCTGTCCAGAGGTTTCAACTCCTTAAAAAATTTTATAAATAATTTCTAAATGTATGAATGGTATAAAACACTAAAAGCTTTCTAAAATATCTCAAAAATTTGAAGAAAATCAACTACTGGCTCTACAAACTTAGGATTGCTGTATATGTCTTATTTTTTTCTACTAATGTTCCATACTTGATTACCAGAACATTTTCATTTTGACATTTACCAATTGGCCTAACTTAAATAAATAATATTTTACTCAAGTTTGAGATACTAACTTTACAAAATATTACCACATTACTTAGTTACAATCAAACTTATGCATTTATAAATAGAATTGCGTAATTCTATAAAAATACCGCAATAAAACATTGCGGTACAGTATATTACATATCTATGATATAGGAAGAAATTTAATTTCCCCAATTTTCTTACAAAAAAAATTATCCAAGGTATTTTATAACGCAAGGATCATATTCAAAAGAACAGTGTTCTTCCTTTATAATCAATCCGCTGCGGTAATATCTGTGGACACGCTTATCTATTGCATGCCAGCGCTTCAATAGCTCGTCAACTGGTATATAAGTGTAATTTCCAAGAGTATAGGGATCCATAAAAATTATATTATTCTTATCATATCCGCAGGCTATTACATAATGTGCATTTTTCCAGTCAGAAGCGTAATCAACGCCACTTCCTGCCCATGCCTGAATTATAAGCATAGGAGTTATTTTGTTATTAATAAGATATTTAAGGTTATCAATGCTCATATCTTCAAAAAAAGAAGCTTTAAAACCAATTTGTCGCATAAAATTAATAATATCCTGGAAATCTGTGCCTAATATAGGCTTCGTTTGAAGCGTTATCGCTAACATTTCCTGGCTATATTCCCTTCCATAACACTTTAGTATTGACTGAACGCATGCTACACCACAGGTATACTCAGTTTCTTGCCTGCAAAGTGGCACATGAATAAAGTGGTCCTTATTTAAAGTTTGTTCTTTCAAAATATTTACGTTCTCAGACTCTGTTATCATCAATATTTATCACCTCACTTCTGAACTGTAAGGTAGAGATATTTCCCTATAGTAACATTATATGTTCACAGCTTTTGTTATGTGTACAAAAGAAGTTTTCAAAATCACCTCTTTAAACTACTTTAGAATAAGTATTTATAATAGTTAAGCTCTCTTCTTATTTAATAATTTTCATTTCGCATTTCTCCAGTTTAGTAAAGTATTGACATATATTCTTTTTTGTCAATTACGACTATATACCATATTATTTAATTTTCAAAGAATATTATTTATTGACTGCTGCATCAAATTTACATATTGCGTGGAATATATGTATAATTATAAACTTCTCCATTAGGAAATTTACCTTATCAACTAAAAAGGAATACTCAAAGCTTTAATTCCTCTGAGTATTCCTTTTATTTTATTATTATAATAAGTGATTCTCACATTTCTCCTCATAAACCTTTTTTCTATCTTCACTAATAATTTCGAAAGCATTAGGAGATTGATATTTTTCTATTTTTGTACAAATATGATCTAGATTTTTATTGAGAGCATTTATTTGTTTTATAATTACTTCCTGATGTTCTAAAAGTAATTTTTCTCGCAAATCTATAGTTCCAGCACCCTCCATACATAAGTCAATATACTTTTTAATATCTTTAATTTGCATGCCTGTGTTCTTTAGACAACAAATCGTCCTAAATAGACTTACATCTGATTCAGTAAACACTCTATTTCCCGCTTTATTTCTTAAGACAAATGGCATAAGTCCCTCTTTGTCATAGAATCGAATTGTGTATATGGATATATTAAACATTTCCGATATATCTTTAATACTATAAGTCAATTTTAAAATCTCCTTTAAAATTTATTTTCAAAAAAACCTTGACCTAGATATAACTCTAGGTATTAACATGAGTATAAATCATAAGATTTTTATTTTCAAGTGATTAAAATATATTTAGTGGAGGTATAAGAGATGTCAAAAACTGTTTTAGTAACAGGTGGTACAGGCTTCGTTGGTACACATATAATTCTTCAATTATTACAAGGAGGTTATAACGTAAAAACCACCCTACGCTCCTTAAAGAGTAAAGATATAGTAATTGATACGCTAAAAGCTAACGGTATAAATACCTTTGATAATCTTGAATTTATTGAAGCAGATTTATCAAAAGATGATAATTGGGAAGAAGCCATGAAAAATTGTGAATATGTATTAAGCGTAGCATCACCAGTATTTTTTACGATTCCAAAAGATGAAAATGAAATGATGCTCCCTGCGGTAGATGGCATAATTCGTGTGCTAAAAGCTGCTAAAAATGCTAATGTAAAACGTGTTGTAATGACTTCAAATTTTGGTGCAGTTGGATTTAGCAATAAGAACTCAAATATTGTTACAACAGAAGAAGATTGGACAGACCTAAATGAAAAAGGTTTATCAGCTTATGAAAAATCAAAATTATTAGCAGAACGTGCAGCTTGGGATTACATAAAAAAAGAAGGCGGGAATTTAGAATTTGCTACCATCAATCCTGTTGCTATTTTAGGACCTTCTTTAAGTAATCACGTTTCAGGTAGTTTTGGGCTTCTAAAACATTTATTAGACGGCTCCATGAAGGCAATTCCTAATATTCCTTTAAATATTGTTGATGTTCGAGACGTGGCTGATTTACATATTCGTGCAATGACAAATCCTAATGCAAACGGCCAGCGCTTTATAGCATCATCAGATGGTCAAATATCTTTGCCTGAAATTGGAGAACTCGTTAAAAATAGTAATCCCAATATGGCAAAAAAAGTTCCTGCAAAAACCTTACCTAATTGGATTATTTATTTTGCCGCCTTATTTAATAATCAAGCAAAAGAGGCAGCCCTGCTTTTAAGAATGAACCGAAATGTGAGTAATTCAAAGGCTAAAAAAATTCTGGGCTGGAAACCCATTGCAAATAAGGAAGAAGCTATTCTTGCTTCGTTAAAAAGTATGATTGAATATGAAATTCTAAAATAAATAAAATCTTAATATTATTTATTTAAACAAAAATACTCTTGCCTACAGTTTTATTTTAAGCAAGAGTATTTCATGCTAAATATTCTAATTTGACTTTATAGATAAGTTATCTTACCGGCCTTCTCTTTTTCTTCTTGTATAAATAAGCGAATTTAAAGATTCAAGCCTTGGAGTAGATATCCCTAGTCTACGTGCTTCAGTAAGAGTATCACGTACAAATATTACATTACTTTCGGCTTTTAGATTTTCACTACCACTAGCACTTCTCATTATTTCTCTAGGTAAATTCCCTTTAGCTAATGCTAATTTCATTGCAAAAGCCACAAGGCCTGAAGGTAAATTCACTGCGATATTTATTATTGTACTAACCTTAGAGCCTTTAGCCGCCATCAATGGTGTAAGCTCCCTTAATATTAAAGCAAAATCTTTTAGGGCATTTGTAGAATCGAATAGATTATTTAAAGAACCTGCTTTTGAGGCTGCCGCCATTAAACTTGCGTTAGTAATTACGTGAAACCATAGCCAATTACGCATATCTTTATTTTCAGATATACCAAAACCTGCTTTTTTAAACAAGTTATTTACTTTATCATACCTGTTTCGATTGGTACTGTCATCAATGAATCCCATAAAGATATTTTTCATAAACCCACCGTCTAATGTGTTTTTATTTATAAAAGATCCACCAGCTCCAGGGAATCCCCAAACAACTTGTTCTTTTGGAATTGATCCAATTGAATTTAAAGGTTCATCAATAATATTATTAAATATTAAAACATTTGAATTATTAACAAGCGGTTCTAGCCAATTTATTATATTACTTAATTGATTATGATTTACGCTAATCATAATCAAATCAAAATCATGGTTAGATGATAGTTCTTCTATCATTTTAATTTTCCAAGCTTTATTTACTGAGTCACCCTTTTTATTCTTTCTACCATCTAATATTTTTAAATTCACTATATCGCCATACTGATTGATTCTTCCGGGACGAACATAAAATGTCACATCATTACCTGCTTGTTCTAAAGCCCATCCATATTGTGTTGAAATTACTCCTCTGCCTATCATTAAAATTTTCATTATATTACCTCCTATTAAACACATGTTGTTTAAGATATAAGTGTATGTTAATATAATATGTAATTACTGATAAAGCTACAACCAATAGATTTTTAGCTGTGTTGTGTAAACAACAGTTTATTAAATCTGTTGTTTTAATAAAGGAGATTAATGATAATTTATGAATGAGAAAGACCCAAGAGCTGTAAGAACAAAAAATTTGATTAAAGAAGCTTTTGTCAAATTACTTGAGGAAAAAGACTTTAAATACATAACAATTAAAGATATTACAACAAAGGCAACTATAAATAGAGCAACTTTTTATGCTCACTATATAGATAAGTATATTTTATTAGAAGAACTCGTTATAGGTTGTTTTGAAGAAATGTTACCAGGAGAAATTTCAAGCGCTATAAATTTAAATGAAGATATTATAAAGGAGCTTATTTTGTTCCTTTATGAATACAATATCAACTTTTATCAAATGCGTAAGATTGATTCTACATCTATAGCTTCTACTGTAGATAATTTATTAAAGTATAAAATAGACAATCTTATTGAAAAAATATTAAAAAGAATGGCAGGTAGAGATGAGTTAGATTGTAAAGACACAAATATA
>Ga0302162_10000177_pt1 | contig 19520 bp, 15 predicted proteins | sample I_Fen_E2_2_FD_193501 | JGI IMG/M metagenome (GOLD analysis project Ga0302162, IMG submission 193501) | Peat permafrost microbial communities from Stordalen Mire near Abisko, Sweden - I_Fen_E2_2 | ecosystem: Environmental > Terrestrial > Soil > Wetlands > Permafrost | place: Sweden: Abisko...
AGTTTCAAAATGGAATTTATTAGAACAAACCACAGTATAGCAGATAGTTGCTCTATTGCTTTACATACACCTGTAGGAATAATTGTACATACTGGTGATTTTAAAGTGGACTTTACACCAATTGATGGAGAAGTTATTGATTTGCAAAGATATGCACAGTTGGGTAAAAAAGGAGTAGTACTTTTAATGGCTGAGAGTACTAATGCTCTTCAACAAGGTTATACAATGTCAGAAAAGACTGTAGGTGAAACTTTAGAAGGTCTTTTCACTAAGGCAACTGGTAGAGTTATCGTAGCTACATTTGCATCTAATATTCATAGAGTTCAACAAATTGCAAACGCTTCTGTGAAAAACGGCAGAAAAATTGCGTTTAGTGGAAGAAGTATGGAAAAAATAAGTGAAGTTGCTAGAACACTCGGATATTTGTTTATACCAGATGAAATGATAATAGATTTAAATGATATTAAAAAATATTCAAATGAGAGAATTACAATAATAACAACTGGAAGCCAAGGGGAACCAATGGCGGCGCTAACAAGAATATCATCAGGAACTCATAGGAGTATACAAATAGAAAAGGGTGATACGATTATTATTTCGGCAATACCAATACCTGGAAATCAAAAGGCTGTATCTAATGTTATAAATGATTTAACAGAAAAGGGTGCTAATGTAATATATAACGCAATAAAAGATATACATGTTTCAGGCCATGCTTGTGAACAAGAGCTTAGATTAATTCATGCTTTATTAAAACCTAAATTCTTTATGCCTATACATGGCGAGTATAAACACTTAATAGGCCATGCTAAAATAGCAGAAAATATGGGCATGGATAAATCAGATATATTTATATTAGAAACAGGAGAAATATTAGAATTAGCTAGGACTAAAGCACAAATGATTGGTAAGGTGCCATCAGGAAGAATTCTTATAGATGGAATCGGTGTAGGAGACGTAGGAAATGTTGTACTACGAGATAGAAAAAATTTAGCAGAAGATGGTATTATAACAGTAGTTATAGCTATAGATAGAGTAAATAAAATAATAATATCTGGACCAGATATTATTACAAGAGGATTTGTATACGTTAGAGATTCTGAACAACTAATTAGAGATATTAGGGGAATAGTTACTAAAAGTGTGGAGAGATGTCTAAATAATAATGTAACTCAATGGTCAGAAATAAGAAATACTATAAGAAGAGAAATAGATAGTTTTGTATATACAAAAATGAAAAGAAAACCTATGATTTTACCAGTGATTACTGAAATATAAGGCATACTGACTTGTTATTTATTTGAATATGCCTTATGTTAACTAGAATAGACTATATAAAGTGTTATATATTTTAGCACTTTATATAGTCTATATTTTTATGTTCAAAAACATTCTGGATTAAATAACAAAGAACGACTAGAAAATATAACATAGTTTAATACAAAACAGTGATGTCAGAAATATAGTGATAAAAATTTGTTTACATATATGGTTTTTTATTGTAATATATAAAACATATAGTTTTAGTGGGATATAAATAAAAAAGGGGGCATTTAATATGTTTACAATTATATTAATCACAATAATAGCAATAACGGCAATAATATTTTTTAGGTATTTAACTCGAAAATTACATGAAATAAATCATCATTTAGAAAAAATTTCTCGAGGTGATTTAACCAAAACATTAAGTTTAAATAAAAACTCTATATTTAAACAATTCTCTTCAGATATAAATATATTCATTCTAAAAATAAGAAAGTTTATAACTGAAACTGCCACACTTAATGATAAACTCATAGATTATTGCAGAAATTTAAGTAAGGATGCAGAAGATGTTCAAATCGCTGCAAATAAAACTGTAACAGAAATTAATCAAATATCTACTGTTGTAGAAATGCAAACTGGTGACATAGTACAAGCAGAAAAATTTATTAAGGAAATAGTTGAGGAAAATAAATCTATAATAGATAATGGAAACGCAATTGAAGATATGTCTCATTCAATGACACTAGAAATAGATGAAACAAATGATATATATGAACAACTATTACAGAAACTTAAAAATTCTGCACAATCTAATGAGAATTTAGCTGAAAAGACTAATTTACTTCATGATAAGGTATATACAATCCAAAGTATTTCAGATGCGGTAAATGATATTAGTGAAAACACAACTTTATTAGCATTAAATGCATCAATAGAAGCAGCAAGAGCAGGGGAACAGGGAAAAGGATTTTCTGTAGTAGCCACAGAAATACAAAAACTTGCAAAGATATCTTCTGAACAGTCGAAAGATATTCAAAAAATAATAAATGATATAAAAAATGTAATAAACGATATTTCTCAATCTATGACTAATGAAGTTAAAACAATAAATGATAATATTGAATTTTCAAGCATTACAAAAGAGAAGTTAAATAGCATAAAAACTAAAAATGAAAATACAGTAATTTCGGTAAAAAACATAAATAAAATTATTGATGTTCAAAGTAATAAAATAAATAAAATAGAAACCTTCATCGAAGATATAGAGGTTGTATCTAAAGCTATAACAAACTCTACAAAAAAAGTTGCTACTGCATCTGGGGAACAACTAAAATCTATGATTAATATATCAAATTCAGCAACTGCCTTGGCTAATATGAATAATAATTTAAAAATTCATGTTGATTCTTTTGCAAAAAATTATGTTATAGATAATAAAACAAATCAGTACATAAATAATGGATTAGAGATTCTTGTTAATTTAGCTAAAAATGAAGTACTCTTTAATATGGATTACAAGAGTGCTACAAGGATATTAAAAGAAAAAATAGCGCAGTATCCTTATTTCGATCTTTTTGCCTTAATGCAAAAAGATGGTTTGAGAAAAGCAATAACTTTAGATTATACTGAAAATGAAGTTTACGTAAATTTCTCACATAGACCATATTTTAAAGAGGCAATCAGCGGAAATAACTTCAAATCTGAGCCTTATATTTCTGTTGATACCAATAATTATTGTATAGCAATATCAGTACCAGTAAGAAATAAACAAAATGAAATTATTGGAATATTAATGGGAGATTTAATACTTGGATAAGACGAACTATCAATTAAAGAGCATTTAAGTTTAATAGCTTAGGTGTTTTTTCATTAGTAATATTAATTTTAATAAAATTAGTTCGTGATATTATGTAAGATATATATATATGTTGTATAATATTTAGGGGTATAAAAAACAGGAGTAAAATTATTAAGGTGGGAATAGGAGTTAAAAATGGAAAAATTATTATAGCGATAGTTGCATTAACGTGAAGATAAAAAATGTAGTCTTAAAGAAAGTGAAGGTATAAAATATGAAAATTAAAGATAGGGTTGAAGCTCTAAGAAAATTAATGAAGGAAAACAAAATGGATGCTTACATAATTCCTAGTTTTGATGCTCATCAAAGTGAGTATGTAGCCGATTATTGGAAAAGCAGACAATGGACATCAGGGTTTACAGGTTCAGCTGGAACTGCTGTTATTACATTAGAAGATGCTGGGTTATGGACTGATGGGAGATACTATATTCAAGCTGAAAAGCAACTTGAAGGATCTGGAGTTAGACTATTTAAAGCGGCAGAGCCAGGTGTACCATCTTATATTGCATGGTTAAGAGATGTTCTTAAAGAAGGAAGCAACGTTGGATTTGATGGAAATGTTTTTTCGGTAGATATGGTTAAAGACATGGAGAAAGAATTTAAAACAAAGAAAATAGAATTAAAAATAAAAAAAGATTTAATTAATGAATTGTGGAAAGACAGACCAGAGATGCCTAAGGGTTCAGTTTTTCTACATGACGTAAAATATGCAGGAAAGTCTAGAATACAAAAGATTAGTAAAGTAAGAGAAGAAATGAAGAATAAGAGCGCAAATCATTATTTATTAACTTCATTAGATGACATTGCATGGCTTTTAAACATAAGAGGAAATGATGTGTCAAATAATCCAGTAGTAATAGCTAACGTAATAGTAGCACAAGACAAATGTTATTTATTTCTTGATTCTTCAAAGGTTACTAAGGATGTTAAATTAGAACTAGAAGCTGACGGTGTTAATCTCAAAGATTATAATGATATAGAAGAGTTCTTACAAGGACTTAAAAATAAAGATGCAGTTCTACTTGATACTAATAAAACAAATATATGCTTATATAATGCCATTAATGTTGATACAACAAAAATAGAATCTCCTAATATTACTACTAACTTAAAAGCTATTAAAAATGAAATTGAGTTAGAAAATTTAAAATGCTGCGAGATACAAGATGGAGTAGCTATGGTGAAATTTATAAAATGGTTAAAAACATCTATAGATAAAGAAGAAATTACAGAAATTTCAGCAGCAGATAAATTAGAAGGATTTAGAAAAGAGATAGAACTATTTGCAGGTCTTAGCTTTGATACTATAGCAGGTTATAAAGACCATGCTGCCATGATGCATTATAAAGCAAGCGAAGAAACTCAATATACTCTAAAAAATGAAGGATTTTTCTTAGTTGACTCAGGTGGACAATATTTTAATGGTACAACAGATACTACAAGAACAGTAGTACTTGGAAAACTTACTGAAGAAGAAAAAAGAGATTATACTTTAGTGCTAAAAGCTAATATTGGATTAAGCAATGCTAAATTCTTAGAAGGATGTACAGGTGGGAATTTAGATGTATTAGCAAGACAACCTATTTGGCAATATGGCTTGGATTATAAATGTGGAACAGGTCATGGAGTAGGCTTCTTCTTAAATGTTCATGAAGGGCCCCAAAGTTTAAGAACAAGTAATAATATAAAAATAGAAAAAGGTATGGTTATTACTAATGAACCAGGAATATATAAAGAAGGGAAATTCGGTATAAGAACTGAAAATATGATGATTGTACTTGAAGATGAAATAACTGAGTTTGGAAAGTTTTTGAAGTTTGAAGCAATTACATATTGCCCTATTGATTTAGATGGAATCAATAAAGATATGTTAACAGAAGTGGAAAAACAATGGTTAAACACGTATCACAAAGATGTATACACAAAACTTACTCCTTATTTAGATGAAGAAGAGAGAGTTTGGTTAGAGAAAGAGACTAAGGGCATATAACAAACATTTTATAAAATAATTTAACATTTTGAAACATTTATGCAACGTAAAAACTCACGATATACTTTTAATATTATATCGTGAGTTTTCTTTAAGCCAAAGTGTTTAAAGAATATAATAATTTCTTTACAAATTTATTATATAATTCTTTCTTACAGTGTAAATGTGTAATTAAGACTTATATTGAGGTTCTTGAGCCACAATATAATCTTGTCTTCCCTTTAAAATCTCTAGTGAAGAATCAAGTTGAGTAGCTATTTGTTGAAAATCATTTTTTGCTTGTTGATCTTCAGTTTCTAAAGAAAAAGTTTTCATTGTAGCAGCAGCGCTTTGTAATCCAGCAATTGCTTTTTGCATTTGAGTTCCTACAGTCATTGTTGTCACCTCCCTTCAAAGATATTTATATCAAATAAATAACAACGTAAATTCCATTTTACTTCAAATCTATTTTTTTCATATACCTAACCTTTGGGTTTAAATATTAGTGCTGCAATAAATCCGAAAATTATTGCAGCAGAAATCCCCGAACTTGCTGTCTTTAAAACACCAGTAAAAATGCCTATAAAGCCTGTTTCTTCAGCATCAGCTAGGGCAGACGTTACAAGCGTATTCCCAAAGCTACTTATAGGTATAAATGCTCCTGCACCTGCAAACTTTACCAAAGGATCATATAAACCAAATACTCCTAAAATCGCGCCAATTACAACTAGGGTGCAAGTAGTATGAGCAGGAGTAATCTTTAATATATCCATTATAAGTTGCCCAATAACACAAATTAAACCACCTATTATAAACGCAAAAATAAATTTTTCCATAATTTAAATAACACCTTCTTATTTCACATTTCTATAGAAACTGCATGGGCAATACAAGGTATACTTTCCTTTTGTTGATAAGATATTGGAGACATTAAAGCACCTGTTGCAACAACTAATATTCTCTTCAATTCTCCTTTTCTCATGCGGTTAAGAAAATGCCCATAAGTTACAGTAGCAGAACAGCCACAGCCACTACCACCAGAAAAAACTGGTTGATCCTTTTTATATATTAAAAGTCCACAGTCTGTAAATATATCACAGGGCATCTCTATGCCATGTTTTTTTAATAAACAATTAGCAAGTTCATGTCCTACCTTTCCTAAATCGCCAGTAGCAATAAGATCATAATAGGAGGCATCAATATTCAAATCTCTAAAATGAGCTTCAATGGTGTCTACAGCAGCTGGTGCCATAGCTGCTCCAAGGTTAAAGGGATCTGAAATCCCCATATCTATTACTCTTCCTATGGTAGCAGAAGTTATTTTAGGTCCATCCCCATGTTCTCCAAGGACTGCAGCACCAGCTCCTGTTACTGTCCACTGTGCAGTAGGTGGTTTTTGTCCGCCGTACTCTGTAGGATATCTAAATTGTTTTTCTGCAGCTGCATTATGACTACTTGCAGATGCTATAACATATTTAGCGGATTTACTTTCTATCAATTGAGCAGCCAGTGATAAACTTTCCATGGAGCTAGAGCAAGCACCAAAAATTCCTAAAAAAGGTATCCCAAGAGTCCGTGCAGTAAAGCTACTAGAAATGATCTGATTCATCAAATCTCCACTTATAAAAAAGTTGATATCTTCTCTTTTTATACTTGATTTTTTTATTGCTCTTTCACAAGCGTGTTCCAGAAGAACTTTTTCTGCTTTTTCGTAGCTATCCTGTCCAAGCCATAAATCTTCATGAAGTATATCAAAGTCGTCAGCCAAAGCACCATTAGCTTCAAAAGGACCACCAACTGCTGCAGATGCTAATATTGTAGGTTTAGAATTAAAAACCCATGATTGATGTCCTTTAAGCACTTACATCGCCCCCAACCATATAATTGTGATTTTTATTGTAGCAACTACAAAAGCAGAAAAAACGCCATAAACAATAATTGCCCCAGCAAGTTGAAACATATTTCCGGCTACACCAAGTACAAATCCTTCACTTTTATGCTCAATTGAAGCAGAAGCTATAGAATTAGCAAAACCTGTAATTGGAACAGCAGATCCAGCTCCAGCCCATTGACCAAGATGATCGTAAACGCCAAGTCCAGTAAGTAAAGCTGAAACAAAGATTAAAACTATTGAAGTGGGGCCAACTGCTGTTTTCTCATTGAAATTAAAATAGGTGATAAAGAACAACTGTAATATTTGGCCTATGGTGCATATGATACCCCCTACAAAGAAGGCTTTAATACAATTATTTAAAATAGGTCTTTTGGGCTCTATACTTTTTTGCAATTCATCATATTGCAATTGAGTTGCAGTTAATTTTTTCTTTTTCATATTTGACATTTAGTTCACCTTCTAACGTAATAAATAGGGTTCTAATTTTTCCATGACTTTTTTTAATTTTTCGGAATTTTTTAAGTACATAGCTTTTGCTGCTTTATTTTCAGTTTCTAAATAAAATGACATAAGGTCTGCCTGACTTTTTTGAATACTAGCATATAACATTTCTTTAATCTGTGTTTTTGGAACTTGTATCATATCGTCAAAAAGATCTAGATATAAATCTCCAGAAGAATCTACTTGACCAATAAAAACATTTTCAAGGTCAACTCCTTTGTTTTCTAATTGGGTTCTAAGCCAACCTTGATTCAATCCGATATTTGTAAGCCCCTCATTTAACATATTACCATCTAAAATGACTGTTTGTGGTTCAGTCTTAGGTGCAACTTTTTGGCCTAAATCATATGAGGTAATAGGTTTTTTATCAGCTTTTAAACTAACATTTATATCTCCAGTTGTTTCCATTACAGCAAATTCAACATCGGCTAAATTGAATGCCTTTTTGGAACGTAATGCTTGTATAAATTCTTGCCCAGTCATTCTTTCTTTAGATAAGTTATCTTCCATGACTTTGCCATCTTTAATTAATACTCTTTCCTTACCATTTATTATGTTATAGAGCCATTTGCTTTTCATGGCGGCGTAGTCCAAAATAATAGGCGTCACTGCCCAAACAGCTAGTGTAATTAGTCCAAAGTAAATGTTGGGAATAACATTTAATGAAATTAAAGTAATTATAATAGCAACAATCATATAAGAAATAAAGTCAAAGGGGGTAGCATTAGATAAACTTTTTTTCTTCATATACCTTGTTAAAATCAATGTTAAAAAAAATAAAATTACTGAATTAAATAGTAGTATTAACCAAGTATCCATTTTCCACCTCTCTTAGTTGCCTTTGTACTGAGGCTCCTCAAACTCCATAGTGCCAACTCTTTTTTCTAAATCTATTTTAATTTTATTTATTTCTTCAAATGCCTCAGCATAAATAGCTCTAGCTTCTTTATCCCGTTCTTGCAATGAATATACTCTTAAAGTAGCTTCAGAGCCCTTTAGGGTTGCTAATGTTTGTTTTACATTTGAGCTAACAGTCATATAAAAGTCTCCTTTATATATATTAAATTGTTTCTAAATCTACTTTAACCAATAAGCTTAATTCTAATTCATTTTATTTAATATATTTTTAAATAAAGATGTAGTGAATATATATCCTTCTTACTAAGTACGTTATTTTTGAAATGTGAAGAGTCCTGTTAGCAGTAAAGAGTCTTTAACGAGTTTATTCAAGCTAGGAAAAAATTAGTTGTGACGAAGTTGTAACAAAAATAGGGTATAATAGGAATATCAGTAGTTTTCGGAGGGATAGTATGAAGGGTAAAAAGATATTAGTAGTTGATGATGAATCATTAATAAGAAAGCTTGTAACGGATTTTCTTAAAAAAGAAGGTTATATCACTATTGAAGCGGGGGATGGACGAAAAGCCATGGATTTGTTTCGTGATGAAGAAGATATAGATTTAATAATTCTTGATGTGATGTTACCAGAATATGACGGCTTTACTGTATGCAGAGAAATAAGAAAAAAATCTAGTGTTCCAATTATAATGTTAACAGCAAGAGGAGAAGAATTCGATGAAATCTTTGGATTGGATATTGGCGCAGATGAATATATTTCAAAACCATTTAGTCCTAATATTTTAATAGCAAGGGTAAATGCTGTATTGCGAAGAACAATGCCTACCAATACTAAGCTTAAAGAATTTCATGGATTAACAATAGATCATAATGGGCGTCAGGTTATGATGGAGGGATCAATAATTGATTTAAGTCCCAAAGAATATGAGCTATTAACTTATCTTTCTGAAAATTATGGTAATGCACTAAGTAGAGAACAGATATTGGACAAAGTTTGGGGATATGATTATTATGGGGATTTAAGAACATTAGATACACATATAAATCGATTAAGAATAAAATTGAATTCAAAAAGTGATTATATACATACTGTACGAGGGTATGGTTATAGATTTGAGGCAGAGAAATGAAGAAATCTATAAGATCAAAGCTTTTTGTCTCCATAACTTTTCTGTTAATTGTCTTTGTTTTTGTTTTATGTATATTAAATAATTTATATCTAGAGCAATATTATATAGATAAGAAGAAAAATATACTTATAAAAAATGCAAAAGATTTAATTAACATATATACAGGAAATGCACAAGATATAGAAGATGAATTAGACAGAACGGCTAACATAACGGGAAGTAGTATTGATATTCGTGATAAGTTTGGGAAAATAGTCTACAGGTCTTCACGAAGACTACCTAATGAAAATAATGTAATTAATAATAATAGATCTAAACCTGGTATGCAACAATCGATAAATCAGAGTACTACAAGTGGTAAGCTTAATGAGAATACTGCTGTTGAATATACAGAAGGTGAATATACTTTTGAAACTAGGCAGGATGTGCAACTAAAAATAGATTTTCTTACTCTTGTGACAAAATTAAATGATGGAGATATACTTACTATAAGAGTTCCATTAGTTTCAATAAGTGAAAGTGTAGATATTGCAAATAGATTTATTATTATCACAGGAGTTATTATTGTAATTTTGGGAAGCATATGGGCCTATCTGTTTTCAAAAAAATTTACTAGGCCGATATTAGAGGTTAATGATATTGCTCGAAACATGGCCAAATTTGATTTCAACGAAAAATGCAAGATAATAGGAAAAGATGAAATTGGGCAACTAGGTCAAAGTGTTAATTACTTATCTGATGAACTTAATAGAGCAATTACAGAATTGAATATAAAGAACGAGAAGCTTGAAGAGGATATAGAAAAAGAAAGAAAAATAGATAAAATGAGAAAAGAGTTTATATCTAGTGTCTCTCATGAACTTAGAACTCCATTATCAATAATACAAGGATATGCAGAAGGACTTGTAAGTAATGTTACTGAAAACGAAGAGGATAGAAAATTTTACTGTGACGTTATCATGAATGAAACAGATAAAATGAATAAGTTAGTAAAAGATTTACTAAATCTTTCTCAAATTGAATCAGGGTATTTTCATATTGAAAAAACTGAATTTAATATAACATCTTTAATAGAATATGTGCTTAATAAATACAAATCTATTTTTGCAGAAAAAAACATTGAAATACAATTTGACCTTGGTGAAAGTTATATCGTCACTGAAGATATGGTGAGAATTGAGCAGATACTTACAAATTATATTAATAACGCCATTAATTATGTGGATAGTAATAGAATTATTAAAATAAGCAAAAAAGTTAATAAAAATAAAATAAAAATAAGTGTATTTAATTCAGGAAAGCATATACCAGAAGAATCTTTAGAAAAGATATGGAATAGTTTTTATAAAGTAGATAAAGCAAGAACAAGAGCTTATGGCGGCTATGGGTTAGGACTTTCTATAGTTAAAGCTATTCAAGATCTTCAAAATAATGCTTATGGAGTTGAAAATATCGAGGGTGGAGTAATTTTCTGGTTTGAAGTGGATAGGATAGGATTAGAAACTCAATAATTGACCTACTTATAATCAAATTTATTTCCATGCTGAGTGCTTTAAATAAATATTGTTTATTATGTAGATGATAGTAAATGTATGGCATGGACGAAGAATGACTGTAGTTTACTTTTTGATTTAAATTTAAGATACATGATTAAATATATATATTTTAATATGGTGAACAATAAATATGGGTAAGAATATTACCATATATATTGTTCACCATATTTATTCTGAAGAATTAAAAGATGTTTATGAAAAAATAGTTTTTTTCCTATTGTGAAATATATTTATCTTTATTTTATTTTATTTAAGGAGTATTATAAAAATATATAATTTGGAAAGGAATGATTATATTGGGAGAAATCAAACAATTTGTTATACCAGCTGTTTTAGTTGTAATTGGTCTAATAGGTTTATATTTATTAATATTTAAGATACTCGGACTTAGGATAATTGGTACAAGTGAAGTAGGGGTTGCTGAGAAGTGGTGGTCTCCAAAAGGAAACTTGAAAGATGGAAAATTCATTGCTCTTAATGGAGAAGCAGGATTTCAACCAGATGTTTTGAGAACAGGTATACACTTTAAATCATGTTTAGTATATAGAATTGAAAAGTGTCAATTAGTTACTATCCCTCAAGGACAAATAGGATATGTATTTTCTAGAGATGGTGAGCCTTTAAATGAAACTCAAACTTTAGGTAGAGTTGTAGAATGTGCTAATTTTCAAGACACTAGAGCTTTTTTAGCTAATGGAGGACAAAAGGGTCCGCAAAGATCTATTCTTAGAGAAGGAACGTATGCTTTTAATCTTAGTGCTTTTATTATTTTCACAGAAGCTACAGATTATTATATAAACATTGGAAATAAGTTAGAAGCGGAACAAATTAAAAGAATGTCTAACGATTTAAGAACACAAAATGGTTTTAGACCGGTAGTAATTAAAGAAGGTACTAAAAATGCATTAGGAGAAAATATTAAAGATCCTATGGGAATAGTAACAATACAGGATGGACCTTCTTTGCCAAATGGAGAAATAATAGCTCCAGTTGTTGGACAAGATCCTTCAGATGCAGAAACTTATCATAACAACTTCCAAAATACAGAAGCTTTCTTAAAGGCTGGCGGATATAGAGGAAAGCAGTATCAAGTAATTAGTGATGGTACTTACTTCATAAATCGTTTATTTGCGAGTATAGATATTATTCCAAAGACAATCATTCCTGTTGGATTTGCAGGTGTTGTAAATTCATTTGTTGGTAAAAAAGGTATTGATGTAACAGAGAGTACTTATACTCATGGAGAACTTGTGGAAGAGGGATGTAAGGGGATATGGGCAAATCCTTTAAAACCAGGTAAGTATTCATATAACCTTTCAGCGGGAATTTTAACTCAAGTCCCTACAACTAATTTTATATTGAAATGGGTTCAAGATGAGGTGGGTGGACATAAATTTGATGAAAACTTGAAAGAAGTAACATTAATAACTATGGATGCTTTTGAACCAACATTACCACTTTCAGTTGTTGTCCATATTGATTATAAAAAGGCACCTCTTGTTATTCAAAGATTTGGAGATATAAAGAGGTTAGTTGATCAAACTCTTGATCCAATGGTTTCTTCATACTTTAAGAATGTAGGTCAAAAAATGACTTTAATAGAGCTTATACAAAAGCGTTCTGAAATTCAAAAACAAGCAACAGAAGAGATGAAGACAAAATTCCAAAATTATAACTTAGAGCTTGAAGAAGTGTTAATTGGAACACCTTCACCAAATGGAGATAAGAAAATTGAAGAAATCTTAAAGCAATTAAGTGATAGACAATTAGCTAAAGAAAAGATTGAAACTTATAATAGTCAAATGAAGGCAAGTGAAAAAGAGAAGGAACTAAAAGATTTCCAAGCTAAATCAGAGCAACAAGCAGAACTTACTAAATCAGAAATCAATATTAAAATTCAAGATAATGTTGGTAAAGCTGAACTTCAAAAAGCTAAACAAGATGCTGAAAGACAAAAAACTCTTGCAGATGCAGAATCTTATAAAGTTAAGAGACTCGGAGAAGCTCAAGCAGAAATGAAGGCAAGACTTGGTATTGCACAAGCTATTGCAACTAAAGAACAAGTTAATGCTTACGGTGGACCACAATATCAAGTAATTCAAGATGTAATGAGTAAATTTACAGATGCAATTAAAGAAGGAAAAATAAACATAGTACCTAATAATGTAGTTACTATGGGTGGCTCTGAAAATAGTGGTAATGTAAATGCAGTAGAAAGTTTACTTGCAGTTCTATTATCTGAAAAGTTAGGTGCTGATTTCAAAATCAATACTGAGGAAAGTGACTTTGCTAAAAAGATGAAAGAAGATATATATAAGAAAATGAGCGAAGAAAAAACTGACTATAATGTGAAGTCTAAAGAAGATGAGATAAAAGAAAAACCAGTTGAGAATAAAAATAATTAAGGAATATTTAGATTTTTTAGTTAAAAAAACCAGCAACAAAAAATAGTAGTTAAACATTAATTTATAATGTTTAACTACTATTTTTATTATTAAAAAACAGAGGCTAGGAAGTTAATTGATGTGCATAATACCTAGTTTGTCCCAAAGTTCTGCAGTAAAAGTATCATCAATCTTAAAATAAATTCTTGGATATCCATAATATACATATCCACTTTTTAATATAGAAAATGTAATATTTTTGCTACCGTCTTTTAAATCAAAGGATATTTGTTTACATTCATCATCATTTCTATAATCACCTAATGAAGTTTCGATATCTTCAGGTAAATAAGGAGTAGCCATATTTATTTCATTAAGTAAAGAATCTAATAAATCAAGATCATTGATTGTATAAAAGGTTCCGGTACCATTATTCCAATCGCTGAAAGGTTGAAATTTAGCTTTGGTTATATTACCTTGGAGTTTAAGTTTTCCCAGAATATCTGCACCATTTCTTACTGTAATTCCGTTGAGACATTCATAGTATTCTGGGTAATTTTAGTCATGATTCTAAAATCTTCATCATAACCGTGAACAGCATATACATCAGTAACACCTATGTTTGAAGCAAACTCATTTGAATAATCTGATTGTGTGCTCCATTCATTTATATTACTTTTTGTAGTACCAAGCTTCCTTCCTAATAAATTCTTAGCATTTTCAGAAGGAATTTCTATAGGTGTGTAAATATATACGTTTCCCTTATATACAATTAAGGGCATCATTTTAGCAGTTGTCAAAGCATTTGATTTAGGTAGTTGCATTTTTGGAATATATACTGAATTAATAGATACATTTGAAGTAAAAGTTTTAATATTATCAGAAGCATCATTATTTGAAGCAAAAGTTTTAATGTTATCAGAAACATCATTATTTGAATCAATATTTTTCTTATCATTTGAAACATAATTGCTTGAAGTAGCTTTTTCATTCGTTGAATCCACTAGTACGTCGGAAACGTTAGGAGTAACAGTTTCGGTGACCTTAGAAACAACATCTTCATGAACACTTTTTTTATTAGTAAAATTATTGTCATTTGAAGACTTTTCTGATGCTGATACTATTTCATTTTTAATATTATTAGAGGGAAGAATATCTTGAGCTTCAGTTGTTAGTATATTGTCATTGCTTTCTTGAGTTTCTTCCTTAATGGTTGTTTCATTTATTTGTGAATCTTCATTTGAAGCATAAGTCATACCATCTAAATTAGTGCTTCCTTTTTCAGAAGCATTTATAATTAATTTAAAACTTATTATTCCAATTAATATTAATAAAGTTGCAGCTGCAATGCTTGGCCTAAAATATAAGTTTCTTTTAGTTGTTTTTAACTCCTTGGGGCCATTAAGTAATTCTTTTGTAAGCTTGTCTTTAAATTCATCACTTGCTTTTATTTTTGAAAAGGAATTTTTAATTTTATTCATATTCAAAATCCTCCTTGAGTTTAGATTTAAGCAATTTTCTTGCTCTACTAAGTTGTGAACCGATAGTTGTTTCTTTTATATCTAAAATATTTGAGATTTCTGAAATACTATAATTTTCATAATAATACAGTAAAACAATACTTCTATATTTTATTGGTAAGTTCAGAACGACATGAATTATTTCATCATCATCGTTAGTCATATCGATAAAATCACCTTCTAAAGGTGCAGTCTTTTTAAAATATGCTGATTTTAGTTTATCTTTACTTAAATTCATAACAATTCTGATTAACCAGGCTTTTTCATGCTCCGTACTATCAAAATTTGGTTTTTTCTCAAGTAATTTAATAAAAACATCTTGAGTTATATCTTCAGCATCACTTAAGTTTTTCATATAAGAGTATGAAATTCTTAATAGCATGTCCGAATATTTTTCTATAATATAATGAACATAATTTTTGGTACCATAAAATTCATTCATAAGGTTTCATAACCCCCCTTCAATACTAATACGATTAATGAGACTAAAATTTTGCATTAGTAAATAATTTTTTTTATTTGATATCTAGAAGTTGTGAAAATCCCATCATTTTAGGCGTTTAAGTAAGAGAAATGTATTCGAATAATAGTATGAATAATGGAAAATATTAATTTTAATTGAATTAATTTGTCCGATTTTGTGGAAAGTTGAAATAATTAAGCCTATAATATAATGGCATTAGTATTTGATTAATGCAATTATTTTTTAGATATTTATTTTGGTATATATAGTTATTAAGATTTTAGATGAAATGTCTGAAATCTGAGTTTATCAAAGCTATTTACTATGAACACTAAATACTTAAAATATGGATTGTTGATTATAATAGTAAACAATACAATTATGAGGTGATAAGAATGAGAGATGATTTTTATAAATCTATAATTAATGAATCTCCTACAGGATATGCATATTATAAAATAATTTGTGATGAAGAGGATATTCCTTATGATTATGAGTTTATTGAAATTAATTCTGCATTTGAAAGATTTATAGGATTAAAAGGTATAGATATAATAGGCAAAAGAATTACTGAAATTTTTCCTGAAATAAGTGAAACAGAAAGGAATTGGATAAAAATATACGGTGAGATTGCTATTAATGGTGGAAGCAAAGAAATAGAAGGATTTTCAGAAGTATTTAAGGGAGAGTGCAAGGTAAAGGTTTATTCTCCAGAAAAATACTGTTTTATTACATATATTATAGATGCATCAAAGGAAAAAATTCAATTAACTGAACTTAAAAATATTAAAGAAATAGTAGAAGAAACAGAACTAAAGTATAAAACTATACTTAATTGTACTTATGATTGGGAGACTTGGAAAGATACAGAAGGCAAACTTAAGTATGTTTCTCCTGCTTGCGAGAGAATATCTGGTTATACAGTAGAGGAATTTTTACAAGATGAATCTCTTTTTAAATCCATAATTTTGGAAGAAGATAAAGATATATGGACGAATAAAGTTCATGAAGTTGATAATAATATGGAAATAAGTAAAGAGCAATTCCGCATAAAAAATAAAAATGGAAAGATTGTTTGGATAGAACATAACTGTAGGCCGATAATAGACAAGTATGGTAGGAATTTAGGTTATCGAGCTAGTAAGCATGATATTACAGCGCGTAAGTATTCAGAAAAAATGATAATAGAAAATGAATTACAGTTCCAACGTATTATTGAAAATCTTCCGTTTTCAATAAGCATTATAAGTGATGACGGTACTATACTTTATGCAAATCAAAAAGCTTTAGAACTTTTTGAATACGGAAAAGATGAAATTGGATCCAAAACAATGCCTATATTATGGGTTGAACCAGAAAAACGAAATATTTGGATAAAAACTATAAAAGATAGAGGTATAGTGAAAGATTTTGAAATGCAGTTGCAGACTAGAACTGGAAAAACGTTTTGGTCAATAGGAAATGCATTAATTATTCAATATCAGAATCAAACTTGCATTCTTTCTACTCAATATGATATAACTGCACGTAAACTTGTAGAAGATGCTTTAAAAATAAGCGAGGAGAAATATAGGCTTTTAACAGAGTATGCCTCTGATGTAATTTGGATATTAAATCTAAAAACAAGTAAATTTACATATATTAGTCCTTCTGTATTACAATTAAGAGGACTTGCAGTAGAAGAAGCCATGAATGAGAGATTAGAAGATGCTTTGACACCTGAATCATTATTAATTATGAGGAATGTTGTAGCAAACAATGTGAGAAATTTTATAGATAATCCTGATAACCCCAAATATTATATTAATGAGATTCAACAGCCTTGCAAAAATGGATGTATTATTTGGACTGAAGTGTCAACAAAATATCGATATAATTCAGATGGAGATATAGAAGTTGTAGGTGTAAGCCGGAATATTGAAAAAAGAAAGAAATCAGAAAGAGAAGTTCTTTATTTAAGTTATCATGATCAACTTACAGGGCTTTATAACCGTAGATTTTATGAAGAAGAATTAATGAGATTAGACAAACAAAGCAATCTTCCAATAACTTTAGTTGTGGCAGATGTAAATGGATTAAAGCTTACAAATGATGCCTTTGGCCATTTAGTTGGAGATGAGCTTTTAAAGAGATTTGCCACAATTTTAAAAAAGGAATCTAGAAAAGAGGATATTATAGCTAGAACTGGTGGAGATGAATTTGTGCTTCTATTTCCTAAGACTAATTCTATGGAAGCAGAAAAAATAGTTAAGCGTATCAAAGAGTCTATAGACAAAGAAAAGTCAGATAAGACTATATTGTCAGTTTCCTTTGGATGGGCTACAAAAAGCGATATTGATGATGACTTTGATAAAATATATATGCAGGCAGATGATAATATGTATCATAAAAAACTTTTGGAAAGCACTAATATGAAAAGAGAAACAATTAAACTTATAACTAGAAGTTTGTATGAAAAGAATGCAATAGAACAACTACATTGCGAAAGAGTAAGTAAAATTTGTAAAGATATTGGTATAGAAATGGATTTGAGTTCAAATTTAGTAGATGAACTTGGATTACTGGGGCTATTTCATGACATAGGTAAAATAGGAATAAACAAAAAGTTTTTAAATAAGTGTGGAAAACTTGAAAAAATGGAATGGATTGATATTAAACGTCATCCTGAAATTGGATATCAAATCTTGAAATCTGTAAATGAATTTTCACATATAGCGGAATATGTATTATCTCATCATGAAAGATTAGATGGGAATGGATACCCTAGAAACTTAAAGGATACTGAAATACCATTACAGGCTAAAATATTAAGTTTAGCTGAAGCTTACGATACAATGACAAATGAGTATTCTTATAAAGCTACATTAAGTGAAAGTGAAGCAATAAAAGAATTGAAATTAAATTCAGATACTCAGTTTGATGGGGAGATTGCTAGAATATTTGTGGAAAAAGTTTTAGGTCGAAAATGGAACTAAGAAGCTAGTTATAATCTATAAATTCAGTAATTTCTTTTATTAAAAAAATTAATTTTATTCACATTTGGAATCCTCCTTAAGTATAGGCTTAGGGAGGATTCTTTCTCTACTAAGTTGTGAACCAACAGTTGATTTTTTAGGTTTAAAATATTCAGATTTAAGGTTGTCTTTTTTAAAATTTATAACAATATACCTTGATAGATTTGCAGTTGAAGAACAAATGATACACTAGATGATTTACATGTTGTTACACTACTTTTGAGTGTTAGATCTTCCATAGGGGCACAAAAAGAGAAAGAGAATTTGTGTGTGAATAATTCTTATAGTAATACTGTTTTTTGTAAATAATAGTTTCTAATTACTAAATATATAAATAAAAAACAGAAAAAAGTGGAAAATGAGGAAAAAAAGTATTATAATGTATAGAGCTCAATATAATAGATTGCGTTATAAAAATTAATTTTTAAAATTTAATTTATTGAATAAAAAAATTATATATATACATTATAATTTTTACTGGAGGAAACATGCCAGAAACAGTATTACTTGCATTTTTATTTGCAAAAATAAAAGGATATAAAATAAGACCATTGTTTAAGTCATGGACTATTTATCCTATAATCATATTTGAAATAATCTATTTGATTGGACAAGTTGCTATTTTCTCAGGAAATTACGAATTTATCGAATTTTTGCAAAGTTTAAAATCAATTTATTTAATTACCTACTTATTATTAGTATTTAAATATGAAATATATATAAGTTCAATAATAGGTGCGACTTTTGTCTTTTTGGGTGGATTAGCTAATGATATTGCAATAAAAGCTAATGAAGGTTTTATGCCAGTTTATCCAACTTTATCCTATTTAACAGGGTATGCAAAGCCAGAAGCATTTGATTTAGTAAAGGATATTCATATCTTAGGTAATTCACAAACTAAACTAAAGATATTAACTGATTACATAGACTTAGGTTATAGCATACTTAGCCTAGGAGATGTATTTATAAGAGTATTTTTATTTATTATAATATATAATTCTATAAAGAAAATTAGTGTTTTAAAATCAAAGGAGGAAATATTATGTTAAAATTAACGTCATTGGAATTTATAGCAAGAACTATTCCAGAGTCATTTATATACAT
>Ga0302162_10000180_pt1 | contig 19304 bp, 22 predicted proteins | sample I_Fen_E2_2_FD_193501 | JGI IMG/M metagenome (GOLD analysis project Ga0302162, IMG submission 193501) | Peat permafrost microbial communities from Stordalen Mire near Abisko, Sweden - I_Fen_E2_2 | ecosystem: Environmental > Terrestrial > Soil > Wetlands > Permafrost | place: Sweden: Abisko...
CTTTCAATCCTTTAAAAAATAGGGAGGCTTTAATTAAAGCCTCCCTATTTTTCTACTTATAATAAAATTTTGAATTTATTAATATTATTTTTGTTTATTATTTTTCTCGAATACAACTTTTCCTGCACAAACCTCAGATTGACCAAACCACATACATTTTGCACATGTTAAGCATTTGCCAGTATCTTTGCCATCCATTGCATCATTTGCCCAATTAGGATTTATAAGAACGCCTCTAGCAATATCTACAATGTCTACATTTGTTTCATTTAATATTTCTTCTGCAATCTCTGCTGAATTGATTCCATTAACTGCAAATACTGGAACTGAAACTTCTTCTTTAATTTTTTGAGCTGCATAAACAGCATTAGAGTATTTATATTCTTCATTTACATGAATTTCCTGTTCATTTGTAAATCCAAAAGAAATATCAAAGAAATCTATTCCGTTTTTTTCTAATACTTTCGCATAATGTATTCCATCTTCTATTGTTGGTTCAAATCCTCCTAAACGGATTCCAACAACAAATTCTTTTGGTGTTATTTTTCTAATTCCATCTAATATTTCTATTACGAAATTTTCGGGATTATTGCCATATTCATCAGTTCTAGTATTTACTTTTTTATTTAAGAACTGGCATATTAAATAGCCATGGCATCCATGAAGTTCAATACCGTCATATCCTGCTTCATAAGCTCTTCTTGCAGCTTCAATAAAATCATTTTGTATCGACTTTATATCTTCTTTAGTCATTTCATGTCCAATAACACTTCCAGCATAACCATTATATTCATAGGGACTTGGGCATATTGGATCTTTTGATATACCAACAACTCCTGCATGATGAATTTGAATAAATATTGGACAGCCTTCGGCGTGAACAACATCAACTATACTTTTTAGTCCTTCAATTTGATCATCTTTCCATATTCCAAGTTGCTTTTCCATTAATTTACCATCAGGATTAACGCATGTAGCCTCTTGAATTATAAGTCCTGCTCCACCTTTAGCTAACTCTTTATATCGTTCTACATTTTCAATTGCTACATATCCATCATCTTTAAATCCAACAACCATTGGAGGAACACAAATACGATTCTTCATTTTTACATTTTTAATACTAAACTCTGAAAATAATTTTTTCAAAAATTCCACACTCCTATTTAACTATTCATTTACACTTAAACTTTTATTTGATATGTTATTATTATATTTTATTTAGAAATATAATATCAGTACGCACATTTTTGTGCCTTGATTTTGGAGGTATTACTTATGAAAGATCAATTAAAAAAAACAGTACCTATTTATTCTGAAATATGTCCTGTTATTCATGCACTTGAAATTATTGGCGGTAAGTGGAGAATCCCTATAATTTTCAAACTATCCACTGAAAAAGGCATTAGATATAATGAACTTAAACGACTAGTACCTGGAATCACGAATATTATGCTAACTCGTTCTTTGCAGTCTTTAGAAGAACATGGGCTTGTGAAAAGAATAGAATATACACATATAAAAAAAGCACCAAGTGAAACCAAGAACTTTACACCTCATGTAGAATATTCTTTAACAGATACCTGTCATGATTTACTACCTGCATTAGGAATTATAAATGAGTGGGGCAAAAAGGTGTGTCACTAAAATTTTTATACATTTTGAACTATAGGATATGGCACTACCTACGCGAGTAACAGTTCAGTTTTCCCAAATGGTGTAGTTTCTGATTGGTTAACTAAGAGATGTGAAGCTAGAGATAATACGTGCTTAAGTGAGATATGTGACTCTACTCATTAAAAAATTATGTTTGCTACTATAGAAATTTATATATTTATGAAGAGAGTGTTTTAAGGGTATGGGAACAACCCCCATACCCTTAAAATTATAAAGAAGAATAACTTTATTATAATTTAGTTTTCTGTATTAATTTAAAAAGAAATATAATTTAATACAGAAAACTTTAATTTATTTTACTTATAATATTTTTATTAATTTTGAAGGTAATAAATTAATAATAGAAAAGGCAGAGGATAATATTAGCGGTTTAGAAAGAAAAAGCTCCATAGATATTACACAAGAGGAACGAGAGTATTTATTGAGATAAATGGAATTCATGGAAAATATCACATAGGTACTTCTATATTATCTAAATGTAGTAAAATATGGCTTGTATATTGGACACTTGAGCCATATTGAGCTAGTAGCGTAACCGGCCTCATAGTATAAACTAGGAGGAGATGTATATGAATATAAAAATAATTCTTATAACATTTATATCAGGTATACTTACCTTAAACTTATCTTATACTACTGTCTTTGCTACTCCAGTTTCAACAAACTAAATTGTTACAGGCAGAACAGCATAAAACAATCAAACTGTGACTGTAGAATATACATTAAATTGTGTTAAACCAACTAGCGAAGATGTTAATACTACTAATTAATAGTTAAAACATAGAAACATGAAAGCTTGGATCAATTAATGATCCAAGCTTTTTTTGAATGAAAGGATCTTGGATATTGAACATTTGGAAGTGTAAGGTAAAAGAAATTCTGGGAGTTTCTAAGGTTCAGAGCTTAAGAACTAATAAAGATAAATAGTTATGTCTATTTTACTCAGTACGCTCTATAGATCGCATCATTATAGATGTAATGGTAGTACTTTATTTTGTTGGTGCATTGAATGAAAAAGAATGATATATTACAATCTTGTTAACTGCTTTTTATATTCAAGTAGAAAAAACATGAAAAGACTGTTTAGCATGTGTGCATGCTAGGCTATGATTTAATATAGTGTTCAAATATGATAAAAAATTATAGATGGATTGTCCACATATAATTTTCAATAAAAGAATATTACATCTTAATCTAACAGTTAATTGTATATTATTTATAGTATACATATCCTTTCATTTTACATTCTACTACTAATGAAAAATTTATTAGACTAAATACCAGAGGTGCTATTAATATAAATATATTATCAAGATTAAATATTATTATTAATATTCCAGATATAATACAAAAGATGGAGTTTAATATTGAGAAATTTAATTGTAGCCTTAAAAATTCACTTAATTTTATAATTGTCATTTCATTTCTTCTACTAAATCTTCTATTATAATAGGTAACTTTATTCCTACACAAAACAGAATATATTAAATAAATTACTCCCATTAAAATTGGTAATATACCCATCAAATTCATTTCAAAGCCTCCTTCAAATTTAAGATACTATATTATTGTTAATAAATTTTGCGAAAATCATATTCTTCATTATTTTTCTCTATCAATAGGAATTATTATAAATACAAAAAATAAAATTGTTAATAAACTAAAAAAAATCAGATAAGAAATCATGGAATTGTGTTTATTTAGCGAGGTATTAAAGTAGGTAGCAATTAAAAATGCAAGAACAGCTAATGTTCTTTTAAATTCAGAAAAATGTATACTTTTCCCACACGAATTACACTTAACATTTTTATTTAGTAATTTTTTTATAGGTGAAATAGTATTCCTATTACAATAAGGACATTTCATACCAACATCCCTTTCTAAGTTTATTTTCCATACTGTATTAAAACATAGCCTATTACATTTTTTGTAATGCAGCTCTTACCTTGAATTCTAAATACTATACTGATTGTTAATAGAGTTGTAAAACATAATACCTTCTTTTCCTGATTTTTTGACTTTATACATAGCTTCATCAGCATATTTTATTAGTTGTTCTATATTTTCTGTGTCATGTGGATATAAGGAAATGCCTATACTGGCTCCAAGTAAAAGTTCTGTATTCCCATATATCCTTTTACGTGTTATCGCAGAAAGGATTCTACAACTGAAATTTTGGACTTCATGGAATTCCGATATTTCTGACATGATAATGACAAATTCATCGCCACCGATTCTAGAAACCAAATCATTTTCACGTACGGTTGCGGAGATATCTTCTGCAATAGACTTAAGGACAAAATCCCCAAAATCATGCCCATAGGTATCGTTTAAATGTTTAAATCCATTAAGATCAATGAATAACAAAGCAAACTTATGGTTGGAATTTTTTGCTATCTGTATACAATTAGATAAATGTTGCTCAAAATACAAACGATTATAAACACCTGTCAAGGAATCATGCAGTGCATTCTCTTTGTTCTCAAAATTTTCTTTAGCAAGTCGCTCTTGTGTTCTAAGAACTCTGCGCATGCTCCTTGGAACGGAATATATCAATATACCATTAATGATTAAATAAATGGTCCGATAAGTTTGGCTGAGAATATCAGTTGATATCATTTGTTTTACAATATAAGGATCAAAAGAGTTGTAAAACCATAAGTAGAGTCCATCCATAGAAATAATAGATAGTATGGAAGTCCAAATAATCAGATACTTGTCCATTCTTAGCGACCCAAGGAAAATAATAACTGAATACAACAAAAGGGTAGCCGTTGTAGCAGGTATTATGGTTGAATTGTTGGTAGCATCTATATAATTGTAAATTGTTAGCGATAGCACATTTAGAAACATTGTAAAGTAACTTACCCATTCGACAGATTTTTTTTTGAAAATGAATAAAGTGATAAATAAATTATAAAATAGATTCACCAAAGAAAGGATTATTCCATATTTACCTGCTTCATTACTTTGGATGAAGTATACAAAAGAGCTCAGAATTAAAGCGATAGTGTATAAAAACCAGTTTACCTTCCAATGAATTCGTTCTCCACGCAATGATTCTGATTTGAATATTTCTTCAAATTGATCTACATATTGTTGTTTCATGATTTTTACACTCCCAGCTAACTTGTTTTTTTCTTTCATGTGCCTTATTTCAAAAGGAATTCTTAAATCTAATAAATTCCTCATATTCTGACTTTTGTGCATCTAAATAATTTTGAAAATTTCTAATAATACGTCTATCAGAACTATTCATAATTTTATATTTGCACCATTTTTTATAGTTATCAAATCTATATTTGGAAGCTTCATAAGATAAAGCACAATAAATCTCAATATCATATGAAGATCTTATGTTTAATTTGTTCAATATTATTGGATTAGATAACAAAAGCCCAGTAAAATGATTTGCTTCAGATTCTTTAAATTTATATTCTATTTCAGTTAAACCTTCTGAAAATATTTTTGTGTTTTCACAGTAGTGGCTACATAAAATATGACCTAGTTCATGGCTTAAGGTCCATCTAATTCGTTCTTCAGATTTATCACCTAAATCATTATAATAAATAATATATCTATTTAAAGGCTTAGAATAATCAGTACATCCTTCATCTGATGTTAATACCTCAAAAGTTTCTTCTTTAGTTAAGTTATGGTCAATCATGAATTGATGATAAGAAACTATTTTTATATTATCGAAAGAGTTTATTATTTCAATTATATTTATAGGAAACTTAGTAATAGTTAATTTTATATAAATACTATTAACTATACGTTTTATATATTCATATCTAATCGTCAAAATATTCATCAAAAGCAGACCTCAAAATCTTCATCATTTTTTCTTTATTTTTAGGATCCATTTTCTTTCTAGCTCTTTCGATTCTTCTTATATCATCATCTTCTATTTCGGCGACAGTGATTTTATTATTAATGTCTATTTCTTTTATATCATCTGATAATAAAAAATCAACAGTAGTGTTTAAAGCATTGGCGAGTTTTATTAAAGTGTCATTACTAGCACCTTGATTATTTCCCTCTATCATTCCTATGGTAGATTGGCTTACTCCAATAACTTCAGCTAATTTTTGTTGTGTGATTTTCATTTCATTTCTGAGCATTTTTACTTTATCACCTAACATAATGGTCACCTCTTAATGATAATTTTATCATAGTTGCCGATAAAATCAATGGAGAATTTGAGAAAATAGGAGTAAATGGAATAATAAGGTATATAGTCTTCAAAATTATTAGTATTTACTGGAGAACACATGTTTGCATATATCGGTATTATTGATAAAATATAGTTATGTTAAGACAAACTAGTCATTAGGATAATAAGTTTAAGTTGAAGGAGAGTGAAAAAATGAAATTAACACCAATAAGATTAAGACGATTAAATGCAGGTTTTGAAAGTGAAGAGGTTATAGATGTACTAAAAATAAGTAAAAGTACATTTTATAAATTAGAGCAAGGATGGACAAATCCTTCACCTGCATTAATAAAAAGACTTGCGGATACTTATAAATGTTCTACAGATGAAATATTTAAAGATTTAAAGATAAAGGGGTAAAGGAGGATAAGCCTACGAATGCATTAATAAAAATAACAGACAAAGGGTTAGTGAGTGCAAAGGAATTATATTTAGGATTAGGTCTTCGTGAAAAAAATTGGGCAAGGTGGTATCCAACTAATATAGAAAATAGTGAGTTTTTTAAGAAGGATATTGATTGGATAGGGGTTTTAGACACTGAGGAAGGTATTCCTCATAGTGAGGAAAACCTAAAAGGTGGCAGGCCAACGATAGATTTTGCTATAAGTTTGGAATTTGCAAAACATATAGCAATGATGGCTAGAACAGAAAAATCATATGAGTATAGAAATTATTTTATTGAATGTGAAAAATTAGTGAGTGAGCAAGCTAAATTATTATCTCCAAGAGAACAATTAAAAATTCAATTAGATATTTTAGAAGAGCAAGATAAGAAAATAGAAGGTGTAGTAAAGAAGGTTGATGATTTAAAGGAGAATATGCCACTTTTTAATATTGAATGCAAGGAACTTCAATCTTTAGTTAAAAAGGTAGGAATAAAAGTGCTTTGTGGGTATAAAAGTTCAGCTTATAATGACAATTCCTTAAGAGGCAAAGTTTATGCGGATATTCAACATCAACTTAAAAGAGAATTTGGTGTTGAACGCTATCAATCTATAAAGCGATGTCAATTAGAAACTGCTAGAAAAATAATTGAGGAATATAAAGCACCAACTATTTTAATAAATGAAATAAGTAGATATATTTAAGTTTTCAGATTGGATTAAAAAGAATGCCACATAAAAGGAGGGATTTAAGTTGTTAGTTAAATGTAATTGGAAAACTTGTAGATTTTATAAGGAGAAAATATGTAAAGCAGATGTTATAGAACTTAAAAGCTTTGATTATGAAGAAGATAATGAAGAATTAGAGGGCTTGAAATGTAGTGCTTATAAGTATGATTATTTTTGGATGTGTGAGAAAGGGCGGGAAGTTGATTCAGTTAACATTTAATGCGCAAATCATTAATTGTTAATTTAAAAGTAGGAGTTGAGTAAGATGAATGAAGGGTGGTTTAAGATTTATAGATGTTTATTTAAAAAAGCTATTTGGTTAAATTCAACACCTGAGCAGAAAGTTATCCTAATCACTTTTCTAGGGATGGCAAATCATGAAGGAAAAGAGTGGGAGTGGAGGGGTAAACAATTTAAAGCAGAAGCAGGTCAATTTGTTGCAAGTGCTAATTCAATAATGAGCAAATCTGGAATAGGAATTTCTCGGCAAAACGTAAGAACTGCATTAACGAAATTTAAAAAATATGATTTTTTAACCTATGAATCAACCAAGACGGGAATACTTGTAAGTATAGTGAATTGGGGACTTTATCAAGGTGGAAAAGCTATAGTTAACCAATCTGATAACCCTAAAGTAATCAATGTGTCACCAATACGTAACCAATCTCTAACCACTAATAAGAATGATAAGAATTTTGAGAATGAAAAGAAGTTTATATATATAAATGAATTTACTCGAAATAAGTTGTTAATAGAAACCATAATAGACTTTATAAAAATGAGATCTGAAATTAAAAAACCAATGACAGATAGAGCAGTGCAATTAATGCTTAATAAATTGAAAAACCTATCTTATGAGGAAAAAATACAAATTAAGATTTTAGAAAATAGCATAGAAAATTGTTGGCAAGGAATATTTCCATTAAGGGAAGATAATAAGGAGATATTCTCATGGAAGGAGGGCACAAATGGAAGCTTTGGACAGGATACTGGAACAGGTCAAAAGAAATTCAATGTCAAAATACCAAAATGGGAGCCAAATGCAGAGTGGGCAAGTGAATCAAGTGGTACATGTGGAAATGGTAAAGGAAATAGGGTGGATGGGAGAAGTAAAACAAGTGGGTCAGATGAACAAGCAACAAATGCAGATAGAGATGGAGAATCAACCGATACAGGTGGACAGGCTACTGAAAGAAAGTTTGGCTATGGGCAATCAACAAATTCAGGTGGATATGGCAATGCAAATGCAAAAGAGGAGCCTTTTTAAATGTGAATTATGCAAAGATACAGGATATATTATTAAACAACAAGTTAATTCACAACCATTAATGACACCATGTAAATGTTTAGAAAATGAGAAGGTAAAAAGGCTATGGAGAAATAGTGGGATAAATACAGATAATTTAGATAAGGCATTTAGTAATTTTGAGGAATGGTCAAATAAATCTAAAGAAATGAAATTTAAAGCTATAGATTATTATAAAAGTTTCGGCAATATAAGAGGTGAGAGAAGAAATTCAATTTTACTTTGTGGTAATCCAGGTTCAGGCAAAACTCATATTGCTTTAGCCCTTGCAAATAATTTTTTGAAGAAAGATATAAGAGTTGTTTATATGTCTTATAGAGATGTGGTTACAAGCCTTAAACAAAACATGATTGATGAAGAATATTACAAAAAAACTTTAAGCAAGTACCAAACCTGTGAAATTTTATTACTTGATGATTTGTACAAAGGGAAAGTTAATGAAACTGATGTCAACATAATGTTTGAACTCGTAAATTACAGATATTTAAATCACTTACCAATAATAGTTTCAACAGAGTTTACCGTTGAAAAGTTATTGAGCTTTGATGAAGCAATAGGAAGCAGAATATATGAAATGTCTAAAAATTTCATAGTTCAAATTGAAGGTACAGAAAACAACTATAGACTTAGATGAAAATCGGAGTTGTGCGTATATCCGCCGAAATAAGGGGCATGCATTTGTTCCGGTTACTGAGGATTTAGCTGTGAATTTCTAACAGCAAAAGTTGCACCATTTATGCATGCTCCCAATGCAAGATTGGGACAAGCATAAATGGAACAACTTCTACTGAAGAAATGTCTACAGCTAAATCCTCTGATGTAACACTACTCAAAAGCATGCCCCTTATTTCTGGGTTGGATATAGACGCAAAGTGTAGTGTTATTTTGAAGTGGAGATCTATAGAAGTTCAACTAATTCATCTATATGAAAATAGGGATTAGTCTTTTAAAGTAGCAAATTAATTTGAATATTGGTATATGAAGGAGTGGAAAAATGGTAAATAGTAATCAAGAGAGTCTTAGAAAAATTAAGGGAGAAAGTATTCAAAAGAATTATATTAAAATTATAAGAAAAATTTTAAAAGATAGAGAGGAAGGAAGAGAAATTATGAATTCACAAGGAGTTATGGGAAGCTTAAATTCTTGTATCCATGCATTAAATAAAGGAAATGCTGAGCTTAAGATATTAGGATTAAAGAAGGCACAAGCAGAAAAGGCTTACAGGGTGAAACGAGCAGAGGAAATATTAAAACTTAAAACGGAAAAGCATCCAGCAACTTTAATAATGGAAATTGTAAAAGGAAATGAAGAGGTTGCAGAGTTAAGATTACAAAGAGATATAGCAGAAAGTGCTTACCATAATTGTATTAGTTCAATAGATAATTTAAGAGTAGAAATAGATGCAATAAAGTCAAAGTTAAATTGGCTTCGGGTACAATTGGAAAATTGGTAAATATTTTTGGTTTGTATATATATTTAAGGAATGAGCCTAATTTAGAATATGTAAATTTTGGATATGTTTAATAACAGTGTTGATAATATGACAATTTTTAAGGGAAGTCACTATTGACTTCCCTTAAATCGTATTTTATTGAAAATGCTATATAGAATAATGAAGATTATGCTCATGTTCTCTATCATATTTCCAAATTAGTATTCTCCATTGAATCTTTATCTGTTGCTAAACGAAAGAAAAATATTGCTTGTACAACTGTGACTAAAGCCATAATAATCTTCTCAAATAATGTTACGCCAAGTAAATTAGCAATTGTATTTAAACAAACAAATACAAAGGATAGCCATAAGTATACTTTTAAAAAAAAATTGAACCGTTCAAATTTAATCAATCCAGACGCTATTGCTATAAGTGGTATCCCGAAACTTACTATAAAAACCCCAACAATTGCCGATTTATACAAGAGGATAGCAATCAATACAAAAGCAAACACTAACCATACTTTAAAAAAGGTTTTAAACCTTTTAACCTTAATTAATCCAGACGCTATTGCAACAAGTGGTATTCCAAAACCCATTATAACAATACTAGTGATTGCTGTTTCATATGCAGTTTGGTAACTATCTAATCTCCCTCCGCCAATTGAATTATATGGCAAGATTTTAAGTATGACTAACAGAAAGACAACAATTGTAAAAATGTTCATTAAGATTATGCCAATACCTGCAGTCTTTTTACTTATTTTATATAACATTTTATCTCTCCCTCATCTACGCCAATTAATATTCATTTATAAGTATGGAAGATAGAAGATAAATTCAGAAGCAATTTAATTTTATCTGAATTACAGTATCCAATGATTATATGAATAACATCCACATTTTCTTACTATTATATCTTTATTTGATTATACTATATAGTAACAGGATTATTCCAATATTTAGCATAATTAAATATAAATTTTCAACAGTTATCTTAAACATAGCCTAAATTTTAAGTAGAAAAAGTTATCTCACCTTGACCGATGATTACAACTTTGTAGTTATATTTAATAGGTAGAAGAATGTGTTTTTGTGAATTATGTTCTAAACGAACAGCTTGTTGTGTACGTTGTTGATCATCGAAAATAATTATATAACCATCATAACTAGGAGAAATATTTTCAACACAATACTTAACATTTTCCATTATATTTAAATCCTTTGCGTAATAAAATCCTTCGGAAAAGGATTTAGGAGCGGCTACCGTAGTTACTGTATTTATAGTAAATGATAGAAATAAATAAATTTTTTCATTAGTATAACAACCCTTCATAGTTTTATTGAATATAATTTAAATCCCTAATATCAATTATTATGTGAAGAATGAAAGAATATATCCCCAAATATAAGTAAATGTAAGTTGGTAAAAAGTACGAATTAAAGTGTTCTTTGAAAATTCAATAATACGATAATTATAAAAAATGATATAATAAATAGGTATTGTTTAAATTAATATATAGTTATTTTTTAGACTTGAATTTATATGAAATTGTACTAGATTATCAAATGTAGGGAAACACAATGAATTGGAAGCTATAGAAATTTAATGATTTAACATGTGAAGATATATATGAAATTTAAAAAATAAGAACTGAGGTTTTTAGAGTTGAACTAATTATGGTTGTAGAGTTGATACAACCTTGTAAAGAAATTGGAGGATGATTATGAAAATTACTAAAATAAAAGAAAATGATATAGAAATCTCTGTGATAAGCGGAAATGAGATAGTGATTACAGATGTTCAGTCAGCATTGGATTTTATGGCAACAGTAAATTATGAAGTAGGTTGTTATCGTATAATTTTGAATAAATCAGCAATATGTGAGGACTTTTTCCACTTAAAAACAAGACTTGCAGGGGAAATATTGCAAAAGTTCATTAACTATCGTGTTAAAATTGCAATAGTCGGTGATTTTTCAGTGTACGAAAGTAAGAGTCTGAAAGATTTCATTTATGAAAGTAACAAAGGAAAAGATATATTTTTCTTATCAAATGAAAAACAGGCTATTGAAAAATTGAGTATTGTTTAATCTTTCGATATGGGCATAAATTTAAGTTATGTTATTTCACACTCTTTTTAAAAAGTGTAACAATAAAAATTTGTAGTTGCGGTACCACTGTAAATTACTATGTCTTTTATGGAGGAAAATTAAAATGCAGAGAATATGGATAACTGGTTCATCAGGGTCTGGAAAAACTACTTTGGCTAATATTATTGGTAATAAACTTAATATACCAATTTACTATAATGATAAAATTTTCTGGCTAGATAGTTGGCAAGAACGTCCAGTAAATGAGCAGATAGAAATAACTAAGGGAATATCAGAAAAGGATATGTGGATATATGAAGGTAATAGGTTTAATGATTGCAAAAAGGATGGTAGGTATAATAGATGCGATACAATTATTTTCCTAAAGATAAATAGATTTACATGTTTATATAGGTTTGTGAAAAGGTATTTTAAATATAGAGGCACTCAGCGTCCAGATATTACAGAAGGTTGCTTAGAGAAAATTGATATTAATATTGTAAAATATATTTTATTTGATTATCCAAATAAGAAAAATGAAAGACAAAAATTATTTGATGAGGCTAAGAAAGATAAAAAAGATGTAATTATTCTAAGTGGAGTAAAAAACATGAGGAAGTGGCCGACAACATTATAAATTGCGTGGCAATCAATATATAGAATTTATTTTAAGATATAGCATAGGTAATGTAAATAACATTCAAAGTATGAACAACAGTAATAAGGTACGACTTATTTTAATAATAATGCTGGAGGTAAGGTATGATTATTGAAAACAAAAGAATAGAAGGTAAAAATCTAACGTGGATACTTCGTTGTCCAACAAAATATGATGCAATTGAATTATCTAAATTAAGAGTTAAAATTGATGGAGAAACAGAAAATCTTGATAGGGAATCTGGTGAAGCTTTATTAACGCCAGAAGATTTTCAAAAACTTATTTATGAAGATTCAATATCGGAAAAAACTATATTTTTAGTTGCAGAAGTAGAAGGTAAAATTGTTGGATTTACTCGCTGTGAAGGAAAGAAACTAAAGAGATTCAGACATAAAGCAGAGTTTGGAATATGTATATCAAAGGAATACTGGAGTTATGGAATTGGTAAAGTGCTACTAGAAAACATTTTGATGTGGGCAGATACTGTGGGAATTGAAAAAATTTCATTAACGGTGGTACAAATAAATACAAAAGCAATTCAATTATATAAAAGGTATGGATTTGTAGAAGAAGGATTATTGATAAGGGATCGTATTCATAAAGATGGAAATTATTATAATACAGTTATAATGGGAAGATTATTAGATAAATGGACGTTAACAACTAAAATATAATATTCTATAATTGTGAACAACAGTAGTGTATGAAACCGCAAAATGTTTTCGGATAGGGGTTCGATACGCCTCGCCTCCACCATTAAACCCACGATAAAATTTTGTCGTGGGTTATTTTAGTGTGTAGAGAATTTAGAAAAAGGCTTAATATTATAACTAGAATTTGCTTATCAACTTTTAGATTTCATTAAGAAATTATCCTAAAACTAATATTATGTTGTATAATCTAATCAAAGTATATTAAAAATGTAAGGAGAAATAAAAATGGCTACTATTAAAGATGTTGCAAAAAAAGCAGGAGTGTCTGTTGGATCTGTATCAAGGTATATTAATAATTTTGAAGTTAAGCCTAAAACTAAGGCTGCAATAGAAGACGCTATAAAGGATCTTAATTATGAACCTAATACATATGCAAGAGGATTTAAGGTTAACAGAACTAATACAGTAGCTCTAATAATTCCAACAGTGTGGAATTCGTTTTTTGCAGAATTAGCATTTAATATAGAAAAAAGGTTAAGAGATTATGGTATTAAGATGATATTATGCAATTCTGAGGACAATTATGAGATTGAACTGCAATATATAACAATGGCAAAACAAAATAAGGTAGATGGAATTATTGCAATAACATATAGTGATGTAGATAAATATGTGCATTCTAATATGCCAATAATAAGTATTGATAGATATTTTTCAGAAAGTATTACATATGTAACTAGTGATAATTTTGAAGGTGGAAGAATGGCGGCTAATGAATTAATAAAAAGTGGCTGCAAGAATATAGCTTTTACAGGTCTAGGTTCCAAAATAGATAACGCTACAAGAAATAGAAAGAAAGGGTTTATTAATTATTGCGAAGAAAATAATATATCTTATACTGTGTGTGATTCAACTGAAGGAACACAAAAGTTTGCAAAGATGTTGGATGAATTTTTATATGAAAATTTTAATGAGAAAAAGAAAATTGATGGAATATTTACAGTAACAGATGATCATGCTTTTGATGTAATTGAAAAACTTAAAAAGTTTAATATTAATGTACCAAATGACGTGCAAATAATAGGATATGATGGAATTAGAGCTAACAAGAAAGACTCAATTAAAATATCAACTATAAGGCAGCCAGTTGAAAACATAGCAAAAGAAGCTGTTAAGGCTCTTATAAATATTATTGATAATAAAGAGATAGATAAAGAAATTAGCTTACCGGTAAAATTTATAAAGGGATATACAACTAAATAATAAGCAAAGTAGGTTATTATTTAGTTGTATATATATTGTTTTTATAATTATCATACAAATTATGTTTTTATATTCAAAATGCAGAGAGAATGCACTGAGTTAAATTTTAGAATTTAAAAAAGCATATAAATTTTAGCTTGAAAGTGTGATTTGAAATTTGACTTTATGGGCATTATAAACTGAGTAATAGGAGGAGGAGGGGATTATAAATTTATTGGCAAAACTTACATCATGTAAACGTTAAAAAAACTATTGACTATAATTAGATTTAGTAATATATTTAATATATGAGATAAATGAAACGTTTCAATTTCATAGGAGGATTCTAGAATGGCAAGTAAAGAGAGCTTTAACAATACAGCTAAAGATATCTTGGCATGTGTTGGAGGAAAAGAAAACGTAGCCAGTGCAGCACATTGTGCTACAAGATTAAGACTTGTTCTTCATGATGACAAAAAAATAAATTTAGAAAAAATAGAAGAAATTAATTTAGTAAAAGGGTGCTTCAATAATGGAGGACAATTTCAGATTATTTTAGGAACAGGAATTGTAGATGCAGTATATAAGGAATTTGCTAAGCTTTCTTCAATATCTGAAGTTAGCATGCAGGAACTAAAAAAGATTTCTACAACTAAATTGAATATTATTCAAAGAACTTTATCAGCATTAGCAGATGTTTTTGTACCAATATTACCAGCGTTGGTTGCATCGGGGTTATTAATGGGACTAAATAATGTATTAACTGCTAAAGGATTATTTGTTTCAAATATATCTTTAGTAGAAGTTTATCCGCAGTTTAGTCAGCTAGCAGAAATGTTAAACTTGTTTTCAAATGCAGCATTTATATTTTTACCGATATTTATAGGCTTTTCTGCTGCCAAGAGATTTGGTGGAACACCAGTGTTAGGAGCTGTAATAGGTGCAATCATGATTCATCCAGACTTATTAAATGGTTATGAATATGGTAAAGCTTTGATTGCTGGAACAGTTCCATATTGGAATATATTTGGGTTAAGTATTGCTAAGGTTGGGTATCAGGGTACAGTTTTACCAATAATAGTATCATCATTTGTATTGGCAAAACTTGAGGGTAAATTACATGAAATGGTTACACCAATTCTTGATAATATAATAACACCATTAGTTTCAGTATTAGTCACTGCAGCATTAACATTTATTATTATAGGTCCTGTCATGAGAGTTGTAGGAAATTTCTTAACAGCAGGGGTTATGTGGTTATTTTTTGACTTGGGTCCAATAGGCGGAGCAATTTATGGAGTTGTGTATCCGTTATTAGTTATAACAGGAATGCATCATAGCCTTATCGCAGCTGAAACTCAAATACTTGCTAATATAGCAACTTTAGGTGGATCACCTACATTCGCAGTTGTAGCAGTTTCTAATGTAGCTCAAGGTGCAGCAGCTTTAGCGGTACTTATAACAGTAAAAAAAGATACGAAAATTAAAAGTATAGCGTCAGCTTCAGGAATATCAGCATTACTTGGAATTACAGAACCAGCCATGTTTGGAATTAACTTAAAATTAAAATATCCGTTTATAGGAGCACTAATAGGGTCTGCGGTTGGTTCAGCTTATGCTACATTTATGAAAGTCTTATCTCTTTCACAAGGGCCAGCAGGATTACCCGGTATAATAGTAATAAGACCACAATCAATGGTTCAATACCTAGTATCACTCATTATATCTTTTGGAATTACTTTTATAACGACGATACTTTTAGGAAAGAAATGGAGCCAAAAAGCTTAATTTCTTTTAAATTAGAAATGAAACGTTTCAAAAATGACGTTTTATATATTATTAATTTTAAATATTAACAAAAATGAGGGGGATTTAAAAATGAAATTTAGTAAAAAAACAATAGCAGCTATATCAATGGCAACAGTATTAATGTTTTCAATGGTGGGATGTGGAAGTCAAGGTGAAACTAGCAAAACGGCTAAAAATGCTGACGGAAGTGTGACTCTTAACTTTTGGGTACATGAAACAGATTCACCAGAAGGACAACTTTACAAACAAAAAGTTGAAGAGTTTAATAAGGCTAATGAAGGAAAAATAAAAGTTGATTTAACGCAAATAGCTCGTACTGGAGATGCTTCAGGATATGATGATAAGGTTAATGCAGCTATCACAACAAATTCACTTCCAGATGTATTAACAGTAGATGGTCCAAGTGTAGCAGCTCAAGCTGATGCAGGGATAATATTACCTATAGATGAATTTGTAGATAAAGAAGATTTAAAAGATTTTAATAAAGATATAATTAACCAAGGAACATATAAAGGAAAACTTTATGGTTTAGGAGCAATGGATTCTTCAGTAGTAATTTATTATAACAAAGACATGCTTGCAAAAGCTGGTATTACAGCGCCAACATCTGTAGCAAATGCATGGACTTGGGATGAATTATACGAAAATGCTAAGAAGATGACTAAAGATGATGTATATGGAATAGATATGAATCTTAAATGGGGTGGAGAATGGAACACATTTGCATTTTTACCATTAGTACAATCCCTTGATGGTCAAATAGTTGCAGATGATGGAAAGACAGTAGATGGATCAATAAATAGTGATAAATCAGTTCAAGCATTAACTTATATTAAAAAATTAGTTAATGATAAAGTAGTAAATCCTACTCCAATTGACAATAGTTTTGAAAATGGAAAAGCAGCTATGGTTATGACAGGTACTTGGGAAACTGGAGGATTAGCTAAATATCCTGATTTAAAGTGGGGGATAATGCCATATCCAGTAGCTAAAAAAGGTGGAACAGCAGCATCACCATGTGGATCATGGGGCTTCTATATGACAAAAAATTGTGCGCCAGAAAAGCAAAAAGCAGGAGCTGAATTAATTAAATTCTTAACTAATACAGATTCATGTATAGCAATGTATAAAGCCAATGGAATGCCACCAGCAAGAGCAACAGCATTTAATAAAATAGATGAATTTAAAAAGGAACCATTAAATGTAATAACAGAACAATTACAAAGTACAGCAAAAGTAAGACCATTAACACCAAATTATCCAGTAATATCTGATCAATTTTCTAAAGCAATAAAGAACACAATTGATGGAATGGATCCTAAACAAGCATTAGACGAAGCAGTAAAACAAATTAGTGTTCAAGTAAAATAGATTTAAGGCATATTCAAAAAATAATATATAAAAATTAATAAAAAAGAGCTATTGCAAAATAAAGATTTCAATGTATGTTGTATATTTTACCTTTAGTGAAATTGCAAAATATATTATGTGAAAAATATCTTTTGCAATAGCTACTTTAAAAGAGGGGCGGATTATGATTAGAATTATGAAGAAAAATCAAATAAAGAAAAATGTAGTAGCAATGTCATTTGTATTACCAGCATTAACGTTATTATTTATTTTTGTTATCATTCCATTTATGTTGTCATTTTACTACAGTTTTATGGATTACAACATTTTAAAACCAAATGCTATGGGGTTTGTGGGATTGGACAATTTTAAAAAGGTATTTACTGATACAATCTTTATAAAAAGCATATATAATACCTTTAGATTTACACTTTTTGTAGTTCCAATACAATTATCAGTAGCATTGGGATTAGCTTTATTAGTTAATAAGAAACTTAGAGGAATTAAATTATTTAGATTAGCATTTTTTGCACCAACAGTTTTATCACTAGTAGTAATTTCAATATTATGGACTATGATTTATAACCCTAATAACGGATTACTAAATTCAATATTAAATTCAGTAGGAATAGCTAATCAACCATTCTTATCAGATCCAACTCAAGCTATGTATTGTATAGTTTTTCTTTCAGCATGGCAAGGAGCGGGATTTCAAATGATGATATTTTTAGCAGGTCTGCAAGATATACCTACTTATCTATATGAAGCAGCAGATGTAGATGGAGCAAGTAAATATCAACAATTTTTTAATATTACTTTACCAGGACTTAAAAATATATCTGTACTCCTATTTTTAACTATAACAATAGGAGCTGTTCAACTTCTTGTACAACCTATGATGATGACGCAAGGTGGTCCATTGAATTCTACAGTAACTATAGTATATGAAATTTATCAAACAGGATATAAGTATAGAAATATGGGATATGGTTCAGCAATGGCAGTTGTATTTACAGCTATAGTATTAGTTATAGTCTTGATACAAAATAAATTGATGGTTAGTAAAGAAGATTAAACAAAGAATGGAGGAAGAATATATATATGAAAAAGCAAAATAATAAATTTATCCAATATATTGTTTTAATATTGTTAGCAGTGTTTTTTATGTTTCCGCTTATTTGGATGGTAGTTTCATCATTCAAGAATGATCCTCAAATTTTTTCAGATATTACAAGTATTAAAGCTTTTATATTGCCAGCTTTTAGTGATAATTATTTTCATAATTATTCTGATTGCTTAAAGCAATTACCAATACTTAAATCTATGATGAATTCATTCTTCTATATAGGAGTTATTATTATATTTAGCTTAATAGTAAATTCTTTAGCTGGGTATGGATTTGCAAGATTAGATTTTCCAGGTAAAAATATAATTTTTACCATATTACTTTCTTTAATGATAATACCAGCTCAAACAGTAATGTTACCTCTATTTTCAATAGTATTTAAGTTAGGCTGGATTAATAGCTATTTAGGATTAATAATTCCTGCTATAGCAAATCCTTTTTATATATTTTTATTTAGACAAACTTTCTTAGGATTACCAAAAGAAATTGAAGAAGCAGCTAAGCTTGATGGAGCTAATCAATATACAATATTCGTGAAGCTTATAATGCCACTAGCAAAACCAATATATGCAACAGTAGCTATAATGATTTTCGTTGCAACTTGGAATGATTTTATATGGCCAAATGGTAA
>Ga0302162_10000186_pt1 | contig 18679 bp, 13 predicted proteins | sample I_Fen_E2_2_FD_193501 | JGI IMG/M metagenome (GOLD analysis project Ga0302162, IMG submission 193501) | Peat permafrost microbial communities from Stordalen Mire near Abisko, Sweden - I_Fen_E2_2 | ecosystem: Environmental > Terrestrial > Soil > Wetlands > Permafrost | place: Sweden: Abisko...
ACTTAATAGAAGCTATAATAGTGCTTTGGGATGGGTTCCCACACCACAGCCCAGAATGAGTTTTAGATTGAATATAGTTATTTTTTGTTTTTGTGAGCAAGCGAAATATTTGTTGACTTGTTAGATTGAACAATCAGTGGTTGCTAGTAAGGCATTAAGAAGTATGCCTTCCCCATATCCCTCCGATTACTTTGTAAAAAGGGGATCAGAATAAGCTATAGCGTATATAGAACCCTAGAGTAGTTTTACAAAACTAATTAAGGGATGGCTTGGCCCCCACACCTAGCGAGGAAATATAACGCTTTGCGTAAATATTTAAAGGCGATATGTTCGTACCTATAGTAATATAGATCCTAACTTTAGCAGGCGTAGTAGATTTTAATATATCTTTAATATATTAAATGTTATAGGCGTTAAGATATTAAATTTAATAATATATAGAAAACCTTAGTTTAAAGGTAAATACAAGACTACCCCTACTAAAGTAGGGGTGCGCAAGCTAGGAGGGGAAAGAATGAGAAGCCCTTCTTTACAAAGCAATGGGCTAGCTCCGCCATGTTTTTTTTTCTTTTTTAATTAAGCACTGGCTTTTGTTTTTTCTTAAGAAAAAACTGTTGTTATCCATATCCTTTGTTGGGCGTAGCCCAGCAAAGCAAAAGGATCACCCCTTGGCAAAAAATATAAGTGATCCCTACTTTAGGGATAAAGCCAATACAAAAAAGAATAAAAAAACCCTTTTTGCCAAGGGGTGATCCCTACTTTAGTAGGGATCACAACAGAAGTATGCCACAGCACACAAGCCAATACCAATGCAAGACACTAAATATTTTTATAGATAAAAATATAATATACTCTAATTAAATAAACTAAAATATACAATGAATTTATCCTTAATACTTTTTTTAATAGGAATCCTTGGATTTGTTTTAAATCGAAAAAATATAATATTAATGCTTATCTCCATTGAAATAATGTTGTTAGCTATTACATTCTTAATATTGATAAGTTCGCTTAGCTTTGATGATGTATTAGGCCAAACCTTCGCGATATATATTATCGCAATAGCCGGAGCAGAATCAGCCATTGGTTTAGGTATTCTCGTGGCATTTTATAGATTAAAATCTTCTCTTATTACTCCCTGTCTATCCCTCCGTAGGAGGCCATACAACATATTCGAAAAACGTAAACAAGTCTATCTCTAGAAGAATAGCAAGATGTTATTCTACAATGGCTAAGAATAACTCTACTACCAGCCAATCTATTAATTCTTCAATTCCAGTTCAACAATGTAAAAACTAGAAATTTAAAATGGACCCTTGATATTTAACAGGGTTCGTAGACTGTGCCCCGCAAAGAAGGGTCTTTTACCTTGGATGTTTCTAAAAATAATTGTAAAACTGGTTGAAGTGTCCAACTCTTCTTTCAAATTGCTTTACGGCCTTCGGAGAAAAGATATTGAATTATTAGAGCATATAAAAACCTATTTCGGTGCAGGAAAAATACACAAACACGGTTCAGAGTCTGTTGTTTTACGTGTATACTCCACCAAAGATATGCAGGTAATCATTAGTCATTTGTGTGCGAGGCAAAAAGTATCCTTTAATAACAAAAAAAATCGCAGACTATGCTCTCTTCAAGCTAGCATATTATATAATAATAAACAAAGAACATTATTTGCTCCGCACAACAGGAGGGTCTATACAAATTAGTAGCTATAAAAGGCTCACTTAACTTGGGTCTATCACCTGAGCTAACATCTGCCTTTCCAGATGTAACTAAATTGAATAACCCTCTAGTAACAGCGCAAGCACAAAAAATACCCGATCCAAACTTATTGGCAGGATTTGCCACCGGAGAGGGTTGTTTTTTTTTTGTTGTGGATGCTCCATTCCCATATCCCTCTGGGATCAGGGACAGAAGGAAAAACGTATAGAATTTAAAACAGGATATTCCATTAAGTTTAAGTTTTCTATCGCTCAACCTAACAGGGATGAGCATTTACTAAGAAGTTTAATAACTTATTTTGATTGTGGGAATCTTTATATCTGCTGTGGCAAAGCAAAAAAATTACCACGTTTTTCACTAAATATCCAATTGGTGGAGTAAAATTACTAGACTTCCAAGATTTCTGTAAAATAGCAAACATAATGGAAGAGAAGGGACATTTAATAATTGAAGGGACTGATGCGATAATAAGAATAAAAGAGGGTATGAATAATCACAGCGTTGTATATGGCACAGAGAAATCAGATCAAAAAAGGTAGAGTAAACCTCTGCCTAGTCATATTTTCAATATGGCAAAACCTTCAAATTGCGGGAAAGTCTTAAAGACAAATCTACCAAGTTAATGCAGTAATGCTATTAATGGAACAGGTAATGACTCGTTGCATGGTAAAAACGATTTGTATGAAGAAATGAAATAGATAATCCGCAGCCTAACACCAAAAATTAAATAAATGGATGGTGCGCAGTTCATCGACTAAACGGAGGTTGGTGAATAATTATATAGACCCGGCTTCTTCTTTTGTTTTTTTTTTAGTGCTTAAGGCCTTAGTAGCTCAGCAAAAATTTTCGAAGAAAATATTGTGTTTATTTTTTTTATAAAAAAAAAATCATGGCGGAGCTAGCCAAAAAAAATATTCGCTTAAGATATAGTCAGGCATAACCTAAAAGTTATGGTAATACCCTAGCCAGCCTAAGGGAACAAAGAAAATTTCTAAGGTAAAGGGGGAAAACGAAGAGGAAGCATTGCGATAGAATATAAATAATGTATTTAGCTATAGTTACTTTACCTTTATTAGGATCAATTATTGCCGGTTTTTTTGGAAGAAAAGTCGGAGTTAGCGGAGCACACTTAATTACATGTATATGTGTAATTGTAACAACTTTATTAGCAATCGTTGTATTTATTGAAGTAGGTTTAAATAACATACCTGTTTCAATAAATCTCTTTAGATGAATAGATAGTGAATCTCTAAACGTTTCATGAGGTTTTCATTTTGATAGCTTAACAGTGTCAATGTTGATACCTGTTCTAATAGTAAGTTCTTTGGTACATATATACTCTATAGGTTATATGAGCCATGATCCTCGAGGACGCGTTAGGGGACAACGCAGTTATGGGGATAAACAGTCAAATTCCGGGGATCCCCTAAAGCTTAAGGTACCAAGCTGTAATCGAAAGGTTACAAGTGGCTGAACTAATTGCTCAGGTAAGGTAACAAGCCTTAAGATTGGTGAAAACCAAATGGATAATCGCGGATCTAAGTCAACCATACTAAATAATAGGGTTGTAAAAGAGCAATGAGTAGACGGCTGTTGATTCTTTAATCCACAAGGATTAAATAATTTAAGGTGTACTCTAGGGGGTTTCGAAAGAAATCGAGGGTTTTACCTCAGTTTTAATTCACAAAAAAGTTGAAACTCTTATGTCAAAGTCCCATCTAAACAATTCGATTTAAAGAAATTTTCTACCTATAATTCTAATCTTGGCTTATGTAATGAAGATTCACTACATTATGCGTCCCGGCCTTCGGCCGAATTAAATCCTGGAGTCTGATCTGGTTTAATAGATGGTGAAGGTTCATTTGGTATAACTATAGTTAAAAATAAAACTCGTCTACTGGGCTGACGTGCTGAATTGAAATTTCAAATTGGTCTACACACAAAAGATCTTAATGTATTATATCTATTACAAGAATATTTAGGTGGTATTGGTTGTATTCATTTAGCTCGAAACCGAGATATAGTGAATTATTCAATAAATTCACTTAAAGATATAAATAAACTTATTACTCATTTAGAAAAATATCCATTATTAACTCAAAAAGCCGCGGATTTCTTATTATTTAAACAAGCGGTCAAACTTGTAAGTAATAAAGCTCATCTTACTGTTGAAGGTTTAAATCAAATAGTAAATATCAAAGCATCGATGAATTTAGGTTTATCTGACATGTTAAAATCGAAGTTTCCTGGATATACCCCAGTTGAAAGACCTGAAATTAATTGTGATAATGTAATATTGGATCCTCATTGAATTTCAGGATTTGTCAGCGCTGAGGGGAACTTTGATGTTCGTATGCCGTCTACGGATAGTAAATTGGGTTATCGAGTACAATTAAGATTTAGAATAACTCAACATAGTAGAGATATTAGATTAATGGAGAAAATAGTTGAATATTTTGGATCAGGAAAGATATACAAATATGGTGGTAAGTCTGCTGTTAGTTTATCGATAGTTGACTTTACAGATATTACTAATATAATAGTTCCTTTTTTTAACAAAAACTCTATAATTGGTATAAAACTATGTGATTATCTTGATTGATGTAAAATTCATAATTTAATGCTTAATCGTTCTCATCTTACAGTTGAAGGTATAACTTCAATTAGAGAAATAAAATCAAGCATGAATACAGGTAGAAAATTTAAATGTAAGTAACCATTGTTACTAACTAAACACACTATAAATCAATTGAAGGATATATTTGACTGGAAAGCACAATCAACGGTTTTTTAGTTATTTAAGTTTATTCACCTTCATGATGATTATTCTAGTAACGGCCAACAACTTCTTACTAATGTTCGTGGGTCCTTCTTGGCCCTTTATATACTAAAGTATATAAGTTATAGTACCATAAATTGCTGAAACATCTTAAAGGCAAAATTTAAGACAATCAGCAGGGAATCTTTTTTAAGAGCCTTCAGAGACTAAACAGGTGCTACCCTCTTATATCTGTGTATAGACATACTAGATTGTAAGGGTAATGATATAGTCCGGTGCGTTATGCGAATAATGCGTTTACTACAGGGTTGTTTGTTTGATTTGTTTGATCCTTCGATCTCATATTCGGGCTATTGGTTTTTAGGCGGATCTAAACGATTTTATAGTACAAAACCTGAAACAGGTAAATATTCCAATACTTATAAAAATGAATATAAGTTAACTCAGGAACAAAGGGACTCAATTATAGGAATCTTGTTGGCGGATAGATTTCTTGAAAGAGCAAAACCTACTCATAACACAAGGCTTAGAATAGATCACGCTTATCCTGAGCAAAAGGAGTACGTACTTAGTATACACAAACTATTTGCCCTGTTAGTAGCCATAGAACCTTCCATAAATATAAGGAAAGCAGATCCCCGGACAAGGAAAATATACAAGTCTATTTCTATTAAAACCTTAAGGTTCCCTTGTTTAAACGAATTCTATGATATCTTCTACAAAGATAAAATCAAGTTTGTGCCTTTAAACATACAAGATTTATTAACCCCTAGAGGGTTAGCTCATCTCATTATGGGTGACGGGTTTCTTCACAGCCAAGGCGTGGTCATAATTTGTACTAAGAGTTTCACTAAAGAGGGAGTAGAGCTTTTAATTGCTGCTTTATATTCCAAGTTTGGAATAAAAGCGAGTTTAAGTAAGCGTACTTCAAGTTCAGGGACTGTCGGTCTTAGAATTAGAATAAGTAAGGTGAGTATGGATAATTTAATAACCTTTTTGCGGAGCACAACACCTTATTTTATACCTGAGATGTTGTATAAGTTAGGCGTATAGTAGTAATAATTAACTTAGTATATTTATGTAACTCTGCAGTAAAATATTTATTTTCCGACAACACGTGAGAAGGTGTAGGAGTTTGTTCATATCTTTTAGTAAGTTTCTGATTTACTAGAATAGCAGCAAATCAAAGTTCTATGTCTGCTTTCATAACAAACAGAGTGGGAGATTGTTTTTTAACCATAGGTATGTTTGCTATTCTATGAAGTTTCGGTAACATAGATTACGCTACTGTATTCTCTTTAGCTCCTTTTATTAATGAAAATATTGTTACAATTATTGGTATATGTTTGTTAACTGGGGCCATGGCTAAAAGTTCTCAAGTGGGCCTTCACGTTTGATTACCTATGGCGATGGAAGGTCCTACTCCAGTTAGTGCATTAATTCACGCCGCAACAATGGTTACAGCTGGTGTGTATTTATTAATGCGTACAAGTCCCTTAATAGAATACAGCTCAACTATATTATTGTTATGTTTATGATTGGGTGCAATAACCACTGTATTTAGTAGTCTTATTGGTCTATTCCAACAGGATATTAAAAAAGTTATCGCCTACTCTACTATGAGTCAGTTAGGGATGATGGTGATAGCTGTTGGTTTATCTTCATACAACATAGCATTATTCCACCTAGTTAATCATGCCTTTAATGTAGAGGGCATGTAAAACCCGTCCAATTGCTGGAAAGCCCCGCCATATTAATACTTTGAGATTTGATAATTAACCTTGGTTATAAAAGCCAATGCACCACAAAGTATCATTCCTCTTACCTGAGGCCACCGCTCTATGAAAGAGACTGCGGAGGTATGTGGTGTGTTAAGTTTACAAGGGAGGCTAGGGTTATCAGCAGGAAACCACTTTTATTTTATAAATAACTAGTAGGATCTCTAACGATCATACGACGGGAGTTTTGTGAATACATCACGAAACTATGATATGATCTACTCATCATGTAAACATGGTGTGAATATAAGGTTTATAGGCTAACTAGGCGCAATATCGTGATTAATATGCTAATAAAAATAAATAGTTTAAGAGGTGGATTAAATAAATATTTAGGTTTAAGCAAAGGTTAAGTGTTAAATATGAGGTCGGTAAATCCACTATCATTTATTTAAAAGAAAAAGGTATACCTTTTTCTTTTGAAAATATCGGTTCTCAATTATCCGCTAAAAAGCTTTACCCTTTAGTTGAGCTTAAAAACAGGACATTATATGATTTAATCCCCGGTAAAATTCATGTTATAGATGTTAATACATTGGAAGATTTTCTACTTTCAATGGCCAACGTGAACTGTGAAAAGCATTAAACCCTAGTAGCATAGAGGTCTACAATAACCTGACTGCAACAAAGCAACATCGGTTTAATAACAATCAGGTAGTAAATACTTTAATGTAGCTAAACCGGGTGGTATACCAACTGAATTAGGTAACTTTTATTTTTGTAAACACCCTGATTATTTACCTGGTTTAGCTAAAACAGCTTCGGGGTTTTTTGCAGTAGACATACAAACAGGTGTGGCTACATACTACCTAAATAATTCTCAGGCCGGGAACCGGGTTAACAACACTGTTTCAAAAGCAGGATTTCGGTATATAGATAAAGATATTTTTATTAAACACTACCCTGATGCTGTAGCTGAAAAATCTTCTACGTATAGTTTAACCCCAGAACAACTTAAATGTTTACCTAACAATCCTTAAGTTTAATCCCCCTAATTATTATTTTTATTATTTTTGCCTCCCTCCCCTCCAAAGGGTGCTTGTATTAGCCTTAGCTTTTATTCTTTTTTTTTTGCTTGTTTTTTACCTAGCCGTCTTTATATGATAAAAAAAATAATATAAACACCAAAGAACTGTCAAAGAAAACCGGCTCAAATTTATCCCGGTATTTGTCTACAAAGCATTATTATTCTTAGGTGCAGGAGCAGTAATCCACGCAGTATCGGATAATCAAGATTTCAGAAAATATGGTGGGTTAAGACCATTCTTACCCTTAACGTATTCTGTAATGTTAATTGCTAGTCTTAGTTTAGTAGCATTCCCCTTCATGACAGGGTTCTATAGTAAAGATTTTATATTAGAATCTGCATATGGGCAATTTTACTTTAGTGGTACAGTAGTTTACTTTATAGCTACTATTGGTGCTATGTTTACTACTCTCTATAGTGTTAAGGTATTATATTTAACTTTCTTATCAAATCCTAATGGACCCATTGTTAATTACAAGAATGCTCACGAGGGTGACATCTTTATGAGTATTCCGTTAATTATATTAGCTGTGTTCTCTATTTTCTTTGGTTACATTACTAAAGATATTTTCATAGGCTTAGGGTCTGGCTTTTTCAGCGATAATAGTTTATTTATCCACCCAACACATGAAATAATGTTAAACACAGAATTTGCTGTGCCTACTTTATTTAAACTACTACCTTTAGTGTTTACGGTTTCTCTTAGTATATTAGCTATTATACTTTCAGAGTTCATACCTAAAGCATTAATAGGGTTTAAGTTCTCTAGGTTAGGTTATAATATATTTGGATTCTTTAACCAACGGTTTTTGATTGAATTATTTTACAATAAATATATAACAGGTCTGGTCTTGAAATTAGGTGGTCAAACTACTAGGGTTCTTGATAAAGGTAGTGTTGAATTGCTCGGCCCCTACGGTCTTGAGAAAGGTTTAATTACTTTAAGTAGAAATATAGCTAGTTTGGATACAGGTGTTGTTACAAGTTATGCCCTTTATATCTTAATAGGGCTTATATTCTATATGTTAACACCTTATTTATTCTTAATTGATAATAGTTTACTATTATTAACTATACTAGCCTTTTTTAGTCTAAATGTGAGTAGTAATCGACATTTTGGGGGAGTACACATTCTCTAGCTCTCCCCTCTATCCCTCTTGAATCCAGCATATTGCCTTTAAAGAATTCTAGAGTATTCGGGCGTAAGAGTGAATCAACGCCCTTAGGCATCAGATATTATAGCACATCGCCAGTATTACCGGTTAAGATATACTCTAATCCTGATAAGGATAAAAAAGACATTTATTCCTGCGGAGGACAACCGAGAGCGTTCTGGGATATATCTTTGGGAAAACAAAATTAATGATAAAACTTATATAGGTTCTTCTTAGGACTTAAGAAAAAGAATTCAGGATTCTTTTGATAGTAATAATTTAAACAATCCTAAAAGTTCTATTATATATAAAGCATTATCAAAATATGACCTCCTTTCCCCCCCTGGGAGTAAGGTAGAGAGTTCCAAACCGCCGCGAACAGTCGTAGGATCATCCAAGCATCACAGACAAAGAAGCAGCAAGTGAGTAGACCTCTCCGGACTCTTGGAAACAACGGAGATAAAGGCGAACGAACACAGCTCCACCGAAACTGGCCCTAAAACCGTGACTGGAAGGGTTCTCTAGTAGCCCTGAGGACTTGAACATAATAGTCTCCTCAGGTGCGAGTGGACAATTAAGTATCCGCGAGAGCTAGCCCCTCTTAATATCCATAGCACGCAACTAAAGGCACACTCTCCTTCTCTAATGAAAAAGGATAGCATAAGTCCCCGCCTCGTATCGGCCCCTCATAAGGCGTCACTAGGAAGAAAAGAGTAATAACAGCCTGCTCGGGGACTCCAACACCCTTGGCCCAATAAAGTGAACACCGAAAAATTACAATTATGAAGAAGTGAAGATCGCAATATATTTTGCATGCTTACTTCTGAGTTAATGGTTCAGAAGTTCAGCCTAAAAATAACGTAAGAGGAACGGAGACTATATGAAACTGGTTGTTAGTCACATTAAGCGCGAATGGATGGGGCGCTTAAACCTTACGAACTTTTGCATCTTTTAACGTAACATGTAATCGGAGAGATGCATGAAAAGAGGAGAAGACTGAAAAAAATATACATAATAGCTGGAGCAGAATAAGCCCTTGGTTTAGATATTCTAGTTATATTAAGGCTCATGAAGGAAACTTGTTTATGGTGTTACCTTTAATAGTATTGGCTGTATTTTCTATGTTCTTAGGGTATATCACTAAAGATATCTTTATAGGATTAGGTTCAGGATTCTTTGCAGATAAGATAACTAGGGCATGAATTGTAAGAGGTACATAGGCCAAAGCAAAACTTTTTCTCCTCTTGCTTTGCACACCAAAGGGGATATGGAGGACCTTAATAGAGAGAAGCGTCCTTCTTTTTAGACATATCTTTTTTTTGCTGGGGCTCCTGATCCGAAGGATGCGGGGACCAGCCACCCCTCTTTTCTCTTTTATTTTGCCTTTTTCACATTTCGAACGACATGGCGAAGAAAGCTAGAAAAGATTGTTACTGTTTAACCCGGTTAACATAAAGCTAGAAAACAAAAACAAAGAAACTTATTTTCTTAACTAATTATATGAATACTAATCAGGTCAAAATCTTTATTAGTCCGTCTCATGGAACCGTGTAGGGGCTGGATGATGAGATTTTACCGTGCTGAAAAAAAAAGAGGAGACACGAAATTAAGAATTCTTTAATAAAAAAGGACTTGATAGAATTTTTGAAGGCGATTTGTCTTTTTCTAGTCAATTGACAATTATAGGTTTGAGTTCTTCTTAACAAGCAAGCCCAGCAGGGATATAAGAAAGAATACCATGAGCAAGTAAGACTGCCATGGAGGAGGGAGCACCCCTAGTCTCGTTTCACTGCGGACGCTTCTCCGAAGGGGGAACTAGCAAAGTGTGTCGAAATGATATCCTAGTCTAGGTAGGGTTTAAATCCGGAAAAAGCAAGTAATGAATAAAATTCAATAGATTGATGGATTAGTTATCCTTGTTTCAAACTTTTGGTTATTAAAGTTGTAAGTACAGCTTCTCATGTGGGGCCCAGCTAGCCATTGAGGATCATTTGTGATCCATTACTAAGTATAAACTGGATGATAAAACCAGTTGAATAAATAAAGCGAATTAAAGAAGCCAAATGCAGGTGTGAAACAGTAATCGGGCGATGTCTACACTTATGGAACAAGTCGACGGGTTTGATACTCCGATAAGCAATAATTCCAGTTGAAGCAAATTACCGAGGTGTGGCCTAGAGATCCTTTTAATGGCTTGAGTACAGAACTGCAAAATAACCAAACCTGCTGTGGCCCCAGCCAATGCCAATCCCTACTAAAGTATAGGGGGATAAGATGTTATTGTTGTTTTTTTTTTATAATATAAAAATCCAGAAATAACTACAGGGTGAAGAACAATAAAGATGATTACCCCTAGTGTCTTATCTTATTATAGGGATTAGTTTAATAGGTAAAACAATGTAAAAAGCCTTATAATAGTTCAAATCTATTATCCCTTGCATCTTAACTTATTCTTTATTAATAATATTATTTTCTATTTCCGTTACCTTAAGACGTGATAAATCTATACTTTATAGTAGACTTGCTGTATTGGTTTTACTATTAGCGTCATTATTAGCTCTAAACAATTTATTCCTTAATAATTTAAGCAGTGGTATAGGATTATATGGTGGTTTATTTCATGTAACCAGCACCACACAAATATTCCATATTTTTATTTTTGTGATAAGTGCTCTTATTTTACAATTAACCGCGTTTTACCCAAGAAAAGTTTGAATCCCCGAATACTCTTCTTTAAATAAGTTAGCCTTATACCAATTTATGTATTATAAGACTCGAATACTAAATAAGATGGGTGAACAATTTAAAATATTAGAATATCCTTTAATATTATTATTTATTATAACAGGGGCTACATTTTTAGTATCAACTAGTGATTTAGTTTCGATATTTATCTCGATTGAATTACAAAGTTATGGTTTATACCTACTTAGTACAATATACAGAAACTCAGAATTAGCCACAAGAGGTGGTCTTACTTACTTTTTATTAGGTGGTTTGAGTTCATGTTTTATTTTACTAGGTACTAGTTTATTATACGCTAACTCAGGGACTACAAATCTAGATGGTATATATGTAATAACAAGTTTAAGTGATTTAGCCTTATCCCCCACTACTTTAGTAGGGGGATTCGAGAATAGTAATAATCTTTTATATTGATATAAATCATATTACATTAATTTTGCGTTACTTATATTCAGTGTAGGTTTCCTTTTCAAAGTGAGTGCTGCACCGTTTCATTTTTGATCTCCTGATGTATATGATGCTATACCTACAATAGTTACTACCTTTGTAGCTATAGTGGCTAAAATCTCGATATTTATCTTTTTTTTAGAATTAGTACATTATACAAGTAATTCACTGTTTAATTTTCAATTTAGCTGGACTTCTAGCTTATTAATTAGTTCTTTACTTTCGCTAATCATAGGTACAGTTGTAGGTTTAACTCAATTCAGAATAAAAAGATTGTTAGCCTATAGTACTATTTCACACGTTGGATTTATATTATTAGCATTAAGTATAAACAGTATAGAATCAATTCAAGCATTTATATTTTATTTAATGCAATACTCTGTTAGTAACTTAAACGCATTCCTTATACTTATTAGCATAGGATTTTCCCTTTATTATTATGTAAATGATAGCGATGAATACAAACAATTAGCCGATAAAAATAATTCCCCAATACAGTTAATAAGTCAAATGAAGGGTTACTTTTACATAAATCCTGTATTAGCTTTAAGTTTAACTGTCACAATTTTTTCTTTTGTAGGTATACCTCCTCTTATAGGATTTTTTGCGAAACAGATGGTACTAAGTGCGGCTTTAGATAGTGGTTACATTTTCCTTGCTTTAATTGCAATATTAACGAGTGTTATTAGTGCTGTTTACTATTTAAATATAATAAAGCAAGTTTTCTTTGATGAGTCTGAATATAAAATTAACCCAGAGCTTGAGGTAATTAACTTACATGGGAATATTATAAGCAAGGATCCCCGGCAAGACATAAAAACATTAACTTTTAAATATAATAGTATTGTATTGTCTAGTTCTTTAACTATTACTATATCGGTATTAACATTAACAATACTCTTATTTATGTTTATACCACAAGAATGATTAGGAATGGCAAACATTTTAGCCTTAATGTTATTTAATTCTTAAATATGACAAGTACTACTTTCTTTTTTATTTTTATACCTTTATTAGCCATTATATTATTAGCCGTTAATTTAATCTTCGCCCCTCATAATCCTGCTTTGTGATGTCGGAAGTCACTTGCGTGGGATAAACTATCAAACTCCGGGAACCCCTTAAAGCTTATGATACCAAGCAATAGTCGAAAGGCTATTTGTGGATGGTCCAATCAACCATGTAGGGTAACAACTCATAAGATGATGTAAACTGAAATAGGATATCGCGGATCTAAACCAGTAACAGATTTAAACAGGCTGGTGTGAGGAACCCATCCACAAGCCAAAAACAAAAATCTGTTGCTGTAAAAGAGCAACGAGTAGACGGTAGTTTACGCTTAATGCACAAGCGTATAAGGTGTACTCTAATGGGTTTCGAAAGAAATTATCAAGCCAGAATCCCTTCTAACCTAACAAATACACTAATAAATAATTATTCAATAATGTCTACTTTGTCTGAATCAGAATTAACGATTAATCCTTGATATGTAGCAGGATTTACAGATTGTGCCCTGCAAAGAAGGTTGTTTTATTGTTACTATCATTAAAGATAACAAATATAAATTAGGCTGACGTGCTGCATGTAGATTTGTTATTAGTTTAAATGATAAAGATATAAATGTGTTAATTTTTTCTGTGTGTTTGTTAGCATGATAAATCTGGTGGCCGTGTATCAAGAAAAATCCGGAGCGTTTGAGTGTGGGTTTAGCAGTTTTTTAGGCCAAAATCGTACTCAGTTTTCCATATCTTTTTTTATTTATGCGCTCCTATTTTTACTTTTCGACTTAGAAATCTTGTTAATCTTCCCCTACGCTGTAAGTGCTTACACTAATGGTGTTTATGGTTTAGTGATAATGCTTATATTCTTCTTAGCTTTAACTCTAGGTTTTGCTTTTGAAATAGGTAAAAATGCCTTGAGTATAGACTCAAGACAAAACATACCTATATTTGAAACTAAAACTAACCGTATATATATACATATTGCTGTCCCGGAGGGAAAGAAACCTTCAAAACACCCAGCGTAGGCTCGACTAAACCTTTTGCTACGCATAAGGGGGGAACAGCCTAATATTAAATTTGAAACGTCCCCTGTTATAGAGAGCAGCTGTACAGTAGGCCTTGGACAGACATGTCTAAGAAACCTAGATGGGATATGTATGAAGAACATAAACGATTACGTATGCCTTTTAGTTTTATTCCAAACTGTACTCGTATTATAACGATATTAAGCCCTCCTTGCTGCGGCGTAGCCAATGCAGGGAATGATTGAATCTTTGCATTATTTGGTTTGGCAATAAGAGGAAAAGGATCCTCGTTTGAAACAAGAAATTGACGGACTGGTAAAGCCAACCGTCATCTATTTAGTGAATTTATGGAATTAGGAGCTCTTGGATATAAAGGGGATATGAAGGCGTATTGAGTGAAAGCATGAATCCGAATTTCACATGGGACAGAAAAGGACAAGGATACAGCTAGTTAAATTTGATTGTATGATACGCCTGAACAGGTCTGGTATAAATCAGTCGGTGCTTGGGCTACGCCCCAGCAAGGAGCGGCTACATCCTGCAGTACTCTGACTATAAATGGAATAACAACACCAGCTCGCTTGGAGAAGAGCTTGAAATACAAAGATACTAGAGTGGTAATGTATGCGGATGATGGAATAATTTTTAGTAACAGCCTTGAAGCCATCGAGGAGGTGAAGAAATTATTCGCTTTAGCGGTAAAAAGAATGGTTAAGAGGTTACTACACTACAACTTCCGGACTTGCGTTCAACAGGATTTAGGACCAGCAGACTCACGAAGGTTTCATTCAAAAAGACTAAAGTACGACGGCAAATCCGAAGTACTTTATTCTTTGGCATTGGCTACGCCACAGCCACAGTAGAGAAATTCTCTGCGCATCCTATAATAGAAGAATATACCTGCAAGGTTTTATGAAAGAGGTTTTAAATCATAAGAACCCTGTTAAATTACAAACACCAAATCAATGAATAAAACAAAACGGTTGTAAGGACGTTCTTTCCCTTGCGCAGCACATATAAAAAATATATTGAAATGTAAGGAAAAATAAACAGATCGCTTCTTCTATTAGTAAGACTAAAAATAGTCAAAAAGTGTTGTATACCCCCCTTAATTCTTATTAGCTCAATGGTAGAGCAAGATTCTCCTAAAATCTAAATCCAAGTTCGAATCTTGGATAAGAAGATAACTAGAACAATAGCCTAATTAGGCGATAGTAATAAAGCAGGTCTTGTTATTTCTTATTTATTATATAATAATAAATAAGAAATAACACCAAAGCCATAAGCTTTGCTTCTGTCCCCCCCAAATGGTGTGCTGTGGCTAACGTAGTATGCCAAAGCAAAAAAAGAAGGTCAGCAGATATTTAGGTTAACTAAACACCGCTTGTATATTAGTCAGTGTTCTTTACCCTATAAGACCGATTATAGGGCTATTTGCTTCATATATATAAACTATAAACTTCTAATAAACCGTTTAATTGTAAGGAAAATATTATAGAAAAAGAAGGGATATTAACAAGATAAATAAAAAAACAATAAACAGGAGAATAAATACCTAAATTATAAGTTAAATATCTAGCTCATTATATACCCTTAAGTGTAATTAGTAATGTATAGTCGGATTATATACCCTTAAGTGTTATTAGTAATGTATAGTATGACTTAAACGTCCGATTATGCACCTAACACTTTATAAAATACTTATGTTGGTAATTAGAACCACATTTTAGGTTCTAAAATAAAAATTTAGTTGAATTTAACTACTAGAGTACTAATAAAACTACCTTCCTCTTCTTCGAAGAAGGAAGGGTAATTTGCTGCTATTTCCATCTAACTTCTAGAAAAAAATAATATACAATATTAAAAATTAAAAATGAGAATTTTTAAAAGTCATCCCCTATTAAAATTGGCGAATTCCTACCTAATCGATGCACCACAACCAGCTAACTTAAGTTATTTATGAAATTTTGGTTCTTTATTAGCTGTTTGTTTAATAATCCAGATAGTAACTGGAGTTACCTTAGCGATGCACTACAACCCTAGCGTTTTAGAAGCCTTTAACAGTGTTGAGCATATCATGAGGGACGTTAACAATGGTTGATTAATACGTTACTTACACAGTAACACAGCTTCAGCTTTCTTCTTCTTGGTTTATTTACACATGGGTAGAGGTTTATACTATGGATCTTATAGAGCTCCTAGAACATTAGTATGAACTTTAGGTGTTGTTATATTCCTATTAATGATTATTACAGGTTTCCTGGGTTTGTTACATAGCCCAAAATGGTTTAAATTAAATAACAACAAGAACAACAACAACAACAACAACAATAATAACAACGGAGGCTATGGTAATAATAATAATAATAATAACAAATATAAATGACTTTCAAAATCAAATACGACTCCAAATACACCCTTCTCTAATAAAGGGAGTGTCTTACACTTCTCTACTTTTACTAGATCACTAAATATAGAATCTACAAAACCAAATGACAGTTCCCCTACGGAGGCGTATTCTAAAGATGTTAAAGAGTTTTTGGGTAAAAATAATATTGAACCTGTCTATGTTTATGAAAATTTAGGGGACAAGTCTATTCAAAGTAAAGTATTAAATGATACTAGAAATCTTGCTGGTGTGTATTTAATTCTAAATAAATTTAATTTAAGTTGTTATGTAGGTTCTGCTTCTACAGGGAAGTTCAATTCTAGATTCCGTAGGCATTTATTTAACTTTCAAGGTAGTAAAATAGTTAAAGCCGCAGTAAAAAAGTATAAAATAGATAATTTTGCTTTTATCATACTAGATATATTTACTGAAATAGTGAATAAAGAAAATAATAAACAATTATTAGATATGGAAGACTATTATATAAAATCTTTATTACCTGATTATAATATAGTAACCGAGGCTGGTAATACTTTTGGTTACAAACATTCTGAAATGACTAGATTAAAAATAGTAGAAAATTACAGTCCAGAACGTCGTTTATGAATAGGTAATTTAAATAGAAATATACATATGAGTGAACAACACAAAGAAAATATTAGAAAAGCTGCTTTAACTCGTGTTAAACCTATATATTCGGAAGAAGCTTTAGCTAACATGCGTAAATCTACTAAACCTATAATAGTCTATAATCTAGATAAAACTGTGCATGGGGAATTTCCAAGTATAACTGCGGGAGCTCTATCATTGAGATGTAGTGTAAAAACTATATATAGAGCTATGAATACGCCTAAAAAAATATTAAAAAGACGTTGAATTGTTAAATTTACTGGGCTCCGCCCCAAAAAATAAATTTACATGTTTACGTTGATACTTGTTGTTAAATTATTTTAATTGAATTGTTGTTGGTTCAATTATTGTTTAATTTAATCCATAGTCCCACGAGTATAAAATTTTATATAACCTTAAGAGGAAAATAAATATTAAAGTGGAATAACCCGATAGGGATATTGAAGAAAGAATTTTCTTTGGCAACATTAGTGAATACGATCAAAGAGCTTTAAATATTGTTATATAGTGTAAAGTTAACTATATATAGAATATATTATAAAGCTAGAGATCGTCGGTTATCTTAATAATCGCGACAGGCTGGGTCACTTGTGGGTGTCTGCAATGATGCTTAATGCACAGTCGGAATATTTAATCATAAAAGATTAACAGATTAAACGAATTCAAAGTTATTCTGGCTTTTTATAAATAACTTACAGTTTATATTAAGTATATTTGTATGTTTTACCCTACGGTCAAATGAGTTTATGGGGTGCCACAGTTATTACAAACCTTATGAGTGCTATACCATGAATAGGTACAGATATAGTGGAGTTTCTGTGAGGGGGCTTTTCCGTAAATAACGCTACTTTAAACAGATTCTTCGCTCTACATTTTGTTTTACCATTTGTCTTAGCTGCTTTAGTTTTAATGCATTTAATAGCATTACACGACAGCGCAGGATCTGGTAATCCTTTAGGTGTTTCAGGTACTTATGACAGATTACCTTTCGCCCCATACTTCCTATTTAAAGATTTAATTACAATCTTTTTATTTATAATAGTATTAAGTATCTTTGTTTTCTTTATGCCAAACTATCTCGGAGATAGTGATAATTACGTGATGGCTAACCCAATGCAAACTCCACCTGCGATAGTTCCGGAGTGATAGTGAAAAAGATGTTACTTAATCTCGCTATATGCTGGAAACCCCTAAAGCTTTAAGTACTATTGGCCGGTGTGTGCATGCAAAGCAATGCCAGCCCTAGAGTAATAATCTTAAAGATAATATAATGGGCAATCAGCAGGAAATCTACCGACATATGATTTTTAGCTCCGCTTTTACTTGTATGCCTTAATGGGATTCTCAGAGACCGTACGCGAGACATTTTAAGATATACTCTTATAAATGAAGGTATAGTCCAATCATTATAGTAATATAATGCTTAGAAATATCTACTTCCTTGCCGCTATTATGACTTGGATAAACAACATGTTTACAAGCAAAGGCTTGCGAAGCTAGATATATCTAAAATTAATACGATCTTATGTTTACTTTCCTGTAAATGTCAGCTGGCTTAGTTCTCTAAGCAGCCCGGTCTACCAAAGGTATTTTGCGTTTATCTTCGGCAGATAGAGCTTTAGTAACCTTGCCAGATGACATGAAAGAGGTGTTAGTTGGTATATTGCTCGGCGACGCTTATAGAGTGCGCGTAGTTGTGTTCATAGCCTCTATTTTTATTAATCTTACTTGAAATACTGAGGTAAATTTAGAATTAACTTTAATGTCTACCCCGTTATTAACTCCTGTTTTTGTCTATTCGGATCTTAAGTCAGAAAAACCCACAATCTTAACAGATAATAAAGGTAAATCTGGCGTTTACAGGTGAACAAACAAAGTTAACGGTAAAATATATATTGGTAGTAGTGTAGATTTATCTAAAAGACTAAGAAATTACTTTAAGATTTCTTATCTTTCAGACTCAAGGAATAATATGATTA
>Ga0302162_10000187_pt1 | contig 18651 bp, 24 predicted proteins | sample I_Fen_E2_2_FD_193501 | JGI IMG/M metagenome (GOLD analysis project Ga0302162, IMG submission 193501) | Peat permafrost microbial communities from Stordalen Mire near Abisko, Sweden - I_Fen_E2_2 | ecosystem: Environmental > Terrestrial > Soil > Wetlands > Permafrost | place: Sweden: Abisko...
TAGTACAATCAATAAAGATTTTATTTAGTGATGATTATTATACAATTGTAAATGGTACTTATGCTTTTAAAGCAAACTCTAATGTTGTTACATGGTAAAATAAAAAGAGGTGGGAACCTCCTATTAAATGGATATTAACATTATGAAAAATATAAGTGATATAATAGGATTACGCATAATCCTATTATATCACTTTTTTCGACACTTGTCAAGAAAGAGAGCGATGTAGTATTAAATACTTTATTCTAGTAACAACAATGACATTCTATAACCACCCGCTAGGACAACTGTGTTATCTGCTCTTTTAATGTTAAATACTGCCAACACATTAGTTGAATTATCAAAATCATAATAACCTGTGATTCCTTGTGTACATTCTGTCAGAAATGCTACTGATGGTTTATTGACGAATACACCTGTTGGAATAGTGAAATTCAATACAGTTTGTCCACCTGTTAGTGTTTGAACTGATGATGTAGGATATACAAGTTTATCACTTAATGAACTTGCTGACAAATCTAATATATCGGTAACATTAGCAACTAATATATTATTACTAAGTCTTACACTTGATGAATCTGCTTGAATCCATATTCCTGTTACACGCTCACCTATAAAGTTACCCTCAACTACCACATATTGACAACCTGTAATGACTATTCCATCACTTGTACCTACTCCTGTTTTAACTAATTGTTTATTATTTGTAATGTGAGAGGTACTTGAACTTCTTAACATTATGTCACAACCACCACTACTTGCTCCATACTTATAAAATAAGCAATTATTAATAGTTACCTGTGGGTGATAATTTACAATAAAACCATTTAAAAAATATGCACAATGACAATTTTGTAAAGTTGCATATACACCATTTTGAGTAGTAACATCAGGATTAATATTTATACCATTACCAACATTTATAAATTCAGTATTAATTATATAAATACCCTCGCCCGAACCTGTCTTTTTAAAACCAATATCAGTTCCATAAGTTTTACAATGATCTATCAATACATCAACTGTGTATCCATCAATGTGTATTCCAATCCCGCTATCATTTTCTACCCAATTTGAAGCCCTAACAACTGTATCTTTAATATGTGATACTGCACAATTATTAAGGTAGATTCCTTTTAACCAATTATTTGCTCCTGTCTGTGAATTATTTGACGATTTATTATAATCAACTATTGCAGTACTTGGACTTAACAATACTCTCTCTATCATTGCATTAATCCAAGGACTACCCACATTACTAGGAAATGAAATGCTGATACCTACATATAAATTATCAGATAAAGTGATTAAACTTAAATCTCTTATAAAACAACAATCTGTAAATAGGTTTGTAGAACTATAAACAATACCATTAGAAGATGGAAAAAATAATTCTGATAATTGAACTCCATCACCCTCGATAGTAATATCTTTATTTGCTATTACTAATGGAGCTGAAAGTAAATATCTACCACTAGGTATCTTTAATACTCCTCCATTTGTTGGTAAATCTGCAATTGCTAAATTAAAAGCTCCTAAATCATCAGTAACACTATCCCCCGTTGCTCCATAATCTTTTACATTTATGAATATAGAACCCTTGTCCATTTTCTTGCTAAATGATTCTTCTAAAGATTGATTTATAGCCTCAAGTTCATCTGCTATAATGCCAATCCAAGAACCATTTTTATATTTATAAGTCTTTTTATCACTTTTTTGATAAGATATTAATCCTTCATAAGGTAGCTCTATATTTTCCAATAAATCTGTGCTAAATCTTTTATCAATTGGTTTTTTAACACGTAAATCAAAACTATCAAACGTTTTTGTCATTTTAAATCAACTCCTAAATTTTAAATTTAATAACATAATTTGTTGTATATACTACATCATTTGATAAATATATATTATATGATTGTGATTTGTTATCACCCATAACCATTGTTAATGTTGACTTAGTGAATGATTCTATTAACTGTAATCCGTTGTCATCTGCTATAGAGCTTAAATCACCATAAGATGTTGGATAAGCAAATAAGAATTTTTTACCATCAGAGGTAACGCTCTTTATTATGTCACCTTTCACAACAACATTTTCAGTTAATGACTTAACTAGAGAATCATTGATAACTAACCCATCTGTTACATTTCCGCTATAATATGGGTATACAAAAGTGTAAGAAACTGTATCAGATTTAACAACTGTAGTACCATCTGAAATAGTAGTATAATAACTTGTTGAATCTTGAATTGTAGAACCATCAACATAATTATCATTTGCAATTTGTGTTGTTATTGGTTTTGTTTCAATAACATTGTTATCTTTATAGTATTTTATTTCTGTTAAATCTTTAGTTTTCTTACTCAAAGTTGTATTTAATAAAGCACCATTTACAACCTCACCATACTTGTACACATTTTTAGTTGGACTTAACGTAATACCTATTTCGGGAACTCTATAATTGATTAAATCTATTTTATCACTTAAAGTTGAAAACTTTTCATTAATAAGATTTGCAATAGTTCCATCTGTAATAAACCCATTTAACATTGCAGTAACTTCTGTAACTATTTTCTCGTCATAAGTTGATAATTCATTTAGCACATAAGTTTCAAATAATTCAACTGCTTCTGTAATACTGTTTACTGATGTTATTTGTTCATTAAGATTATAAAGACATTTATTTAGTAGTTCCATATAAGACAAACTATCTTCATAAACACAAGGCAACACCTTAAAAGTTTGCCAATTGATATTAGATATATGTCCACCATTAAAAATTGAATAACCCATTTTACATTCCTCCTACCATAATTGCATAAATAAAGGTTCTAACTCATCTATTATTTGCATATCAATATTTAACATTATTTTACGCCATTGTTCTATATTTTGCGTGAATAGATAACCCGCACTACTTCCCTCCTGTTTACGTGTGTAACTTTCTGTTCTACTATTGGTATTATTCTGCTCATTTGTTAAAGTTGTGCTTTCTTTAGTAGTTGTATCTGACGATGAATTACCATCGTTTGAGGTTGTCCCACTTCCTGTACCACTTGTTGTAGTTGTTCCAAGTTCTGTATTGCTTGATGTTTCTGTGTTAGTTTTAGTGTTATTATTTTTATTATAATCTGTTGTAGTTGCATAAGTGTTTGATGTAATATCGGTATCTGTTAAACCACTTTGAGGTGTATCTGAATGAACATTTATCTGTGCGTCTGCAACTGTATCTGTGTAACCTTTAGAACCGTTATTTGTATCATTAACATCAACTGTAGAATCATTTTTACTGCTTTCTGTTATTGTATTACTTGAATCAGAATCATTTTTAATACTTCCATCTGTAGAACTATCACTATCTAAAGTAACCTTTCCTGTGTCACTAACATTATGTGTATAAGTTTCTGTTAAATCTACATTCCATAATGGATTAAAAATTATATCACAACTTTCATACAACTGATTATAATAGGGCATTATTTCATTCATTTTACGACTTAAAAATCTCTTAAAAAGTTGTGCAGTTTCCAATCCAATTTCTCTAAAGTAATAATGTTCTTTAATCTTATCATTCAATTGCTTTCTGTAATCTTCTCCAAGATGATAATTTTTAAATGTGTATATTGGATAATCATCTAATCCTATATTAAAATCTGATTCTATTAAATACCTTAGTTCTGTGGTGTATTTACTCAACTTCTTCACCTCCATCAATAGGTTCTTCTTTTGGTTGTACTCTTAATTCACAAGTGATATCTAACCCAAACTTTTGCTTTATTTCCTCACAAGCTATTTGTCTACAAGCTAACATTGTTTCACTTTCAAAACTTAATAATTGATTGTTAGAATTAACTTCATCTGTAACCAATCTCTCTTTCTTATCTGTATTTGCGTTATTGATTCCAAGCATATCCAAACATTCTGTCCATTTAGCTTCTTTTAATGTAAATAACTTGTCTGCTACATAAGGTGCATCGGTTTTAAAAACTGTTATACCTGATAAATCAAGTGACTTATTACCATAAATAAATGGTGTATTTCCATCATATTTCATCATTAAATTTTTCAATGTCATTCTTTGTGATTCTTCACATTGAATTAATAATGGTGTCTTTTGTTGTTTGATATTTACATCAATAGTTCGTTCTAATTCATATAATCTTAAACAGAATAATTCTATTAAGAATGTAGTTGGTATGGAATCAAAGTTATTTCTAATGATTACACAATCCTCTGTTTTTACATCTTTTTGATAACCATTATTACCGTAACAATGATAACATATAGGTTCATCATAAATATTTAACTTTCCCGATTGGGTGCATTTAGTTACCATATAACCGTATTTATCATCATAGAAAAATGCTAATTCACCATAATAAAATAAATTATTTTCTATAAATCTTTTTGGAATTACATCGGGTAGTCCCTCCCATTTATATAATATTGTAGCTAACATTTTCATTCTAGTATAATAATGATTGTAGGTGCGGTTATTTAATCTTGCACTCTCATTAAATTTATCAAAGTTGCTTACACTAAAACTATTACTTTGCATTGTTTCACCTCCTAATATTTTTTATATCCGCTTGTAGTATGCCATAGTGTTACACCCTTAGAAAATATATTTTCAATTTCAATCATATCTTCTTGAGGAACATTTCCACCCACAATGTTTGGTGATACCATTTTGATATAATTAAAATCACCTCCACTATTTAAAATAGGTTCTGACATTGAGTGAACAGGATATCCATACATTTTCCAAAAGTTATTAGCCATTTCCATATGGTAACTATCCATTGTAAACAATGAAATTTTAATACCATTATAAAAGTTTAATCTTTCCATTGCTCCATCTACAATCGCACTAACTTGATTACCTAATTTTGTAGCTTGACTTTCCTGTGCAGTAATATTTATAATATTTTCAAGGTTTCCCACAACTCCCATTGGTGAACCATTCATACCCGAATTTACTGCATTGATGCCCGCAAACATTTTATTGTTATTATTTATTTCTCCATTCATCATCATATATTTTGCATATAAATTATTTGCAATTGGTAATGATGTAGAACATTTAGTTACTAGGGAATCGGAAAACGCTAAATCCTGTGATTGATAATTTTTCGGTATTATTTTATAGACAGGTGTTTCAGATACACTACATTGAATTTCAAAACTTGCAGATGGTATATCGGTAAACTTTTCGGGTGATAACTCAACTGTTTGTCCTGTTGTAGCATCTGTAATAACAATTTTAGCGTATGGATAAGTCATAGCTTTTTTATATTCCATTGTCTTTGAGAAATCAAAAGTAATATTTCCTGTCATATCTTCACTATGCTCAAAACCTTGACATACATGTATTGTACCTATTTTATCACTAACAATATCTGTAACTATCATACCATCATCATTGCCTACAAATGGTACATACACCGCAGTTAATATTCTATCACCCCAACCATTGTTGGTTATTCTTTGTAGAACCTGTGACATCATATTTGCCTCCGCCTCACTCCAATACAATACCCAACATGGTACATTATAATCACCAATCATAAAAGTATATGGTGTACTATCTGTTGTAACATCTTGTGTAATATCACTTGTACAAAACACAAAATACCCACCTGTAAATAATCTTAAAACCATCTTGGATTCTATAAGCTGACCATGAGCAACTGTATCATTAATTGTGTTATATTCATCTGCACTTACGTGTTGTCTATCAATAAAACTTTTATTAAATGTCAAATCAAATTGCCATGTTTGGTAAACATCTGTTTTAATATAAATATAAGTTGTTTGTTCATTAACATATTCTAATCTAACTATATAAGCATAAAAGTATTTATTTGAAAATTGAATGTTTTTATACATAATATAATTGTATTGGAATAAAGTATCAATATTTGCATTAACTCTTATGAACCCATCTTTTCTCTGATATGTGCAATTCTCAAAATATAGTGGTGAACAACCTAGAAAATAACTAGATTGTTCACTTTTACTACTAAATTTTAATTGATGTTCACCATCAGCGGTCAAAGGTGTATTCAGTAATATAATTTCCGAATTAGGTGAATACATATTAAAACCTCCTAAGATTCAGTACTTGGTGTATACATAAATGCAACCGCATTAGCGAATATTGAATAACCGTAAGTTTGCCAATGATGTAGGAAATATTTATTTGTTAAGTTATCGGGATTATAGAAACTAGACATTTCTTTCATATTGTCATACACTTGGAAGAATGACTTATCACATAATAATGCTAATACATCTGCTCCACCAAAATTATCAATATTTAAGGTTCTTGTTTGTATATTAGCCTTGTCCATGTTAAATGCTCTTGCTAACACTTCAACATCAATATTACTTGCAACAACTGAATCTAATATTAATATTTGGTCTTCCATAGGTGTCCATGTTATTACAGGTTTTGCATCAGATGTTATTGATGCATATTTATTATATAGAGAACTTGGGAAAGTCATAAGATTACTAAATCTTTTAACTTGTTTAACAAGTTCACGTGATGTTACTTCATCACTTAAAGTTTCTGTGTTTTCATCATACACAATAACTTTTGTTATGTGGTCTGAATCAACTGCTTTTTTCATTAAGTTTTTCATCATTATAAATTCATCAAAGTTATCACCACTATACAATGAACTTATAATTGAATCTATTAATTGTGACATTTGTGCTTCATTTGTAAATGCTAAACTTAACATTTCTCTTGTTACTGTTACAGAATACTTGTCTTTTCTGTTCAATCTATAGTAAATTGATTTTACATCAGGTGCTTTATTTGTTAATAAATCTGTAGATGTTAGAGTGTAAGTTTCTGCTACACTTGGATTTGTAAACACCTCTTGTATATCTTGTCCAAGTGGGACACCTCCTTTTTTCAAAACTGCCATCGGATTATTAATCATTTTATTACTGATTACAACCATTGCAATTCTATTAACTAATGCTCCAATAAATTCATTTGCGGTAGTGGTATAAGAAGTAATTACATTCCCCACTTCTGTAAAATTTGTTTTTGTTGCTTCGGGTACTCTTGTTGTGTACTCCGCAGTTGCGTTGTCTCTGATTGCTTTCATAATTGAAACTATATCATAAGCCATATTATATTAACTCCCCTTTCTCATTAAATAATGATTCAAATTGTTTTGGTTCTTCTGTTGTAATTATTGGCGGTTCGGGTTGTCCGATTGGTGTTGGTGGTGTATCTTTTGGTACTGCTCCCACCTGTAAAAATAACTTCATGTTTGCTTGTCTTAGTTGTTCCATGTTGCTCTCTAACTCCACGTTTTTAGCTACTACTGGAATAACCTCTGCATAGTCATTTGATAAGCTTGTTAGTAGTTCTGTCACCTTTGCACTATCTGTTAGATTTTGTGCTATCTCTTGTATAATTTTTGTGTGGTCTTCCACGTTCATAAAATATACCTCCTTACATTAATGATAATCTTACTATTTCATAAATAACATTTTTTATATTTATATTTTCATAATAAACATTACCTAATTTGTAATGTTCAATAAATGTTTTTAATATTCTACCCATACCACTTTTAAGTAACATAGTGTTTGGTGTATGGTCTTCTAATGTAACTGAAAAAATCAATCTACATGATGGGTCAATGTCTTTGCTTACAAAATACTTTCCTACACTATAATCTTCCCATATCCCATAAGATACACCATTGTATATCATTGTAAAATAGTGTCTTGCTTTTCCTGTTTTCTTCCCAATAAAAGTATTGTTATCTCTTAAAAATTTATTTTCTATTGCATAATCACCATATTTTGTGCCATTTACTAATTGACCGAATCTTGTTGTTTTTTTCATTTCAATAAATTCGGGATTCTGCACCATTTCAACTAACATATCTGTTCTAGGTTTTGTAAATTTTGAATTTAAATTAGGTGTTATTTTCCAATATAAAAAGTATGGATTAGTTATTGTAATAGCATTTGATAAAAAGAATACTCTTACATCTATTTCTCTTGTTCCTGGTCTTGCAACTGTTTCATATAACTCTAAAAAATTAACAACTTCATCAGATAAATAATAATAGAAACCTTTATCCAAAATAAATTCATCAAATATAATTTTATTTACTAATGGAAATGGTACTGATTTTTCAATCTTTGCGGTAGATAGTGACATAAATTGTCCACAAGGTTCTTTATTAATATAAGCGGTATAACCCTTAACTGAAAATTCATAGTCGGGAAACTTGTCTGCAATATCATCAAAAAACTTATCTTTTTTACCTTTGCTAAATTCTTCTTTATATCTTCTAACATAAATAAATTGCGCACCTGTTTTTATGAAATCTTTTATTGCCCATTCTTTCGACCAATAAGTTTTTCCCGCTCCACGATTACCTACTACAAAATTAAATAAACAATTATGTGTTAATGCAATATTTCCATTATAATAAATACTCATATTTTATCTTTCCTTTCTGATGATTCACTCACTATAGTATTAACTGTGTAACTCAATAACACTTTGTAGAGTGTCTCTATATTGAGTTACACAAATTAAAATTATGTGAGGTTGTCAAGTGTATAATTGCAAGTTATCACACCAAACTTTAGTCGCATCGGTTCATCACCGTTGATTAGCAACTGAAAGTACAAAATATTTACAACTTGTACCTCAATTACTATATTATCACTTTTTTATCGTAAAGTCAATGTCTTTCAAAATTATTCCACCTTGAACTCGTGTCTGTTGTAATTTTCCATGGAAACTACTTCCTATTTTAAAATTATCAAAATCAACATATTGATAACATGATGTAGGCATACCCGCACAAGTAATTTTTGTGTATTCCTCACAAGTTTCGTCGGGTTCTTTCCCATGCTCCATGTAGCTTTTCTGTCTTAAATACTTACCTTTACTAAATATAAATTCATTTTTCCATGCTCCAAGTTCTGTATCATGTATTTCTAAATCTTCGGGAAGTTCTGTTCCTAACAAATGTAAACTATCTGTGTCGGCATATACAAAACGATCGTATACCCTTTGTGCTGATGATATTGTCTTATATCTTGCTAGACTTGTTACAAAAGCACCAACTGGAATATAAATAGGTGTTCTTGATTCTTCCACACCCATAACATAAGACACCTTATCATTCTCTATTGAGTATTGAGGGAACTTACTTGTCACATATGGCGCTAACGAAAACTTCCCATATAAGCTATTAAGCATTAATTTAGCTAATGTATACATTGCTTTATTACCATCCTTTTTAGCTTTAATCTTTTGCTCTGTCCATTTAGATACATAGGGTTTAAATAAATTATCACTTGACATAAATTTATATCCATTTATATATTCTATATTATAAACATTATATTGTTCAAAAAATAATTTCAAATCTATATTGGTTAAGGTCATTCTAACATCTTCACATCCCGAATCTTTTAAATATTCAGTTGGAACAAAAGCTAAATTCTTTTTAATTTGTATGCTTGGTATGTGGTCTTTTTTCAGTTTAAATTGGCATACAATCTGTTGAACATATAAAGGGTATAATACATCGTCTTTATATTTTCCCTCGAAGTAAGTGGGTTCACCGTATGGTAACTTCTCATAAAACATAACACTTGGATATAATGAATTGACATCTAATACAATCCCTGTTCCAACTTGTTTGCCTTTGTATCTATCATCCAAATATGTGAAACCACCCTTATAACTGTATCTGATATTTTCATCTGTTTTATTATCTAATATAGGAAACCATTTTTCAAATTGTTTTTTACCTACTGTATTTTTATAATCGTTTAATGCATCTGCACCTATAGTCATTTTATTCATTTCTAAATCAAACAATACTTTTAATGCTCTTGCTACTATTTCTACATCGTTCCTAATATAATCTATTTCTTGTTTTGTTAAAACGTGACCTACTTCTCTAAATTCTTTGTAATCTATTTCTAACTTGGATATTGGTAGATTAAAACCCTTTGCAATTGCTGATACACTAAAGTTCAATATTTTAAGTGAATCATATATTATAACTTTATTTGTCTTATGTCCTTTTTTATTAAAACATATTTCAATACTATAAAATTGTCCCATATCACTTATTAGTGTACAAAAAGTTTTATCTTTCAATAATTTTCTATTCTCAACTAATTCAAATTCATTTCTAAATAACCAATAAAAAATGAACTCACCATCGAATTTCAAGTTATGAAAATAGAAAGTGTGATTCTCTGATTTATCGGAACAGATTGACATGAAATCATCTAAATTATTGCCACACATAAAGTTATCAACATTTCCTATTTCACAAATAGAATATGCCCAAACTCTACAATCTTCAGCAATAGTAGTTGTTTCAAAATCTGCACAACCAATCATTTTTAATCACACCTTTCTATTCTTCCTGTTCTTCCTGTTCTTCCCACCCATTTTCTTTTCTATAACTCTCCCATGCATCTTTTGAAATACTATATTTTACTTGTTGGTCTAACTCTAAATAGTTGAAATTTATATCCATGTTTTTATCTGTATAATACTTATCAACTAGTTTATCTGTTGGAATTAAATCTAGTATTTTTTTCAACTCTTTTGCTTGTTCAGGTGAATAGGCACTATCTATTGATTTATAATAATTAGTCCGATATAATAAATCAGACTTTTCAGTATCCTTTCTAAACTCATGCTCTGTTGATTTTACAAACATTTCCCAATCGCCTTTACTCATGTTTTCAAAGTTAAAATTTTTAGGTCTGATTGTGTTAGTATTTAAATCTCTATCAAGTTTGTTAACTTCGGGAAGTGGTATGTTTCTATCTGTTTTTATTGCATTTTCGTATCGTTCTTTTTTCTCTTGTCTTACTTCATTTATTTTCTTTACTTTATTTTCATAAATTTTCTTTGTCATAAGAGGAACTTTTAATCCTCTTTCAGATTTCACTATTTCTGTATTTTTCTTATCTGTTATTATTTTTATTTCAGTATTAAGTTCTTTTAAATACTCTCTTGGGTCAAGATTATTTGCAATTATAGTATCACGTTCTTTATAGTAATTCTTTTTTTCAGGTAGGTTCTCTACACCTTGTTTTTGTAATTTTGCGATAACTCTATTAACTCTATTAATATCTTTATCTAACTTATCAAGTTCACCTTTTCGCCATCTGAATTTTGACATTTTGACCTCACCCCATAACACTATTTATATTATGTCAAATCGTGGAATAACAGTTATATCATTTAAATTATTAAATATAACTTCATCATTTTTAACTATGTGAAATCCTCTTTTTTCTATCTTACTATAAGCTTTAATATCTTTAAGCAATCTTAAATCTGCTTTAATACAATTTACTCTTACACTTTCACTTTCATCATTACATATGAATTCTAAAAACTTATCTAGATATAATTGGCTAGAAAATTTATAAGTTATTTCTAAATCATAATAATAATGTTTAAACACATATGGTGTAATATTTAAGTTATACTCTATACCATCTTTTGTCATTGTTTTACCTCCTTATTACATAATATATTAGTATTGTGTAGTAACTGTTATTTATTACATAACTTATAAATATCACAATTAGTGGTCATCATATAACTTGAAATTACATTATTGTTAAATACAACTTCAAAATGTTTTTCATCATCAATGTTACATTTAACAACTTTAAGCCCATCTAATTTCATCTTTGATTGGTCAAACATTAGTGATGTGTCTGTTAAATAATGATTTCCGTTTTTTATTTTCTCTTTGAACCCTTTCCAAGACTGATTTATAACCTCATACATAAATGATTGAAAATCAATAGCGGTTCTATTTGTTTGTATTATGAACATCTAATTTCCTCCTTTTATTAGTTCGCCATATAAACATATTGTGCACTATCTTCTTATACTTCTATTAGTTGTAAATCCATAAGGATATCTTTTATTTAATTTCTCATTATTTATATCTAATATATCAGTAAATTGAATGTTATAAATAGTACACAAATTTACTAAGTACCACATAACATCACCTATTTCCTCTTTTAAATGCTCCTTATTTAATTCGTGTCCTTGGAATAAATGTTTCTTCATTATTTCAGTAACTTCACCTATTTCTCCATTCATACCAAAAACCATTTCACTAATTACAGAATCTACACTTAATTTTAAGTTCAATGTTCTAGCCGATACTAATTGATAAGTTTGTATATCCATAATAACCTCCTAAAAATTGTTTCACGTGAAACATTATGGAAAATAAAAAGGTGAATTAATCCACCTTTTCTATTTCACTCTTGCCTTAATATTTCTTAAATTATTTGTTATTATCACTTAATAAATAATTTACTATGCTATTTCTAATGTTAAGATTTTATTGTTACCTTTTGTAACTTGTTTAACTTTTACTGGAATTGATTCATTACCCCATTTGTCGGGTGTTCCAAAAGTTTGAAATATTTTCTTTAATGAACTAAATACACCTGTAGAAACTGCTTGATATCCAACACCTTTTTCATCAATTAAAACTGTTCTAGGACATTTTTTAACTTCTCCTGTTTCTGCATTTGTGCAAGTAACAACTTCAACATAAACGTGTTTTACTTTTATAATAGCGTTTATTTCATCGCCAACTCTTTTATCTGTTGAGTTAATAGCATTAAAAAATTGTTTCTTTTCTGCGAATGTTCCTTTTGAAATGTCGATACTTGAATAAGCCAATGTTCTTTCAGATGTTAAATCAGCTATAAAGTTATCATTTCCCTCCATTGCTAAACCGGTGTTTTCATGTTGAACCATTACCATTTCATTTTCGTCTACCATTACTAATTCGTTATTTTTCATTTTTATTACCTCTTTCATCATTTATTTTGAATTATTTATACTTATCTATTTGGGGATAGATTAGCTTTGTTTTACTCTTGATCTAAATTTTCTGATTCTGTTTCTTCTTCAATTTCCAATTCTGTTTCTGTTGTTTCTGTTGCATACTCCATGAAAAGTTCCACAGGCATTGCATAAATATTTTTCATTTCTTCTCTACCTGTTATTAAGATACTATAGTCACCATCACCTAAAATTTTCTTGTAGTGTTTTTCAACTGCAACTTGTGAAAGCTTTTTAGTTGTGATTATTGGTATTAATTCTTCCACCTCCATTTTGCCCTCTACCATTTTAATTTGTTGTGCTGATATGATTTGTCTAACAATTGTTCTTGTGATATTTTTCATTTTATTCTCCTTTCTGTTTTATTTGTAATTAACTTCCTTACAATTACTATTATACTCTTACGTGAATTAAAGTCAAGCCATTATTTCAACTTTTCTTCAACTATTTATAATATTTTTCTTGGGTACATTATACGACTTTTCTCCATCTTTTACGACACACATATCTCCCAATGTGGAAACTAATGTAAATGTTTTTGAATTAGTTTGAATCTTCCTTCCGAATAGTGAATCTGTAAAATTATACAAATGTTTGTTTTTAAGTTTCACTGTCCCTGTTCCTGTTGTCCCACCTCCTCCATCTGATGGTGGTGTTACAACTGTTCCAGTAAACTCCCCAAGGAAATATGTTGCCTCACTATCTCTATATGATACATTTGCATATTGTGCCGCGGGTCGCTCCCAACACCAACAAAAGGCACTTGCTGAATCACTTGCACCATACCCTCCTGAATAATAAGTTTCATATACAAAACCACTTGCATTAATCCATTGTTTTTGTGCTCCTGTCGTTACTGTATTTTCACCAGTTAATTCAGACCACAAAAATTCTAATTGATGTGTTAAATCTGTTCCGTATGCTTCAAGTTGTGTTCTTCTTTCAAAACTCCATTGAAACAAACCAAAACCAATTCCGTTACCCGCTTCAATTTCAGTTACGTCCCATGAGCTTTCTTGTGATACATTTCCCATTGCTCCCGCTGTTGCTGTTTCCGATAATCCCTTATTTCTTAAAAAATTCCACACTGTTGTTTGTATTGAAATTTGTTCTGTTGTATAACTCACTTTATTCTCCTTTCATAAAGGTACTCAATTGAGTACCTTTATAGTTAAATATAACAATATTCATATCTTGGTAATTCTATAGTTCCCCCCGTTGCACCTACATACATACCAAATTTACCACTTTTCTCTTTAGTATCTGTAACTTGAATTACTTGTGTACCATCTAATAATATTGTTATCACACCTGATACAGTATGCACAATTCTTATTTTATGAGTACCTGTAAATGTATTAGCTATTGCAAAAGTACCAATAGAAACTTTAGCATTATCATTAAACACATACAAATCCACAGTGGTAGCAGTTAAATTTACTAAATATCCAAATGCAGATGGTACTGTTGGATTTGATACAGAATCCGATTTAGAACCAAAGTAACTAATTCCACTATCTGCAACAAACTTGCCCTCTGCTTCAATTACAAGAGACTTACCTGTTTTAAGGGTTACGGTTTTATCATCTTGCATAACAATTCCACCTTGAGTTACACCTGTTCCATTTAATCTTAGCGTGCCCCTAAACTTGCTTACTGTATCAAACCTTTCAATTGTTGGGTATAATGTCCCTGATAATTTATAAGCAACATCAATAGGAGCTTTTAGAGATGGTTTGAATACAAATTCGGATAAATATATTTTCCCAACACCCGTAGATGATTGACCTATAGTTATATTAGCAACTAAAAACTCAATAATGTGCAAACCATATGATAAATTTTCTATTACTAAATCTTCTGCATCGTATTTAGCTGTAGAACCCATTGAGGTAAAACAGTCATAAGTCTTTACACTTACACCATTATCCAATATAGATACTTGCCCTCCTGCTTTTGTTTTTGCACCCACCAGAAACAAATCCATTCCATCTCTATCAACAAAAAATGTAAACCTAAGATAACTTCCTGTGCTTGAATCTGATGTTAGGTAATATCCTTGTTGTGCATAGTAAGAAGCAGTTACAGAAATACCCGTACAATCTGTTACTACGCTTGGGTTATTTACTGCAATCACGTGTGCTTCTGAATTTATAACGGGTATAACATTTTCTATTCCATTATAATTCATTGCTTTCCCAACTACTATTTCAGCTAAATAATTATAACCAATATCAGCTAAATGTATATAATCCATATTAGTTGAACCATAAGTAATATATGGGACATCTCTTTTAAATAAAAATAATTTTTCAAATTCTTTATTCAAGTCAATAAAACCTATTGCAAATTGTTTTGCTAAATCCTCTGCTATTCTTGTGTACGTTTGTAGGATATGAAGTCTGTCACTTGTTGCTTGTCTTATAGGTGTAGACGATAATAATAAAACTTCGCTTCCTGTTTTAAGTATTTGTTTAATAATACTTTTCATGTTGGTTTTGTACGTATCTCTTGAAATATTATTAGAAGGATTGGCATCATTAATCCCACACATTAATACAACTAAATCGGGAGATTGTGTTAAAACTTGAGTACTTAATACTGTTAATAATTGAGTAGATGTATATCCAGCATTTCCAGTATTAGCTACAGTAATATTAGCATTTCCATATATCTTCCTTAATTTTGCTTGTAGTACACTTGGGTACGGGTTGGCAGTTTGCCCTCCTACTGTGGGTACTTGCCCCCATGTTACACTATCACCAAAACATATAATATTAGTTGCTATTTTAGTGTACATTTTAGTGACTGTATTATAGCATTTAGTTATTGATTGTTTGGCGGTATCGTCTAATTGAGAATTAATAGAAGTTAAATCTACACTCCCTCCTGATTTTTTTATTTTATTAATCATTGAAAATAAAACACTGTCCATTAATACACCTCCTTATTGTAAAATCCATATTTTATTATGCTTATCAAACATATATACATCTTTTGAATCCATGCAATAAGCATCTGACCCGTTTCCGTATGAAGTAGTTGATAATGTTGCAATATCCGTACTTAAGCACCTTATTGTGTAGTTACCGTTTAAACCTTTTGCTATTACTGTTACCATAATAATTCCTCCTTATTTTAAAAGCACCCGTTTGAGAGTGCTTTGAATTATTGAACTGTTGTATTGTCTGTAAATGTTGGTGTACCTGTATCAACTGTAGTTGTTACAATAGGTTCAACTTTATCACCAATTCCTGTTGTACTTGTATCAACAATTATACCTAGTAAAATCAATAATGATAATCCTGTGTTTAAAACTTCACTCCAATTACTAGGAATATTTGTTACACCTAACTGTTGAGCTAATAACACTCCTGTGCTTACTGTTGATACCCAAAATGTTTTATTTGATAACCTTGCTTTTAAATTAATCATATTTAATTCCTACCTTTCAATTTTTGATTTAATATCCTTAACATCTTCTCTTATAATTTCTACGATATTTAGCTTGTCCGTTATTTTATCAAGTAATTCTTGATATTTTAACTCTCTTGTACCTGTTGTTTTTAATACATATAAAAGTAAAAATACGAATAAACTATACCCAAACCCCTGTTGCAACCCTCCTATTATAATATCACTCAATAACCCCACTCCTTATAATCCCATTAGTTTACTCCATGTTCCTTGACCTACAATACCGTCTGATACTAAATTATTTGTGTATTGATATGTCAAAACCGCTTGATAAGTTTCAGTTCCAAAAATACCATCAACTGAAACATCTAGTTGTGTCTGTAGCCATTTGGTAATATTACCACTTGCACCCTCTTGAATAGTTGGACACGCTGACAATGTTAAAACTCCCGCCACATTATCAACTTGTACACTATTTCCGTTGCAATCTGTAAAACCTTGATTATTTAACTCTGTTTGTAAATCTGCAATGCTCACATAAGTTGTTGATGATGCAATACTTGAACTATCTGAAAATGGTATTTCTGTACTGTAGAATCTATCTTCATCATATAAGATACTACAATCAACACCACCATCTACACAACTATAATCTGTACAACTTTCTGTATATTGCCAAGCAATAATATAACCACACTTTTCTATAGTTGGTGAAGTGTTTGAATAATCAGCAACCCAAAATACATTGTTTGAACAAAAATCTGATGAGAAATTTTCTTCAATAAAACATCTTCCACTATATATAATCATAGAACTACCACCAAGTGCGTAAAATTCATTCATAAATCGAGCGGAATAGTTTTCTGCTTTATTTCCAAGTTGACCTTGTTCAACATCTAAAACAGGTAGAATTTGAAAAGTTTTATCTTTTACTAATTCATAAAAATGTTGTGCTTGTGTTTCAGGATTGCTTGTACTTGTTAAGTAGTGATAAGCACCTAAGTTAACACCTAATTCCTTTAAAACATTGTATTTATCCTCAAAAGTTGTTTCAGTGTAGGTTGTCCCCTCACTTGCTTTTATTATGACACCTCCTAACCCTTGCTTAGATAACGAACTATAATCATTTACATTATTATAGTCGCTAATGTCTAGAAACTTCATATTTTGTTATCCTCCTTTCGTTTACTTCTCCTTTAGTTTACCACCTTGTCCAACTTATGTAAATAAAAAAGAAACGACATTATATCGTTTCTTTTGCATATTTTATTTATTTTTATAGTGTGATTAAAATTTCCTCTCCAAGTGTTAAATCTTGTATTTCATTCTCATAAATGTTGTGATATTTACCATCTGATTCACAATATAGTGTTAAATGATTATTATTTGAAAACTGTTTATATTCCCATGATTTTAGTTTAACTTGATGATTTATTGCTCCATCTTCTAATATAATCATAATACTTGTGTCTTTTGAATATTTTTCTATTAACCATTGTAACATGTTAATCACTCCTTAAATTTATTTCATTTTTAATATATTATTAATTTCTTTTATTAACAACATTTCTTGTTTGCTAAATTCTACCATACTTCTATTTAGTATTGAATCTAATATTTTTATCATTAATTGTTCTTTTTCTTTTATTTCTTTAATACTTATTTTAAACCTCCTATTGCATACTTACTATCATACAACCCATTGTTAAACTCCATAATATCCAACCAATAATTATTGTTATTAATCTTCTTGTCATTTATTACCATTCTCCTTTCTTCTCTCTTATTTGACATTCATGTTTTTATGTGGTATAATAAATTATACTAATTTATTATACCCGCAGTTAATAAGTTAGTGCAATTACATTTAATTCCAAGAGGTGTTCCCACCTCTTTTTATTTTACCATGTAACAACATTAGAGTTTGCTTTAAAAGCATAAGTACCATTTACAATTGTATAATAATCATCACTAAATAAAATCTTTATTGATTGTACTAATTCAGCTTTGTCTCCAAAATTCATTAAATCACCTATTTTTAATTCTTTGATATTCTTTATCATCTAAAACTCCACCTTTCAACTAGTTAATTTCCTTACTCTCTATACATAGTATAACATATAATCACTATACTCGTCAATAAAAATCCCCACTAAATCACAACAAATAAATCGACAGTAAATGACAACAATTCAAGTACAAGTAAATCAACACATATTAATGTCAAATATAGTCGAATAAATTAAATGCAAGTAAAGTTAAAAACACGAACATTCAAGCGAAATAATGGGGAGAATGTTCGTAAAAAAGGGGGGAATATCCC
>Ga0302162_10000190_pt1 | contig 18435 bp, 15 predicted proteins | sample I_Fen_E2_2_FD_193501 | JGI IMG/M metagenome (GOLD analysis project Ga0302162, IMG submission 193501) | Peat permafrost microbial communities from Stordalen Mire near Abisko, Sweden - I_Fen_E2_2 | ecosystem: Environmental > Terrestrial > Soil > Wetlands > Permafrost | place: Sweden: Abisko...
TGGTATATGCCCCTTTGTAGTTGCAACTGCTATTCCGTTAGAATTAATATAATATTCATCAATTATAGTATTATGAGACATATAACCACTTTGATCAAAATAATACCATTTAGAATCAATTTGTTTCCAACCAACGGAATATGAATTTCCTTCTGTATTCCACCAACCTTTTGAATCTTGTTTCCACGAAGCACTAGCACCTATTGGTAAAGTAGTTAATAAAGTTGTTACTGTAATTGTTAATACCATAATTTTTTTTACTAGGTTACTTTTCATATATTATAGCCTCCCATCACATCAATAAAATAATTATACTATCATTACCATTTATTGACAATTACTTATATTTCTTAACTATAAAAATAAAATTAAGATTTTTCTAGTCCTTACTTGAATTTCACTAAAATATTTTCTCTGTGTTATTTAGATTTTGAAAACTGTATTCATAGCATACTAATGGGAATTCTACCCCCTTCTTAAGTGGTGAGTATTTTATTGCTATTCCCATTAATACTATTAATATGTCATAACACTGACACAATCATGACTTATAATGATATTTATAAAGTAACTAAAACATTATTATTTACCCCCCAAATAATAATTAACCTTTTTTCGAATGACTTATTACATCATAGTAAGCCATTCTTTTTTTTGTAAATTTTTATATTTAACATTTATGTTATTCTAAAATATATTGCCAAAGGCTGTGTTCTTACTTTCTTATTATTTTCTTACATAATAATTTAAAAGAAAAAGCCCAATGCTTGGACTAAAAATCTTTGCATTGAGCTTTTTCTAACTATTAAAATACATATTTAATATGTTAGAAAGTGTACTTTTTATTTTTCTCCTGTAATTCATTACATTGTATTTGTAATTCTTCTGTTACAAATGCTTCATATTGTGAATCTATCATTTTTTTTGTATTCTTGTACAACAAAACGTCATTGTACTTCATTTTCCCTTTGAGATACATCACTAGTAAAATAATAATTATTACAAGTAATGCGAAAAATATTATTAGTATCTTATACATAGTTAAAACAACTCCATTATTCAATTACATAAAATTCTTATATATTTTTTTCACTATTCATAAACCTTATTTATTTCCTTCATATACTCTACTATTAATTCATCTAAGCATTCACTTATAATTAATCTATCAGGATTGATTTCACCTGCATCAAGTGTGCAACATGCCTCATTTAAAATTTCTCTCATATCGCTTATTTGTTTGTTCAGTTTTGATAACTTCATATTCTTGTTATTACTATTTGCAATTCCAACTTCATTTGAATTTTCTTGATTTATGATTGTCCTGTTCCTACCATTAGCCTTAGCCTGGTATAGATTCTTATCAACTTTTGATAACAAATCTGAAAACTCAATATCATAATCTGAAATGCTATATATTCCAAAACTTGCGGTTATATTAATATTAATGTCATCATATTTAAATGTTGTATTTTCTAACTTTTTTCTTATTTTTTCTGCAACAAAATAAGTATTCTTTAAATCAGTATCTTTTAGCACAATTATAAATTCTTCTCCACCATACCTACCTATCCAGTCAATATTACTTCTTATTGACTTCAATACTAAGTTTGAAAAATCCATTAATACTTTATCTCCGTTAACATGTCCATAATTATCATTTATTTTTTTAAAGAAATCTATATCTACCATTATTATAGATAATGGATTTTCACTAATTTTACTGTACTTTATATCTAATGGTAACCTTTCGTTTATATATCTTCGATTATATAATCCTGTCAAATCATCTTTAACTGCTCTTTCATTCATGGAACTAATCAACTCTTCTGCACACTTAGCACCTTCAGTTAATTTATGTAATACACTACCATTTTCAGTAATATCCTTTAATATTTCTGCAATAAATATATTCCCATTATCTCTACTGGTGTTGCTGTTACTAAAACAACTTTTTCTTTATCATATTCAACTTTTATAAATGTGTCATTATTAATATATGCTCTCATGGATATGCAATTTTCACAAAACGTATCCTTTTTCCATAATGCATAACATGTTTCGTTTAATTCTTGTATTTTATTATCTATAATAAGAGTTGTTTCCTTCTTTACAGGATCTACGATTCTAATAATGTCATATAAATTCTTAAAAATAGATAGTCGTTCTTTAACTTGGTCTATTATATCCATACACATCTCCTCCTTTTATAGAAAAATATACTTAAACTGTAACTATGGAAACTAAATCAGTTTATTGAAATTCATATTTACTTAGGCCTATTCAAAAAGTAACAGGCCAATATGCTAGTCTACTTTGCTACATTAATCCAAAGCATGTCCCATAATTTTCTAACAACTTCATCATTTATTTTAATATTTGATATTATCATTTCATAAACCAAATGATTTTCTAATTTTTTATATTGCATCAAATAATCATCTATATTCTGATTTATAAATTCATTTTTGTGCTGAGAATTGCTTATACTATCTAAAATAATTTTGTTTTCTTCGCTATTGTAAAATTTATACTTTTCTCGTATCACATTTGAGATTTCTTCAGGTGGGAACAGATGATATCTAAGAATGAATTTTCGTTTTGAGATATCTAAAACATAATATTCTATCTTCTGCTTTAACAAGATATATAACTTTTCCTTTACTGAAATATCCTGTTTTAACGCTTCTATATCTTGAATATAATTTATATAATCAAGACAAATTCCATCATAAATATAAAAAAACAAATACTGTTTTGATTTATAGTAAAAATATAATGTTGACGCCTTAATTCCAACTTCTTTACAAATATCTCTAATATTAGTTGCTTCATATCCATTTTCTAAGAAAAGTTTAAAAGAAGCATAAAATATTTTATCCCTTGTCGAATTTTCCAAAATACTTACCACCTTATATAAATTTAAATTATTTTCAAACTCTGAACGTTTTCTTTGTTATTTTTTATATTTTTACATTTTCTATTATATTTTATGTATCTAACGTTCGTTACATAAATAATATCATCGCACTTATATTTATTCAAACTGTTTCGCTTTTCATTTTCTTCTATAATTCGACTTATTATAGTCAAATATTATATATACACATTGAACAATCTATCTTATGCATAACTTCCTCTAATACCTTTAAAATACTATCTTTTGTTAATTAGCTTTATTTCACTTTTTATTAATTCCCCCAAATTTCTATATCTTACATTATGTTTTCTTGAATTTTTATTTGATTCTTCAATATAATAAGAAAATGCGTTAGTTCAAGAATCTCAATTCTATCTACTAACGCATTAAATATTTTATCACAGTATATTTTTAATAACTCTTTTTAATTTTTCTAAATCAATGGGTTTACTTATATAATCATCCATCCCAGCATTTAAAGCATCTATCCTGTCTTGACTCATTGCATATGCTGTGGTAGCAATTATAGGAATATGTAAACCAGTTATTTTTTCCTCTTCTCTAATAATTTTAGTAACCTCAATACCATTCATTTCTGGCATTTGTATATCTGTTAAAATCAAGTTAATTTCATTTTTTTTAAGTACTTCCAACGCCTCTTTACCATTGGAACTTACCTTTATATTCCAATTCATCATTTCACACAATTGACATACTATCAACTGGCTTACATAATCATCTTCAATTAGAAGAATATTTATGTCTTTTTTTGTATCATTAAATGTTTCTGCACCTTGCAAATTTAATATTTCATTTCTTCTGTTTATCTCATCAACCCAAATTGTAAAATAGAAGGTACTTCCTTTTCCAAATTCACTCTCAACACATATTTCACCACCCATAAGCTCTACGAGCCTTTTGGATATAGCAAGTCCTAATCCAGTTCCTTGAAACTTTTTTTTATTGCCATCATCAAGTTGAATAAAATAATTAAAAAGCTTTGGAATATCTTCTTTTTTTATACCAATACCTGTATCATGTATCGAAAACATTAATCGAACCTTATCGCCTAAAGATTTGACCTTTTTAACATATAGTTCAATTTGACCCTTCTCTGTAAATTTAATAGCATTTCCTAGAAGATTAGCAATTATTTGATTTAATCTAACAGAATCAACATATATTTGTTCTGGAACGTCATCTTCAGCTTCTATTTTTAAAATCACATTTTTATTATAAGCTAAAGGTACATAAAAACTTTCAGTTCTATTAATAAAGGTTTCCATATAAACCCGTTCATACACAAGTTCAACTTTTCCTGCTTCTATTTTAGATAAATCGAGTATATCATTAATAATTTGGAGCAAGTCCATAGCAGATTTCTTCACTATATTAACCCTTCTCTTTTGCTCATCCTTCAAATCAGACATTAGAACTAACTCTGTCATACCAATAATTCCATTCATAGGTGTTCTTATCTCATGACTCATATTGGCAAGGAATTGGCTTTTTGCTTTATTTGCTTCCTCCGCTTCTACTTTTGTCACTTGCAAGTCTATATTAGCCTGTTCCAATTCAATGGTTCTACCCTTAATATCAGATATTAATACACATAAATTTTCTGCCATTATATTAAATGTATCAGATAATGTTCCTATCTCATCGTTCCTAATAATGTGCGATCTTTCTAGTAAATCTCCCTTTGAAAATTTTTCTGTTATACTTATCAAATCATTTATAGGTTTCATAAAGTATTCTGTTCTTTTTATCCAAAGCATTATACCGATAACCAGCAGAATGATAGATGAACCTATGAAGGTATAAATATTTTTTGCCATTTGATTTGTAAACTGATTCTCAGGAACATATGTTATAATTAACCAATCCAAGTTTCCTTTTTTATAATCCCTCACTCTTATATGCAGCTTATCACCTTCTGTGTTCACTACAAAATGATCTTTAGAATTGTTTTTGTAACCTAAATATGCATCTTTTATATATTGATTATCAATTTCTTCAATTTTAATACCTTTTATTGTGCCATCTGTAAGTGTTGTAAAATTAGGCTTTCCAAGAGAGTTTGCAACAACCTGTCCTGAACTTTTTTCTATAATATAAGCAGTTGCCATTCTGTTTTTTACAATCTCACTCAAATATGTATTTATGTTTGAAAGAGTAAAATGCGTTCCAAGCACTCCTTTGAGTGCCCCCTCATTATTATAAATAGGATATGCTGCAGTAATAGCTAAATCCTTCATAACAAAATGCTCATAAACAGGAGAAAATGTAGGCTCTCTTTTTTCTTTAGCAGTTATATACCAATCCCTTGTTCGAGGATCAAACTTACCATAATCATTCAAAAATTTCCCTGCAGTTAAATCATCGTTTATAGAATAATAATAAGAATTACCATTTGTTTCGGCGTCACTCCTCATAAGCTCTATTTCACCTTTTGTATTTCTTCGTGCTCCATAATATTCACCATTTTCTGTACAATAACTGAAACTATATATATTTCCCGAACTTGCTGTCATTACTCCCGAAAAATAGATTTCACGTTCTTTATTATTATATATATTCACTATGTCATTTTTAATTGAGTTAGAGTTTAATTTGTTGATAAATAAAGGGTTATTAATAAGTTCATCCACTTTATTTAAAATTTCTTTAGCTGAATCATCCTCCATTTTTATAATATCATGTTCTACTATTTTATTGGACTCAGAAAATGCTATATACCCTATGATGATTATTATAGAAACAGCAATAACAATAAATGTAATAATAATCATCTCTCTTGATGAATTTCTTACTTTTTTCATTTTAAGCTCCCCTCCATACTAATAATTATATCATCATACTCGTCCTCTTTTTTCATTATCCAATACTGCTATTTATTTACCCAAATAAAACTCAAAAATATTATATAGTTCTTCAATATTAAACGGTTTCGAAATATACTTATCCATTCCAGCTTTGATACACTTATCTTTATCCCCAAGCATTGCATATGCTGTCATTGCAATAATAGGTATATGATTTCCATTTATTTCGCCGTCTCTGATAATTTTAGTTGTTTCAAAGCCATTTAATTCAGGCATTTGTACATCCATCAATATCAAATCAACCTTATTGTTTTTTAAGATATTTAAAGCCTCATTGCCATTGTATGCTTCAATATACTTGTAACCTTTTCTTTTCACTATACTTTCCATAACTTCTTGATTAATTAAGTTATCTTCAACACATAAAACAACTTTATTTTGTGCGCTGTTATTAATTTTAATTTTATTTCCAACAATATTATTTTTCTTGGTATCATTGCTTTTATTGTTAGACAACTTTAACTCGCAAGTAAGGAAAAATACAGATCCTTGACCTTCAGTACTTTCAAAATTTATATTTCCATTCATCAAAGTTGCAAGTTGTTTTGAAATTGCAAGCCCTAACCCGGTTCCCTTATACTTTTTACTTACTGATATATCACCTTGATTAAAATTACTAAATAATTTATCTTTAAAACACTCTTCAATTCCTATACCTGTATCTTTAACAGCAATTTTTATCTTTACGAAACCATTATCTGAAGAAATCTTTGTTATTCTAAAAGAAATATATCCTTCTTCTGTAAATTTAACTACATTACTAATTAAGTTATTTAATATTTGCTTTAACCTAAGCTCATCACCAATCACTCTACAATCAAGGCTGGGATCTAAATAATAACTTACCTCTAATCCTTTTGAATTTCCCATTATCAAAAGATCATTATAAATACTATGTAGAAATTCTTTCAAATCAAATGACTCATTATTTAATTTAAATGCTCCCGATTCAAATTTAGAAATATCCAATATATCATTAATTATCCCTAGAAGTATACCACTAGACTCTTTCAACATTTTTATATATTTACCCTGTTCTATACTCACAATTGTTGATTGGAGAAGTTGTATAGTCGATAAAATACCATTCATTGGTGTTCTTATTTCATGGCTCATATTGGCTAAAAATGAAGATTTCACTTTATTAGCATTCTCTGCCTCTTCTTTTAATAATTCTAATTGCTTATATTTCTCAGTAATTATCTTTTCTTTCTCTATTAAATCCGTAATATCATGCATACATGCTAAAGCCATAATCAAATTTCCCTTTATGTCATAAATAGGAGAAGCATTAATTCGAGTAATTAATTCTTTATCTGGACGCTTCATTACCATTATTTTATTTTTTACATGTTCACCCTTTAATGCACGTTTCAAGGGCATATCTTCTACCCCAATTTCATTACCTGTAATGTCAAAACCTTTAGTAGTTTTAGTAAATTGCCCTGCAAACTTTATGGTATCAGGGCAAAAAAGAAGATTTCTTGCTTCAGCATTCATCACAGTAATTTCACCTTCTTTATTTGCAATATAAATACCATCAGACATATTTTCAATAATGGCTTCTAATTGCTCCTTTTGTAATCTGATAAGTTTTTCACTATTTACCAGTTCAGTAACATTACGAGTACACAACAAAGCCTTTATTATGTTCCCGCTTTTATCGTATATAGGACTACCACTTATATTAAAGTGGAATACGCCATCTGGTCTCACAGTCGAAATTCTATATTCTTTGATCTTTTCACCATTTAAAACTCTATAACCAGGCATATCTTCTAGACTAATTAAATTATCTTGATAATCATAATATTTTACGTCTCGGAATGTATCCCCAGCCTTATTAACTGAATCTGAATTATAAAGAAACTCTTTTGCACTCCTATTTAATATGGTGATTTTGCTATCTCTATCTATTGTAAATAATCCATCCGACATATTTTCAATTATTGCTTCTAATTTATTCTTTTGCTCTTCTATACTTTTGGATTCCATTATTTCTGTAATATCATTAGTCATTAAAACATCGTTTTCAAGACGAGAGTTTTCTTTTTCATCAAAGAAATATATTATGTCGTTTCGATTTTTATCTATTTCCAAGGAAATAATAACTTCTCTTGGCTCAAGTAATTTTGTAAATAAATAAATATTGGAATTGTCATTTATACCTTCAAATTTTTTCTGAGGATTAAATTTCAACATTTGACTTACTTCTAAATATGATTTTCCTACTAATTCATCGGTCGAATAACCTGTTAAACTTGCAAAACCTTCACTTACTTCGACTATTACTCCATCACGAATAACAATAAATGATTTTTTATTGTTTGTATTATTATCTCTCATTGAATTCTTCCTCCATAAATATGAAAATTACTAAAGTTATCAAAATATCAATTTTATACTATATAAATGGTTTTAACATTATTATATCATCTATTAACTTCCCAACAAAATACTGTAGAGTTTTTTTTACTTTATTTTCTCTAATATTACACTTTGTTACCTTTTAATGGTGGATTCTAAGCTTAATTTCCTCCCCCTTCTTAACGCAAAAAAGACTGTGCAGTCCAACAGGATTTCTCCTATTTTCTTTGCATAGTCTCATGTACATATTTAACACAACTTTCTTTTCCGTGACACGACTTTATTTTGCTGTGACAACTGACGATATATACTCCAAATTCTATATTTATATACGATATGAATTATTTTTTTATTCTAAATTTGTAAATACTAAATCCTGAGCTAATACTTACAATAGATATAGCCGCTACTATCCCCGCCTTTTTTATAAATATGTTTTTATCATCTTCTGTTTTTTCTATCTGAGTTGTTTTTTGATTGTTTAAACCATCAGTTTCTTCTGAATTTTCAGATTCACTTATATCTTTTTTGACAACACGGTCTTCTTCAATCTGCTCTTTCTGCTCTTTCTGTTCTTTAATATCTGAAATTTTAGGCAAATCTGTTGTTGTTGCTGTTGTGCCCGTAAAAGCACCTATTTCGTTTCTCGTTTTTATTTCCATTAGTGAATCTACATTTTTCACTCCACTAGATTTAATTATGCTTATTACTTTGTTAATTAAATCTTTAAAATTATCTATTACCGTTCCTTGCTTTATATTGTCAATTTCTGTAGGTACTTGGACATCATTTTCTTTCAATATAGCCATATTAAAATCATCAATTGCTTCCTGCAATCTATTTCTTTGTCTCTTAATATCTTTTATTACTGAACTTGTACTATTATATACAGTTCTTGCATTATTTATTGCTTCTTCTAATTTATCAACTTCCACTTTAAATTCTTTATTTAACACAATACTTTTTTTGCTTGTTAGTAAGTCCACTGCTTGTTCTAACAAGGTTTTTAAATGCCTTCGCTCTGCTTTTATAGAAGACTTTGAACTAGAACCACTACCTGAATCTCTCTTTTTAATAACAGCATTATTAAAATTATTGCATGCTGCTGACAAATTTTTTACCTGAGCTTCTATATCACTTTGCGTTGCTCCTATATTATTATATACATTTTCAGCAGCATCTATTACTGTTTGCAAATTATCTACTGCGCTTTTTGGTATATTACCTTCTGCATTCCCCATCGTCTTGCTATGTCTTAATGTTTTCGCATTATTTATTGCTGTCATTAATCCTATCTTATCAACGCTTATACCTATTATTGAATTATTAAAATCATTACTTGCTTCTGCTAGTTTAACTCTTTGTTCTTCTACATCACTTTGCGTTGCCGCTGAATCATTATACACATTTTCAGCAGCATCTATTATTGTTTGCAAATCATCTACTGCGTTTTGTGGTACATTTCCATTTCCTACAGTTTTGCTATTTTTTAAGACTCTTGCGTCATTTATTGCTATGTTTAATTCACTTTTATGAACAATTATACCTATCACTGAATTATTAAAATCGCTACGGGCTCCTGATAATGCAGTTATTTGGGCATCTATTTGGCTTTGTGTTGCCGATGCATTATTATATACATTTTCGGCAGCATCTATTGCTACTTGCAAATCATCCACTGCACTTTGTGGTACATTTCCATTTCCAGTTCCTACAGTTTTGCTATTTTTTAAGGCTTTTGCATCATTTATTGCTATATTTAATTCATTTTTATGAACAATTATACCTATTACTGAATTATTAAAATCGCTACAGGCTCCTGATGATGCAGTTATTTGGGCATCTATTTGGCTTTGTGTTGCCGATGCATCATTATATACATTTTCGGCAGCATCTATTGCTACTTGCAAATCATCTACTGCACTTTGTGGAACATTTCCATTTCCAGTTCCTACAGTTTTGCTATTTTTTAAAGCTTTTGCATCATTTATTACTGTCATCAACCCTGTTTTATTAATCACTATTACTGAATTATTAAAATTACCACTGGCCCCTGATAGTGCTGTTATTTGCGCATCTATTTGGCTTTGTGTTGCCGATGCATCATTATATACATTTTCGGCAGCATCTATTGCTGCTTGCAAATCATCCACTGCACTTTGTGGTACATTTCCATCTCCAGTTCCTACAGTTTTGCTATTTTTTAAAGCTTTTGCATCATTTATTGCTGTCATCAACCCTATTTTATTACTCACTATTACTGAATTATTAAAATTACCACTGGCCCCTGATAGTGCAGTTATTTGGGCATCTATTTGGCTTTGCGTTGCCAATGCATCATTATATACATTTTCGGCAGCATCTATCGCTGCTTGCAAATCATCCACTGCGCTTTTTGGAACATTTCCGTTTCCAGTTCCTACAGTTTTGCTATTTTTTAAGGCTTTTGTATCATTTATTGCTGTCATCAACCCTGTTTTATTAATCACTATTACTGAATTATTAAAATTACCACTGGCCCCTGATAGTGCAGTTATTTGGGCATCTATTTGGCTTTGCGTTGCCAATGCATCATTATATACATTTTCCGCAGCACCTATTGCTACTTGCAAATCATCCACTGCGCTTTGTGGAACATTTCCGTTTCCAGTTCCTACAGTTTTGCTATTTTTTAAGGCTTTTGTATCATTTATTAGTGACATTAATCCGGTTTTATTAATCACTATTACTGAATTATTAAAATTACCACTGGCCCCTGATAGTGCAGTTATTTGGGCATCTATTTGGATTTGCGTTGCCAATGCATCATTATATACATTTTCGGCAGCACCTATTGCTACTTGCAAATTATCCACTGCACTTTGTGGAACATTTCCATCTCCAGTTCCTACAGTTTTGCTATTTTTTAAAGCTTTTGCATCATTTATTGCTGTCATCAACCCTGCTTTATTAATCACTATTACTGAATTATTAAAATCAGCACAGGCTCCTGATAATATAATTGCTTGAGTATCTATTTGAATTTGTGTTGCTGCTGGATTACTATATACATTTTGAGCTACATCTATAGCTGCCTGCAAATCATCTACTGCACTTTGTGGCACATTTCCATTTGCACTTCCTACTACTTTACTACCTCTTAAGATTTTTGTATTATTTATTGAAGTTTGCAAATCTTCTCTATTAACAACAGCAGTTCCATAAACTTCAAACTCATATAAAGAATAACCCCATTGAGTAGCTCTTTGGATTCCGTACATTTTGACATATCGTCCTTCCATAGGCGTTGGAAACGTCAAATTTTCTGTGCCACCGCTTCCGCTTGCCTGATCATAAGCATCCTGCCAAGTATTCTTATCTTCTGATACTTGTATTTTATATTTTTTCCCATATGCTGCTTCCCAAATTAATTTCACACCTGAAACACTGTATTTTTTCCCAAGATCTACAAGTATCCATTCATCATCCACTCCTTGTTCTGATTCCCATCTCGTATTAGTTTTCCCATCAAAAGCAAGATTTGATTTTTGTGCTCCATTTTCTGATTTAGCCTCTGAGTTTTTATTTAAGGCTATATTAGAAGCATTATTCACTTCTATTATAGTTGATGTCACTGGCGAGGCTACCGAACCATAATAAGCTAAAGCTTTTACAGTTGTTGTATCAAATATAGTAAATGGCCCCATATATTTAATGCCATTGCTAATAGTAGGCTCACTTCCGTCTAAAGTATATCTAATTACTGCATTTGGATATCCTGCTGCAATATTAACTAATTGATCCGATGTATAAATGCCTCCATCAGGTGTAATAAGTGGCTTTTCCAATGTATTTGTAACAGGTGTACCATAAATCTCAAATTCATATAAAGAATATCCATACGTTGTTGTCCTGCTTGTCCCAAACATTCGTACATATCGTCCTGTCTTTGTTACAGAAAAAGTTATGACTTCATCTCCACCATTTCCGCCCACCTTAGTATATACACTATCCCAATGTGTCCCATCAGAGGAAACTTGTATTTCATAATCTTTTCCCGCCGCTGTCTCCCATTTGAGTTCTGCTCCTGTTATTACATACTCAGCTCCTAAATCCGCCTCTATCCATTGAGGGTCCACTCCTTGTTGTGATTCCCATCTGCTCCCCATGTTTCCATCAAAAGCCAAACCGAACTTATTGATTCCTTGGTTAGACGATGCAGAATAACCTTTGTTTTGTGCTATACTTTGAGATGCTGCATTTACGTTTGTTGATTGAACTGTAACCATCCCTGCAATAAAGCTAGTTGTTAAAAATACCCCAATATTTTTCTTCTTCTTACATAACACAACAATTTCCCCCTAAAAATTCTAACAAACACTTTTATTTTATAGAATAACTTGAATTATATTTATATATTCCCATAAAATTCATTGATTGTACAGACATTTCTTTACATATATTTTATAATTATATTAATTTAAGACCTAACTCTCTGAAACGAAAGCCAGAAATAAAACATCTGAAAAATGAACGAAAACCGAATAAAAAAAGAAATAATGTATACTATATAGCAAAATAAAGTTGTGTCAAAAACAGCATAAATTACCTCATTCTTTCTCGCTTCTTTCCTATTTCATTCTTCCTTAAACGCAAAAAGGCTATGCCTTCCAGCAAGATTGCTCCCACTTTCTTTGCATAGTCTCCTATACATTTCTAACACAACTTTATTTTCCGTGACATGACTTTAGCAGTTTTGACACGACTTTATTTTGCTGTGACAGTGACAAGTAATTATACGCTAACAATAAAGTTTAGTTTTTCCCTTTTCCCCCCATCCCTCAGCCCTTGAAAACACTCACTTTTCATTTCCCTTATTTTTCTATTTTTCTCCAAATAATAATAAAGTTTAGTTTTTAACTTTTTCTGTAATTTCTATTTTATATCTTCCAGCAAAAAGTCCATTCAAAAAATCATAATAAAGTTTGGTTTTGTGCAAGTCATATCTTAGAAATCTTGCATTTTTTATTTCCAAATTAGGCTACGCTTTCGGATAATTTTTTCTATTTATTTGTCTATTAGAAGTTCTATTTTTCTTTTCTATTATCTTGTAAAGCTTGATTTTTCAAGGTGTTATAGGGATTGTTCTATTAGGTTTTCTATTTAAGTTTCTGTTAAGAATTCTATTATTTTAAGGCATAATTTCCAGAAATTGAAGTAGAAAATACAAAACGGCTGTGCAGCAATACAAGAAAAATCTTGCATCGACTGCACAGCCGTGACTAAACTTTATTATGTTTAACCAAACTTTATATGTTTTGACTAAACTTTATTGTTAATGGCCAAATTATGGTATCATTATAAATGTTGGTTAATAAAAAGAGATTTTTATACTCTAGCATTGGCATGATAAAAATAAATATTAAATCTAGTAAATAATCAACTTTATTCCAACAAATATAAGAAGGAACATTAAAACTTTCATAGATAACTTATTAACCTATGCGAAATTCCAATTTCATCTAATACTTTCAATGTTTCTTGAATAGAACTATTAGGCTCAAAAGCCACTCCGATAACACCATCCTTCTTGGGTACTAATCGTAAAGTTCTTAGAAGTTTTCCATAGTTCAAAATTTCAATATTAACATTTCCCAAATATACTCCACCACTTTAAAATATTCCCATATAAGATTTAATCGGCCATACTACTGACAAATCTAATGTATCTGATAATAACATAAATATTTCTTTAAAATATTTTGACTGTATAAGTATATGATTAACTTGCTTTGCTACAGATTTCATATTTCACCTATCTATTAATTTCTCAAATTGATTCTGTTCTTATTCAACCACTATATCTGTTTTTAATAGCACAAATTATTTTTACACACATGAAATTAAAATTGTAATTATTATGAATATCATAAATATGTCTATATTTTTTATACTCTTGACAAAACATATAAAACGATTAATGACAGCGGTAAAAGCAAGTCAGGAATTACCATTACTGAATTACCTGGATTAAAGTTTTTGTTTTTTATCATCTCTTTTACATGTACAATTGTTGCCCCTATAAACAAAGGACTTATTATAACTATAGTTGCTAACCAAAACTCACCCTTAAACCATATACATAAAATTCCTGCTATTCCGTATCCTAATTCAGCATATCCTAATTCCTTTTGAAATAAGCTTCCTTTTTCCCATCCTATAAAGTCTGCTATCATATCTGATTTAAATACATGTCCTAAAAAACCTTGAATACCAGTTAAGGTTAATGTTATTGTTAATTGATAAAATAATAAATTTGTGGATATTGCTCCTAATGTTCTCATAGTTGGATTTATTACAGTTGTTATAATTCCAACTATTATTCCTATTAACCAGAATATAAAAAATATCATCATTTACCCCTCCTTACTCCTCAATATTGTTAACAATCTTCCTTAATAATTTAAACAATTCTTGTTTTTCTTCTTCAGTATCAAGTGCATTCAATAATCTTCCATAAACGGTGTATTCAAAATCAATATGTTCTTTTTGAGCAATATGACCTTCTTCTGTAAGTTTGAGTCCATAAGATCTTTTATCTCTTTTGCTAATTATTCTATTTATATAATTACGTTTTTCAAGTCTATCAATAGCATTGGTTAATGTACTTTTAGGTATATCTAAAATGGAAATAATTTCTCCCAAAATTACATCAGGACTTTTGGAAACTATACTGATTATGCTAATTTCAATTGTTGTTAATCCATTAAACCTTGGAAATTGCTCTTCTATTTTACTAAAGTTAGATTTTTTAATCATTAAATGCCAAAGTTCACTAAATTCTTCAATTTGATTTTTATTTGAGTTGTTCATTTTTTCTTTCTCCCTTAATTTTTATTGCATACTATAAATTCTTAAATATAAATACTTTTAATTTCTATCCTATTTATTCACGACCATATTCTTTTTCTTATTTTTTCCTATATTCTCTTTTAATTTTTCAACTGTAAATGGCTTGCCATGTGCTGGGAATATTTGCTTTGCATTCTTTGAAATTATTTTTCTCCAACTCTTATAATATTCATCAATATCACAAACATATATTACACAATACTTTGTTCCAGCAAATTGAAGAAAATTAGCCGCTGCATCACCAACAATGCAATCCCCGTCATCAAATAATATTGAAATAGAATCAATTGTGTGACCAGGTGCTTCTATAATTGTACCACCTATCCCAATGCCAATATCCTCAAAACTCGTTTCTCCTGTAATAATAATATCCTTTTCTTGGACCTTATATGGAGGAAATTTCAAATTTGTTTTTTTATATATAAACTTTTTCAAAGTAATCATTATTTTAATACGCTTTAACGATAATGACATTAAAAGTTTTATACGTTTGTTAATTAATCCGCCTCCATGACTTTGATCATTTTCTCCTTTTAACAATAAATCCTTAGCAAGATACGACATCACTACTTTAATGTCATTATTTTCTTCTAATAATTTTTTTAATAATCCACAATGGTCATCATGATGATGTGTAAGAATAATGTGAGAAATTTCGCAAACTTTAACCCCGACTTCATTTAATCTCTTGCAGAATAATTCCCAATCGTACTCATAACCAGTATCAATCAAAATATATTTTGTTTTATTTTTAATTAAGAAACAATTTGTAACAGAAAGTTTTAGGTTGATTAATTCCATTTTTCTCTCCTTCAAGTATTAAACTTTCAATACTACTTATTAATTTCGGCAGTTACTATAAATGAATTATGATTAACTCTACTCCATTTAACTGAGGCAAATCCACTTTTGAGAAGTAAGTTACTTATTTCTGCTTTTGAATATATTCTATAGTCTCCACTATTACCATATTTCAACATGAAATTAGCAACTTGTCTAAATGGTGCCATCATCCATGGATCTCCGATTATTATATGTCCACTAGATTTAAGCACTCTTGCCATTTCACCTAATACTTTCTCAGGTTCAGGATAATGATGAAATGAGTCTGTGCATATGATAGCATCAAAAGTGTTATTTTTCCAAGGTAGTTGTTCTGAATCTCCAATCTTCAATTCTACCCTGTCATCTAGTTTTTGCTTTGCTATCTTTAACATATTTTCTGATAAATCCACCCCCGAAAGGCTAATGCTCTCATTCTTAGATAATAGTGAAAGTATTATTCCCGTTCCACAGCCTACATCTAAGACCTTTTTAAAGTTAAAATTATTAACCATTTCAATTACATAACTATATAATTTTTTTGCATGATTTCCATTATATGTTGTCTCATAAATCCTTGCTTGATTACTGAAGGTTTGTTTTGATTTTTCTTTATAAATTTCTTTATTATTCATCGTATCATCCTCCTTTTAAATAGTACCGTAATCGTACTATTCCTTAAGCAAACTTTACCAATTAAAAATAAACTTGTCAACTAGTATTTTCCATATTAGCTATAATCTATGATATTAATCATAATTTAGCGTCACTTACTTCTAAATAAACATAAATATTATTTTTAAATTTATGTGTGGATTGAAGCAAAGTCCATATTCTAATTTTTCACCTCAATTCTTCTTATAAAACTTGTTTTTGAATATGGAATTCTATTTTTTAAGGTCTGACTCTTAAGTGAGTATATGTGCGGAATTAAAAAAGGCTGTGCAGGATACAAGAAAAATCTTGCATCGACTGCACAGCCGTGACTAAACTTTATTATGAATGAACAATTATTTGTCTTTTGAAAATGATGACTTGGAGATTGCTATTACTTCTTTGGAAGATTTATAAAATAGACTTGACTTATGTAAAATGTACCCTATAGGATAGACAATATAAAAAAAGTCTATCTTATAGGGTACTTTTATGTATAATAGAATCAATAATATTAGGAGTGAACATAGTTGAGTAATAAATTATTTACAAATGAAGAAGTTGAAAACCTATCTAAAAATATTTATGTAAAAAAAGTTAGTAATAAAGGAATTACATATACAGATGAATTTAAAAGGTTATTTATAGAAGAAAATAATAAAGGAAAGCTTCCTAGAGAGATATTTATAGAATGTCGATTTGATATAGACGTACTCGGAATTCAAAGAATACATTCATCAGGTAAGAGATGGCGCTCCGCATTTCGAAGAAATGGAGTTTCAGAATTACAGGATACCGGAAGACCAAGCGAGAAAGACTTATCACTTGAACAAAAATATGAAAAACTTCAAGCTAAAATAAAACTTTTACAGGCTGAAAATGAACTATAAAAAAAGTTAGAAATGATGGAAAGGAGTGTGAGAAAAAACAAGTAAATTTACTAGCAAGAGAAAAGTTCCTTCTTATTAAATTAGTTATTGAGAAATACAAATTAACAAATATGCTAAGCTATTTCTGCCAACTATCAGGCGTCTCACGTTCGGGATATTATAGCTATTTTTCTTTAAAATCTATAAATGCACGTAATAAGAAAGAAATTGAAGATATTGAAAGTCATAAAAACATACTATCTGCATTTAAATTTAAGAATCGCAAAAAAGGTGCTAGACAAATTAAAATGACTCTAGAAAATGAATTTGATATAAACTATAACTTAAAACGAGTTCGAAGAATCATGAAAAAATATGATATTACTTGTCCTCATAGAAAAGCAAATCCTTATAGGAGAATGATGAAAGCCACAAAAGAGCATACCGTTTTGCCTAATTTATTAAATAGAGAGTTTAAACAAGGAATACCAGGAAAAGTTCTATTGACTGATATTTCATATATATTTTTTAAACATGGTCAAAAGGCTTATTTGTCGACCATTTTAGATTCATCTACAAATGAAGTATTAGCTTATAATGTTTCAAAAAGCCTGAAAATAGATATAGTGACTAATACAATTGATATTCTATTAAAATCAGATAGTTTCACATTACACAAGGATGCATTAATACATTCAGATCAAGGAGTACATTACACTAGCCCTATATTTCAATCAAAACTTAAAGCTAATAATTTAGGACAATCTATGTCTAGGCGTGGTAACTGTTGGGACAACGCCCCGCAGGAATCATTCTTTGGACACCTAAAGGATGAAGTCAATGTAAAAGCATGCGCTACGTTGGAGGAGCTAATTGAAGAAATAGATGAATATATGGATTATTATAATAACTATAGATATCAATGGAACCTAAAAAAGATGACTCCTATGCAATACAGAAATCATCTTCTTAATGTTGCTTAGACTTTTTTCAAACTGTCCTTGACAAAGGGTACATTTTAGAGTTC
>Ga0302162_10000191_pt1 | contig 18308 bp, 18 predicted proteins | sample I_Fen_E2_2_FD_193501 | JGI IMG/M metagenome (GOLD analysis project Ga0302162, IMG submission 193501) | Peat permafrost microbial communities from Stordalen Mire near Abisko, Sweden - I_Fen_E2_2 | ecosystem: Environmental > Terrestrial > Soil > Wetlands > Permafrost | place: Sweden: Abisko...
AAAGTTTTCTACCGTATAATTTTCATCAGCAATAACAAAGCGTGGCGATGAAACAGAAAAATCTACGAAACGACGACGCATCATGTATTTATCGGTTGCAGCTAATGCATCTTCAAAATCATTCGCAATTAATCCCATTTCGCGCGCAACAAAACAAACCGTCGGCACGGCAGCGTCAGAAGCAATGGTGGTAATTCCATTGATATGTACTTGTTGGCAAACTTTAAGTATTTCTTCTTTATCTAGAATCGAAATAGGGTAAAAATAATCGGAAACATCTTTACATACTGCTCCATCCTCCCAGGCAAAGCAATGTGTTTCAATACCCATTTCTGCAGCTTTTTGCACAAGGGGTAACTGCAAATAGCTTGCTCCAATAATAGCTAATTTCTTCATATTAAAATCTAACGGTAACTATCAATCCTATAATGATTAGTCCCAAACCTATAACTTTCCCGATTGTAAATGTTTCGCCCAGCAGCCACACCCCCAGCAAAAAAACGATTGCCGGAGCCAGACTCATAAATGGATAAGCTTCGGTAATTTGAAACTTAGTCATAGCCATAGACCAACAAACCGAAGCTATAAAAGCCGAGAGAAAACCGGAAAAAATAAATGGGTCAAGCAAAAATTTGGTGTATGAAACCACCATATCCCAAATACCAGTGTGAGGCATGGTCCAGTTCAACTTCAGAATTCTCCACTTAAGGATCATTTGTCCGTAAACGGTAAAAAAAAGTGTTGCAAATATATATAGGTAACGCATATTCTAATTATTTCTTTCTATTAATCATTTGATCAGTTGGCTCAATCAGACTGTATCCATAAAACTCCGTTGAACCTTATTAAAAACAATTATTCCAATGGCCAGCAGAACAACCATAAAGCCGAAACTATAGGCCAATTGAGTCCAACTAAATGTTCCAACTCCCATGGTGCCATATTTAAAGGTTTCCACCAGCGATGTTACCGGATTTAAAGCCATAATCCATTGACGTTTTGGCGACATAGTGCTCAACGGATAAATAATCGGAGTGGCATACATCCAGAGCTGAACAATAAAAGTAAAGAGTATAGTCAAATCCCTGTATTTGGTAGTCATGGATGAAATAATGATTCCAAAACCCAATGACAAACCGGCCAACATAATAATAACCAATGGTAGAAGCAGAATATAAATATTGGGAGCAACATGCACCCCCATAATCAGATAATAAATATAGACCACCACAAAAAGCAAAAACTGAATACCCATCCGTACCAGATTAGAGACCACTGTAGAAAGTGGTACAATCATCCTCGGAAAATAAACTTTTCCAAAGATTCCCTGGTTGGTAGTGAAGGTTGAAGACGTTTTATTCAAGCAATCGGAAAAATATTGCCAGCAAACTATACCTGCCAGATAGAACATGGGCTGTGGCAAACCATCGGTCGATATACCTGCAATACCACCGAACACAATCATATACATAAGCGTTGTAAGTGCCGGTTGTATAAAAAACCAGGTCGGACCCAGGATTGTTTGCTTGTATTGAGTAATAATATCGCGCTTTACAAACATTGAAAACAAATCACGATACTGCCAGATTTCTTTAAAATCGACTTCTAAAAGCTTATTTTGGGGTTTTATAATTGTATTAAATTCCATCTAAGATTAATCTTTAGAAATCAAATTGGTTAAGTAAGAAAGTTATAATACCTTTTTATCAGAGAACTACGCTGTTTTAGCTCTGTAATTTATTTTAATGCAAAAGTAGTATTTTTTTAATGCTTATGACTAATAAAATCCGAATTAAAACAGTTCACATTACAATTAAAAACACATTACCAACAGATTATACATATTCATTTTAACTTCAGATCATTGCTAATACTATCAGCTAAACATGGCATTTACAATCTGTTGTTTTTTATTACCTTTGCACCCGAAAACTTGTACATAAAAATGATTGACAACACTATATTTAACGATAAAAAAGTAGCATTTCACACCCTGGGCTGCAAGCTCAATTTTGCCGAGACATCAGCTATTGGAAAGCAGCTTACCGACGAAGGATTTGCAAAAGTAAAAACAGGAGAACAGGCTGATATCTGCATCATAAATACCTGTTCAGTAACCGACACGGCTGACCATAAATGCCGTCAGGCCATCAACCGCTTAAACAGGCAACATCCTGATGCAATTATGATTGTAACCGGCTGTTATGCACAATTAAAACCAGAAGAAGTAGCCGCCATTGAAGGGGTGGATCTAGTACTCGGGGCAAATGAAAAATTCAATATCCTGGAATATATACAAAAGCTGGACGGGACTGAAAAAAGTGAGATTCATCGTTCGGAAATAAAAAGAATACGGGAATTTAAACCGTCCTGCTCTCGCGACGACCGTACACGCTATTTTCTGAAGGTGCAGGATGGATGCGATTATTTCTGTACCTATTGCACCATTCCTTATGCACGTGGACGGAGTAGGAATGCAACTATCCCCGAAACGGTAGCCATGGCTATGCAGGCTGTCGAAGCCGGAGCTAAAGAAATTGTACTGTCGGGCGTGAATATAGGCGATTTTGGGAAAAGTACGGGCGAATCCTTTTTTGACCTCGTAAAATCCCTCGACACAATTCCAGCCGATGTGCGATTCAGAATATCATCTATTGAGCCTAACTTACTTACCGATGAGATAATTACCTATATTTCGACAAGCCATCGTTTTATGCCCCACTTCCATATTCCGTTGCAATCAGGAACTAACGAAGTGCTCCAACTGATGAAACGGAAATATAACCGGGAACTGTTTGCTCACAAGGTAGAGCTTATCAAAGAACTTCTGCCTCATGCATTTATCGGGGTGGATGTCATTGTGGGCGTTCGTGGTGAAACAGACGAGCTTTTTGAGCAATCCTGCCAATTTATTGACTCACTGGATATATCGCAACTGCACGTATTCACCTATTCGGAACGTGCCGGCACGAAGATGCTTGACATAGAATATACCGTATCGCTGAACGAACGTAAACGCCGTAGCAATGTGCTCCATGCTTTGTCCGAGAAAAAGACAAAAGCTTTCTACCAAAGTCAGGTAGGTAAAACCTACCCCGTACTGTGGGAAAGTCGACACAACGGAGAATTTATGGTTGGGTTCAGCAGTAATTACGTAAAGGCCGAACGCCCTTATGACAAAAAACTGGTTAACACCATTCAAATCGTAACTCTTGGAGAATGGAACGACGATAAGTCGGCATTAATTGGAGTTTAATAGTCCAACCGAATCAGAGATAAATTGTAAATTATGAATTTTTAATTGTGAATTGAACAATATGTTAGCAAAACGCATCATCCCCTGTCTGGATATAAAAAACGGACAAACAGTAAAAGGCATTAATTTCGAAAACATCACCGACGTTGGTGATCCGGTAGAACTTGGGGCCTTATATGCCCAAATGGGTGCCGATGAATTGGTGTTTCTGGATATCACTGCAACCAACGAGAAACGTAAAACCTTATCGGAACTCGTTACACGCATTGCCAAACACATTAATATCCCCTTTACTGTAGGTGGAGGTATTTCGAGCGTAGAAGATGTATCGGTGTTACTGGCATGTGGTGCCGATAAAATTTCGGTGAATACATCGGCTGTTCGCAACCCACAATTAATTAGTGATCTGGCCGGACAATTCGGGAGTCAGTGCGTAGTATTGGCTATCGACACAAAATACATCAACGGCGAATGGTTTGTTTTTCTGAATGGAGGGCGCGTACCTACAGATATTAAAACAGTAGATTGGGCTAAACAAGCTGTTGCATTAGGGGCCGGTGAAATTTTACTCACTTCGATGAACAACGACGGCACCAAAGACGGATTTGCTCTGGACATTACGCGTGCCGTTTCCGAAGCTGTAAATGTGCCCGTCATTGCCAGCGGTGGCGCCGGAACAATGGAACACTTTGTAGAGGTATTTGATGCCGGCAAGGCTGATGCAGCGCTTGCAGCAAGCATATTTCACTACAAAGAAATAGGCATTCCCCAACTAAAAATGTTTCTGAAAGAAAAAGGCGTTGAAGTTAGGATCTGATATAAAATTAAAAACCTTTCTCACCCTAACTTGCGTTGTGGTGCAACGTTACGTTGAGGCGCAGCGCAACGTTGCGTCGAGGTACAACGTAACGTTACGCTTAGGTACAACGCAACAACCCTGCTCCAGACCAGCAAAGCAAGAGTTAGCACACGCGGAAATAAATGAATTATGGAATAGTAATAAACAGGGAATAGCTGGACAATTCGTTACAAAAGCAGCTTCTAAAAAACAAAAATGCTGTAAGCAATAATCCCGAAGAAAATAGCACCTAAAACCCATACCGGGATAGTTTTATCGAATTCAGCGGTAGTTCTTTCATTATTGTTGACTAATTGCACCGAACGATACCTTTTTAAAACCCAATAACAAAGTAAAGCTGCAAGAGAACCTATAAGCGCTCCACCCAATATGTCGCCCGGATAATGAACACCCAGATAAATGCGCGAATAAGAAGTGATTATTGCCCAAGAAAAGATTGCAAACGTATAGTTTCGTTGCTTCAGAATTAAAGATGAAAGCAGTGCAAATCCCACTGTATTGGAAGCATGCGACGACGCAAATCCATACATTCCTCCACTATAATCCCGAACTAAATGGACCAGTCCTCTTAAATCATCGACATGCGAAGGACGGAGTCGTTTTACTAAATGTTTCAGAAGACCAGATGCAACCTGATCGGAAATTACGATACAAAGAACCAAGGCTAAGATCAACCAAACAGCCTCCTTCTTCCATTGTTTTATAAGTACATATAAGACGGAAATATAAAGAGGAATCCAGGTAAGTTTAGCACTAACAGCATACATAAACCCATCAAAAAATGAAGTATGAAGTCCGTTTATTAACAGAAAAACATTCGTATCCAGCTGTTTAAGCAATTCAATCAGATGCATTAGCCTGTGTATATTATAAATTAAAATAGGAGAAGAGTGAAAGCTTATATTTTCTCAACATTCGATTGTTCCAACCATCCTACATTTCCGCTACCTACCTTTATTTCGTACCAGTTACCCAGCGTACTTTTCACTGTAACTTTGGTACCTTCATGCAACTGAAACAAATCGGTTCCACTTTTGTCCGGTGAGCTTTTTACAGTTACAGCTCCTTGCATAACAATGGCCTGACTATGATTAACCAATTGATTTCGGGATACCCCTGCAAAAACAATAGTCAGAAAGCTGATTCCAAACAATACAAGCCCGCAATAAAACGAGGCCTTTCGAACAGCTCTTGACGGTCCGAATATAAATATAAATACAAGTATCAAGGCTATAATAAAAATACTAAAGCTTGTAAACAGCCATTGATTTGAAGTCAGTGTATTTATCAGATTCTGTATCCAGCGGCCCAAAAAGAAAGTCGACGATTGAACGTTATTATCTACAACCTTCAATTGTGCTAATTCCAGATTAAACCGTGCATCTTCAAAGGATGGCGAAAGACGTAATGCCCGTTCATAATTCAAAATCGAACGACCGATTTCATTCGATTTGTAGTAAGCATTTCCGAGGTTATAGTATAACTCCGGCGCTATACCATCTTTGGCTAATATTTCTTCATAACGCTTTGCAGCCGACGTATAGTCGCCTTTTACATATAAACTATTTGCTTGTTTTATCGCATCCGATTGTGCCGAGACAAACGAGCCAAAACACAAAACTAAGGATATAAACAGAATGATACGTTTCATATAATGTTCTAAATGATGCATTTATTATTTCTTGAAAATTTCTTCCAAATCACTGATTGCCTTAATTGTATCTGCGTACAGATTTCCCATCTCCTGCTGACCTGAATTAGGAGCATATCGGGCAAACTCACAGGTATTCAATATTTCAGTAAATTGATTGATATGAGTTGCTTCTACATTGTGCTTTGACAGTTCCGATTCAACATTATCTTTAGTCAGCAATGCAGCAGGAATAGATAATTTATCACTCAAATAGGTCCAGGTAGCTTTCAATACCTCATCGTAAAAACGGTCTTTATTACCTTCTTTCAAGAGCTTTTGAGCTAACCGTAGCCGTTTTTGAGCTACTTTATTAGCTTTCTTGTTCTTCACCAAGCTAATATTGGCATTTTCTTTGGCTTGTTTTCGGAAGAATGTAAATAATATCAATGAGATAACCAACGGAATCAGATACATAAGCCAGGATATTACCGAACCAAAAATAGGGTCTTCTTCTTTTGATAAAACAATCTTATCCGTCTGAATATATCGGATGTCTTTACTCAATTGTTTCACATCTTCTTTATCAACATAGCTACTGGCAGCCACAGTTGAGCTTTCTCCACCAGCACCCTTTGCTACCTGCATTTGATAAACAGGAGTTCTTAAAGTTTTATAGCTTCTGCTTTGCGTATCAAAGTAAGAAAATTCGGCAGAAGGTATCTGAAAATTACCCGAATGCCGCGGAATAAACATATACTCTATAACTTTATTTCCTGACACACCGGACGAAGTTGTTTTAAAGTTGTTGGTTACCTTCGGATCGTATGCTTCAAATCCATCCGGGAACTTTATGGTTGGATTTTTTATCAATTTCATATTACCACTACCAGCAATATTCAGCTTTATGGTAACAGCATCGTTTGTCTTGACTTGTGTAGACGAAATATTGGCATTCATATTAAAATGCCCAACAGTTCCGCTGTAAGAAGCCGGCTTACCGGCAGGAAGTGCATTTACATTAATTTTTATTGCAGGAGCAACCACGCTCTTTGTTACATTCGTATAAGAGTCAAAAAAGTCATCAAAAATGCTTCGTGCCGCAGTTTTGTTCTTCACCTGAACAACTGCCTCGAAGTTCCATTTATCAATTTGTAATACGCCGGCATGTTGTGGATAAAGCAAAAATTTAAATAAGACCACTGAAGTATAATTTCTACCGTTGTAATGTTCTAGCGAAAATTGCTTATTCGTGGGTTGATCAATATCCTGCTTCATAAATCCATTGAAGTCAATCATCTTTTTAGGACTACATTGAACCACATCTACCAAAGTATAAAGCTTGTAAGTTACCACAATGGCTTCTTGCTCATAAACATTTGTTTTTGAAGCCTCTGCACGTATAAACAGATTGTCATTCGTTATAGCCGCACTGCTTCCGCCTCGTGAAGAGTTACCTTGAACACCTCCCTGCGATCTGGAAGAAACCTTCGAATCTGCGGGTAAAACTCTTATGGAAACACCATTAGAAGTATATTTACGTCCATTTACAATGATACTGGCCGAAGGAATAGTAAAAGTTCCAACTTTTTGCGCCTGAAGAGTATAGGTATATGAATCTGCTTCCGAAGAAGATTGACGCCCATTGATTATTTGAATGCTGGAACTGTGCGATTGAAACGGACCTGCTAAGATATCAAAATTATTTATCTCTGGAGCGCGTAAATCTCGACCCGAAGCATTCACTGAATAAACCAATTGAAATGGCTTATCTACAACAACTGATGATGGAGCTGATGCCGAAAAACGAACTGGTTCATCGGCTTTTGCTATAAACGAATTAAGTAATAAAAGCGATAGCGATAAAAAAATTATTCTGAGTTTCATATTCTTATTTAAAATCAAAGCATTAACAATTGTCAAGGATCAGTTAATCATCGGTTACCAATTCTTTTCAGCATTCTTAGTTCCTCTAACCTGCTGTTTTTTTGCTTTTTCCTGAGCATTCTTTTCATCCTGCTGCAAAGCATCTAAGATCTGTTGAGCATTCTCTTTTGACATCTGAGACTTCTGCTGCTGTTGTTGTTGAGGTTGCTCTTTTGGTTTTTGATCCTGTTTAGGTTGATTTTGTTTATTCTGATCTTTATTTTTATCCTTGTCCTTGTTTTTGTCTTTATTCTTATCTTTATTTTTATTCTGTTGCTTCAACAGAGCCTGCGCATAGGCCAGATTATAACGGGTTTCATTATCTTTGGGGTTATTCTTTAAAGCCATTTCGTAAGCCTTGATACTCTCTTCTACTTTCTTATCAAGCAGTAATGAATTACCTGTATTATGAAATGCAGCAGCTATTCGCTGCTTTTCTTTGGGCTGAAGCGATATTGCATTATTGTATTGTTGAAGAGCTTCAGCGTATTTTTTTTGCCGAAACAAAGCGTTCCCTAGATTATATGTGGCTTCAAACGATTTCGAATTCTTTTGAAGTCCTTTACGATAAGCTATCTCAGCTTCGGTGAATTTCGACGACTTATACAACTTATTACCATTTCGCACATCATTACTTTCTTTTTGAGCTGAAACAGAAACTGTCAATATACTCATCATCAATATATATACTATCTTTCTCATTGCCTGAATTGTAATAAATAAATTGTCAAATTCTAGTGACTTTTTCTTTTAAATCAAAGATTTTGATCTTACTCAATCGTTTATTCTTTCTGTCAAATATAAAGAAGTCAACAATTAGTATAAATAATGCCAGCAAGGCAAATGATTGGAATTGCTCATTATACTCTGAAAAAGCACTCGATTTTATATCCGATTTAGCCAGTTTATCAAGTTCTTTATTGATAACCCGGTAAGCACCATTAGTATTATCCGCGTGAACATAAGTTCCTTTGCCTGCAAATGCTATTTGCTTACACATATCTTCATTCAGTTTCGAAACAACTACATTTCCATCTTTATCTTTCATAAAGCTCATAGTTCCGGGAACCGGAATCGGAGCTCCATCAGATTTTCCCATCCCAATGACATGCACTGCAATATTATTTTCGGCAGCTAGCTTTGCAGCTCCTATAGCATCATCTTCATGATTTTCACCATCGGTAATCACAATAATAGCTCTGCCAGCTTGACCTTTAGCTCCAAATGATTTTATTGCCAAATCAATAGCACTACCTATTGCTGTACCCTGGCGAGGAACGAGTTGAGGAGAAATAGATGATAAAAACATTTTTGCTGATACATAGTCAACAGTTATTGGCAATTGTGTGTAAGCATCGCCTGCAAAAACAACTAACCCTATTTTATCATCAGTCATATCATCTACCAACTGGGATAAAACCTGCTTCGCATTGTCTAACCTACTCGGCTGCACATCTTGAGCCATCATTGAATTCGAAACGTCCAAGGCAATCATTACTTCAATACCTTTGCGCTTATTTTTTTCAACTTTTGTGCCAAACTGAGGTTGAGCTAAAACTACAATGAGAAAAAGTATAGCAGCCAGCTGTAAATAGAATTTAAGCTGCGGCCGAATTTTTGAAACATTAGGCATCAGTTCAGCCAACAAATCAGGATTTCCGAATTTGGCTATATTTTTGCGTTTCTGTATGCTTGTATAAATGAATATACCTATCAACACAGGGATTAACAGAAGCAAAAATAAATATTCAGGGTGAGCAAATCTAAACATTATGTTTTAAATAGTTTGATAAGTTTTGTATTCTCTGTTTAGTGTCCTAAACTTTAATTATCAACAACAAGATAAATATTAAACTTATTGCGATCAATCAATTATGGAATTCGTCTGAAAACTGTGTTGCGTAACATAACCTCTAACGTCAAAAATAAAAATGCTAAGATACTAAACAGATAAAACTGTTCATCCTTTTTATTGTATTGATGCACCTTTATTCTGGTTTTTTCCAACTGATCAATTTCCTGATAAATATGTCTTAGCTTAGAGTTATCAGTAGCACCGAAATACTTACCACCAGTCATATTTGCTATATTTTGCAAAGACCTTTGATCAAACTCCGACTGTACCTGCTGATATTGAATTCCCATCGGAGTTGGGATAGGAATTCGGATAGTACCACGTGTACCCACTCCAATGGTGTAGATTCGGATTCCAAACGTCTTAGCTATTTCGGCTGCAGTAATGGGAGCAATATCTCCACTATTATTCGAACCATCTGTCAACAAAATGATAACTTTGGACTTTGACTTTCCATCTTTTATTCGATTCACAGCATTTGCCAAACCAAGCCCTATAGCCGTTCCGTCTTCAATTAATCCATATTTCACGCCATTAAATAAATTGATTAATACAGCATGATCTGTTGTCAACGGACATTGTGTGAAACTCTCGCGAGCAAAAACTACCAGCCCGATATTATCATTCGGGCGAGAAAGGATAAATTCAGAGGCTACAGATTTAGCAGCTTCTAACCGATTTGGTTTTAAGTCTTCCGCCATCATAGTTCCCGAAAGATCTAACGCCATCATAATATCTATTCCCTCTGTGTTTTGCGTTCTCCAACTATTTGAGGCTTGCGGACGAGCCAGCGCTATAATAATAGACGCTATAGCCAATGTTCGTAAAATAAAAGGAATATGCCTTAACTTTACCTTTCGGCTTTTGGGAAACTGGACCAAGTTCCGGTGCGATGAAATCTGAAGACTCGCATCCGATTTATGCATTTCCCAAACATACCAAAATACGATTGGAATAAGCAATAACAGTAAGAATAAATATTCTGGATTATGAAATGTCATCATTATATTACAATTACAATAATTGATTATGTATATCAATTACTTAGTCTCATTTAATTCTTCAGCTTTTAATTCAGCTAATGGTTTTGGCTCTTCAACTTTTGTCTGATTCACAAACAAATAAGCATTTAAAAGGCTTAACTCATGTTCATCAGGCATTGCATCCCATTTTGCAAACTTAACCAAATCAGCAAGTTTTAATATTTGCTCTAGGCTCAAATAGGTTGCTTTTTGCTCCAGTTTTAGACCTCTGAGCTGCTCAAGAATTTCATCTGAAGTCATTTCCATACTACTAATATTGAATACCCTTTCAATGTATTCACGAAGTATATCAGTCAACTGCGTATGAAACTCTTTTGATCGTCCTTGTTGCCAGGATTTTTCTTGCTTTACTTTATCCAACTGGTTCAAAGCAACAACATGCGGTGGTAAAAGTAATCTTATTTCTTTATCGTTCAGTACTGGTTTTTTCATGAAGTACTTTTTGTATATAAAATACATCAAAACAAGTAAACCAATAATTACAACAATAAGTAGAACCGTCAGGAGAAAGCTTTTCCAATCAAATTTTGGAGACAAAACAGACTTTATATCAGCTATTTTGTTAGAAGCTGTGTCAATTTTGAATGGTTGAACAACTTTGAGTGATAACGATTTGGACCAAACAGTATCCCCATTTAAAACAAATGGAAAAGGAGGAATGTATATCAACGAATCTTTAAAGGACGTAACAACATAATGTTGATTTACCAATAAATGCCCATCAGGTGATTTTACTGTATCAGTTTTAACAGGTTCTACAGTTTCCAATCCAGCAACGATATTGTCGGAAAAAACCGGCATAACCACTTTTTGTTTGGGTTGCTGCGACACTTGGAATGTTAAGTGAGTCTGACTCCCAATCCAAATAACCGTAGAATCTAAACGAGCATTAACTGTTATTTTCTGAGCCCTCAAATCAACACGTGCAAAAGAGGCGATAAGAAGAAACAACAAAAGGAATTTTCTCATACAAATATTTAATTATTCAATTTCCAATTTCTAATTTACAAATAGCTACTATCCATATTTTCAAATTGGCATCTCCAAAGGCTAAGCTCTCATTTTAAATAACTTCATCAGAGCCTTAACGTAATCGTCAGACGTACTCATGGAAACCAAATCAACTCCTGATTTTGTGAATGTTTTTTGTAAAGCTAACTGACCTTCTCCCCAGGCATGTTTATACGTAGTGCGTAAGCGTTTGTCTGAAGTGTCAACCCAAATTCGCTCACCAGACTCGGCATCTTTTAATTTCACCAAGCCAACATTAGGCAGTTCCGTTTCACGAAGATCATAAACCTGTAAAGCAACTACATCATGCTTCTGACTTGCAATATTCAACTCTTTTTGAAAATTATCGTCAATAAAGTCGGATATAATAAATGCTGTAGAGCTTTTTTTGATAGCATTTGTAAAATACCTCAAAGCCCCGGCAATATCTGTCTTGTTACTTTCGGGCTTGAAATCTATCAGTTCCCGAATAATATGCAATACGTGCTTGCGACCTTTTTTAGGTGGAATAAACTTCTCGATTTTGTCTGAGAAAAATATCACACCTATTTTATCATTATTCTGAATGGTTGAAAAAGCCAGCGTGGCAGCTACCTCCGTGAAGATATCTTTCTTAAGCTGAGAAGCAGAGCCAAATTCACGACTTCCGGAGACATCAATCATCAACACCACAGTCAACTCACGCTCTTCTTCAAACACTTTAATATATGGATGTCCGAAACGGGCAGTCACATTCCAGTCGATAGACCGAATATCATCTCCATATTGATATTCGCGCACTTCAGCAAAAGTCATACCACGCCCTTTGAAAGCAGAGTGGTACTCACCGGCGAAGATATTGTTCGACAGCCCACGCGTTTTAATCTCTATTTTGCGTACTTTCTTTATTAATTCACTGGTTTCCATAATTCGAATCTGCCGGTGTGGTAATAGGCCAACAGGCTATTTTTCAATTATAAATAACATCATAAACGTTACCAATTGTCTTTGTAGCAAAGCAACAATCAGGCGCTCAAATATTATTTAAGGTACTTCAACCGTATTTAAAATATCTGTAATAATCTCATCAGAAGTCACATTGTTAGCTTCAGCCTCATAGCTCAAACCAATACGGTGGCGCAACACATCATAACAAACTGCACGAATATCTTCTGGTATAACATATCCTCTTCGTTTGATAAATGCATAAGCCCGTGCTGCCAAAGCCAAATTGATAGATGCACGAGGAGAAGCACCAAAAGAAATCATTTCTTTCAATGAGTCCAAACCGTAGTCTTGCGGAAAACGGGTTGCAAATACAATATCGACGATATAACGCTCAATCTTTTCATCAATATAAACCTGACGAACCACATCACGTGCTTCGATAATATCTTTTGGAGTTAATATCGGAAGGACAACTGGTTTTTCTTTCAATAAATTCTGTCGAATAATCAGTTTTTCTTCCTCTTTCTTTGGGTAATTGATAATAACTTTCAGCATGAAACGGTCGACCTGAGCTTCGGGAAGAGGATAAGTTCCTTCTTGCTCAATAGGGTTTTGTGTTGCCATAACCAAAAAAGGCTCTTCTAACTTGTAAGTCTGATCGCCAATAGTTACCTGACGTTCCTGCATGGCTTCAAGTAAAGCACTCTGAACTTTAGCCGGTGCACGGTTTATTTCATCAGCTAAAACCAAATTAGCAAAAATCGGCCCTTTTCTAATGCTGAATTCTTCATTCTTTTGACTATAAATCATAGTTCCAACCACATCAGCGGGCAATAAATCGGGTGTAAACTGGATTCGACTATAATTACCTTTAATCAAATCCGACAAGGTTTTAATAGCTAAAGTTTTTGCCAAACCCGGCACACCTTCAAGTAAGATATGACCATCAGAAAGCAAACCAATCAATAACGACTCTACCAAGTGTTTCTGACCTACAATTACTTTATCCATTCCCATGGTTAATGCATCAACAAAAGAGCTTTGTTTTTCCATTCGCTCATTAAGTTCCCTAATATCAACAGATTGAATCATATTATTTTATGTTTGTATTGTTGTTTTTTTGTTGAACAAATATAGTGTTATTTGAAACGTTAATCCTCTTATTTGACATCTATTAACGTGAATTTGGGATATATAAGCACAGACAGTTTTTATCCCGAAATTTCTTGACGTATTTATACTTTTTTGAATTAAAAAAGTTCTGCATTTGTAAACATATGCAGAACTTTTAATTCCAAATAACAAGAAAACAGCATAATTAGAAATCTTGACCAATAATTACGGTTGCTAATTATTTACATAAATATCGTGTAACTCTCTTGCTTTTTTGATGCAGCGCGGGTTGTTTGCATCTATCAACCTTGAATCCAATTTGGGTATTCTAATTAAAGTTCCTTGAGCAATACGATCCGGATTGGGTATTTTAGACTTATTCGCTTCGTAAATATAAACCCAAAAATCTTTGTTTCCATAATATTTTTTCGCCATTAAAGTGAGTCGATTTCCGGCCTCAACAGTTTCCGTAGCAATAAATCGCTTATAAATTCTCGGATTATCAAATAACAATTGAAGACTATCTACAGCTGCTTTTTTTTCTATGACTACGGTATCATTATCTACAGTATCTTTAGGAATAACAATAGTTTTAACCACAGGAACTGGCTTGGGTATGGGAGCAAACCACGATGAAATTGAATTCAGCGTCTCTGTAAATGAAAAACTTTCAGCAGTACTGGTAACACTAGCTTTACAATCGTCAGCAAATCTGGTAACCGGTGGACAAAAGAAATACAAGCCTAAACTACAAAAAACAAAAACTAAGACAACAGACAACAGCCAAACCCAGACCTTTTGTCTTTTTCTGGGTTCAATATCTTTTAAAAATGGAGTAGACTCAAATTCGGGAACAGGATTGACGGCTAAGCCGGAAACCTCAGACTCAACATCCTTATTTTCTATTTCATTAGGGACTACAAGTTCAAAAGGCTTTTCAACAATGATCTTTTCATTAACTGATTCAAAAACATCTTCGTGCAAAATAGTCTTTTGCGGTTCAACCGAAACCTCAACCTGCACTTCCGGAGCTTCCAAAGCCTCATCAACAACAATCTCTTCCAAATCGTACGATTCTACAGGTGGCATCTCCTGTTTTGGCACCGACTTCGATTTCGCCTTTGGAGACAAAGCCTGTATCTCACTTATAAGATCTTTTATTTCGGCTGCTTGATCTGTAAAAATCCTCAAAGGATCAAGATCCACATCCGCACTTTCTGGAATCGGAGCTGGATTTTCCGATTCCAATTCAACAGGCGACAAATGCGCGAATGGCTCATTGACAGCATCCCTCAACACGGCATCCGGAGTGAAAGTCACTTTATGATATCCCGACAATAAAATTTCTTCACCAGTCTGAACATTTACACTCTTTCGAGGTTCATTCCATTGAAGCTTAAACGTACCTAAATTTTTAATCTTGACAAGGTCTCCCGATAGCAAAGCCTCTTCAACAGAAGAAATCATTACCTTCAAGAACTCTTCTGCCACACGTTTACTTACCAACGATTTAGACGAAACAAGATCGATAATTTCCTGAGATGAAATTTTTTCCTTACTCATTGTGGGGCAAATCTTTAAGTTTATCTTTCAGAATATTACTTTGCTTAAAAGTAACTACAAGCTTAGGCGGAACCAAAGTCCTGATTTGAGTAGATGGATGAACTGACAGGCGTTCTTCTTTTTTTCGAACTTCAAAGTTACCAAAACTCTGAAAACCAATAGTTTTTTCATCAACAAGCAACTCGGTACAAGTTGCAACCGTTACATCTAATAAATCGGCAACTACCGATTTAGGAGCATTAAGTTTGATTGCCATACTGGCTATTAATTCCTTGTGATTCATAAATAAGCTATTTAGTATAATTTCAAAAAAAGCAATAAGTTACACTCCATAAAGATCAAAATCAGTAGCGTCAATAATTTTCGCCTGATAAAACTCACCTTTACTTACACCGACAGTAGAAATAGGAATCAATACTTCCGGATCAACCTCAGGCGAGTCATATTCAGTCCTCCCTATAAAATACTCATCCTCTACCCTATCGATCATAACTTTGAGTACCTTTCCAATCTTTGCTTGATTGATTTCTGACGAAATACCCTGTTGAATAGACATGATTTCGTCAACCCGCTTTTGCTTCACGTCATCAGGGATATTATCCGTGTAAGTTTTATAAGCAAAAGTACCCTCCTCGTTCGAAAATGCAAAAGCACCTAACCGCTCAAACCGAGCCTTCCGAACAAAAGCCTTTAGCTCTTCAACATCCTCTTCTGCTTCGTCAGGATGCCCTAAAAGCAAGGTGGTACGTAAATGAATTCCCGGAACTTCAGCTCGAATCCGATCAATAAGCTCATAGGTCTGCGACGAACTGATGTTTCGTCGCATCTTAGTCAGCATATTGTCACTAATATGCTGCAATGCTATATCAAGATAGTTACAAACATTATCACGCTCTCTCATCACTTTCAAAATATCGTAAGGAAACTGAGTGGGATAAGCATAATGCAAACGCAACCATTCCACCCCGGGAATATCAGAAAGTCTCTCAGTCAGCTCTCCCAATTTCAAGGTTTTATAACGATCATGACCGTAATAAGATAGATCCTGCGCAATCAATTGAAATTCTTTTACGCCATTAGACACTAAAGTTCTAACTTCATTCTCTATATCTTCCATCGATCTGGAACGATGTTTCCCCGTTATAATGGGAATAGCACAATAAGAACAGGTACGATTACAACCTTCCGATATTTTTATATATGCATAATGATTTGGAGTAGTTAATGTTCTTTCTAATCGCAAATCAGCACGATACTCCTGACCTATCTCTTTGAGAATATCAGTGTAATTAAATTTGCCATAGAACTTATCCACTTCTGGAATTTCCAGACTAAGCTCATTCAAATATCGCTCAGACAAACAGCCCATAACAAAGAGCTTTCCTATCTTATTATGTTTACGTAAATCAGCAAACTGCAAAATAGTATTAATACTTTCTTCCTTTGCATCACCAATAAACCCACAAGTATTAATAATTACAATCTCGCCATCAGGATTTTCGGCATCATGCCTCACCCGATAACCCAACACATCAAACTGACGCATCAATTGCTCCGAGTCGACCAGATTTTTTGAGCATCCAAGAGTTATAACATCGACTATTCCTTTATTTATATTTTCAATTGACATAATGCGAGTTCTAGAAAGATTCTGAGAATCTAAACAAAAAAAAATGATTTTCCTTTTAAAGGTCTATTTTTTCCCTTAATTTAGGAGATTTATTCGAAAAGTGTTTCCACAAACTTATCTTTATCAAACACTTGCAAATGGTCAATTCCTTCACCAAGTCCAATATATTTAACCGGAATTTTAAACTGATCTGAAATTCCAATCACAACACCTCCCTTAGCCGTACCATCAAGCTTGGTAATAGCCAAAGCAGTCACATTAGTTGCTTTGGTAAACTGCTTAGCTTGCTCAAAAGCATTTTGCCCGGTAGAGCCATCAAGCACCAACAACACCTCATGCGGAGCGTCGGGCACAATTTTTTGCATTACATTTTTAATTTTAGTCAGCTCGTTCATCAAGTTGATTTTATTATGCAAGCGTCCGGCAGTATCAATAATTACTACGTCCGCATTGTTGGCTTTTGCAGAAGCAATCGTATCGTACGCCACAGAAGCCGGATCAGCACCCATTTTTTGTTTTATAACAGGTACTCCGGCACGCTCACCCCATATAACCAACTGATCTACAGCTGCTGCACGAAATGTATCGGCAGCACCAAGATATACTTTTTTACCAGCTTTAGTAAATTGATGAGCCAGCTTCCCAATGGTAGTTGTTTTCCCAACCCCATTTACACCCACCACCATAATCACATACGGTGAATGAGGCAAAGCAGCATCAAAATCGATTGGAGTATCGGAATTATTTTCACTTAGCAAAGATGCAATTTCATCTTTCAAAATACTATTCAGTTCAGAAGTATTTACATATTTATCTTGCGCCACACGTTTTTCAATCCGTTCGATAATACGCAAAGTTGTTTCAACACCTACATCCGAAGTAATCAACACTTCCTCCAGATTATCGAGCACCTCCTCGTCCACCTTCGACTTACCTGCAATGGCGCGTGTTAGTTTTGAGAATACACTCTCCTTAGTCTTGGACAAACCTTGATCCAGCGCTTCTTTTTTTTCCTTGCTAAAAATATTAAATAAACCCATTTTTCTTGTTTTTCAATTTAAAACTCCCTAACGCCTGTTTGTATTATGAAAAAATGTACATAATCATTAGTTCATTGAGAATTAGCTTACAAAATTAAACCTTTTTTTTGAGCTTACGGCAAAAAAAAGCCCCTCATTTTTATAAATGAAAAGATTCTTGTTCTAAATTCGAGAATGATCAATTTATTTTCAGACTAATGAAGATTATTTGCCTCTTATATTCTGATCTGAATTCTCAACCAACAAATCGTCACCCAAAACTACTAAACATCCTGACTTATTTAAAACACACCATCTAAAAGGGCACAGCCAACTCAAAAAAAATCGTCGTACTAGTACGAACGAACCAATCAAAACTGCGGCATTCATTCGTACTAGTACGAACGAACCAAATGAAATTGCGACACTCATTCGTACTAGTACGAACGAGCCAAACAGAATTGCGGCACTCATTC
>Ga0302162_10000193_pt1 | contig 18278 bp, 15 predicted proteins | sample I_Fen_E2_2_FD_193501 | JGI IMG/M metagenome (GOLD analysis project Ga0302162, IMG submission 193501) | Peat permafrost microbial communities from Stordalen Mire near Abisko, Sweden - I_Fen_E2_2 | ecosystem: Environmental > Terrestrial > Soil > Wetlands > Permafrost | place: Sweden: Abisko...
AGGATATAGGTTTAGAAGTTCTGAAAATAGTTTCAAGTTTTTTTCTATAGGCATATTTTCTAAATATCTTACTGAATTTTTTGCTAATATGTATAATCTTGAATGGTTTTCTTTTTCTATTTTTTCTTTTAATTCAAAATTAAAAATTTCATTGTTAAATATATCTTCTACCCTTATTAGAGGTTTTTTTAAATTAATTAAAAAATTTCCAAAATCATTTGCAATATTTACTCCAACATTTCCTTTTACAACATTTAAAAATATATCAAAAGAATACTTTTCTTTATTTTTTAAATATATTTCATATGCTTTAGATATTCTTTCCCAACTTCTTGGGGTCGCCTTTATAGTCTCATCAGCATTTGGCATATGTAAATATTCTGGGAAAGTAGATAAGAATTCTATAATATGTTCATTAATATTTCCATCAATGCTCATTCCCCACTTAATCCATTCCTTAATATCTGAATCAAGATTTACCCATACAAATCTATCTTCTTGAGCAGGATCCATATCTACAACATCATATTGGCTATTATAAAAGCCATCATTTTTATTAGATGGATTCATTGCTGCAATTACCTTAACTCTCTCATCTAGAACATATCCATTAATTTCTTTATTTAAAATGAGATTCATAAGTTCTTGAGCTACTGCATGATCACATCTATTTAATTCATCTATAAATAAAATAACATTTCTGCTTTTATCTTCTTTTAATGCTTTTTCAATTTCAATAAGTTTATTATGTGTTGCATATATAGTCATTCTATTTTCAACTATAGGTAATCCTCCAATTTCTCCTTCTTTTAATAAATTAGCATCTAGTGTAACTAAATAATATTTATTATTTTTAGCTATATATTTAACTAAAGAAGTTTTCCCAACGCCACTTTCTCCTATAATTAAAGGAACATCATTTGATGCAATTATTAAATCCACTGTACTTAAACACTCTGAATAATTCAAAATTTCCACCTCTATTCTTAGGATATGAAACAAAATGGACTCTTGCTATTTTGTTTCCTTTGCCTTACATTGATAATTTATAATCTACTAATATCTTTTTAGCATTTTTACTTCCATATTCTCTAATGAAATTGATTTTATCCATCTCTAAAATTTCTAATTCTAAGAAATTTTCAATGTATTTCTTTTCAATATTATCATCTTTAATTTTTTCTTTAAGAATATCAATCACTATATCTACATCAATACTTTCATAAATATACTTAACGACATTTATATTTTCATGAATAAATACCTTTATATCATCTAAATCATAGTTAGAAATGTAATTTATAGCTTCTCCATTTAATATTACAGCTTTTACCTTAGCTTTTAGACTTGGATTTTTTATAAATCTAATTGCTACATAATAATTCTCTACGGCTGCAAGTTGAACATTTTCAGAAGGATTTTCTATATACTTAATTGAATCATAGTCTTTACTTACTGCTAACAGCTGCAATTCTTCACTTGGTTCTTTTACAAATTGTATAGCCCATCCCTTAGTTTTAATAGCTTCTTCTATTATCTCGTTGATTGGATTATTTATTAATTCTAATGAATTCCATAAGCTTTTAACACACATTATTCCAATCTCTTTATCAATATTTTTAATATATTTAACAGACAAAGGAGTGCTCTTAATAGCTTGTTTTTGAACTTCTCTGCTAGGTTCTTCAATATATTTAATATTATTTCCATTATTTTTAACTATAAATATTTCTAATTCTTCATCTACTTCATTTAAGTCTTTAATATATTCAGGATTTTTTTTCAATTTTAGTAATATCTCATCTCTATCCATTAATTTTCTCCCTTACATCATGATACGCAAATCTTATATTTTACTTGATATTCAACATTGGCTATACTTGAGCGTACATCAAAACTATAAATAAGGGATATGCTTTTGTGTAGTGTTGCATCAGAGGATTTAGCTGTAGATATTTCTTCAGTAGAAGTTGTTCCATTCTTACTTGTCCCAATATATATTGGGAGCATGCAGAAATGGTGCAACTTCTACTGTTAGAAATTCACAGCTAAATCCTCAGCAACTGTAACAAACGCATATCCCTTATTTCGGCTAGGTATACGCATAAATATATACCTTCCTAATCTTTATATTTTTCAATTTCTTTCTTAACAGAAAAAAGTAAACTGTTCAATTCCCAAACTTCGCCCTCTTCTATCAACTTGTTTAAAGTCTTTTGATATCTAGATGCCTCTGCTTCCTTACCTAATGAAATCAAGGTTAACAGTGAATTCATTATGTTCGAAATCAAATGAGATTTAACTTCAAATAATTTTTGAGCATCCTTAATTTCATCTTTAATTTCTAGCATCTCTTCATCTAACCTAAATGCTGCATCTGCAGAACGCTTAAGTTTCTCTTTTAATTGTTCTGGTATATGTTGTTTATATTTATAATTAAGAGAATGTTCTATTGTTGCCCAGAAGTTCATTGCTAATGTTCTTATTTGAAATTCTGCTAAAATTTCAACTACTCCTTCTGCCATATTTACTGGATACTTTATTATCATATGATAACTTCTATAACCACTTTCTTTAACATTTCTTACATAATCCTTTTCATAAAGAATTTTCATATCTCTACGACCTCTTAATATCTCAACAACAGTATCTATATCATCAACAAATTGGCACATTATTCTTATGCCTGCAATATCCTCAAGTTCATACCTAACTCTGTCTATAGGAATTTCAAATTTGTTAGCTTTTTCTAACATGCTTGATACTTCTTTTACTCTTCCAGTTACAAATTCTATAGGTGAATACTCATTTTTTTTTCTATATTCTTTTCTAATTGATTTTAATTTAACCTTCAGCTCATCTACAGCTTGCTCGTAAGGCATTAAAAAAATCTTCCAATCATTTATTGCCATAATACCACCCTTTAATAAGGCACACTACAAAATATATATAACATCTTTTAATTGCTATTTTCTTTCATATGCCTAACATCATTTCTCAATATCATTCTTATCTATTATATCAAAAACTTTAAATTATGTGTAATTATTAATAAATAAACTTATGAAAATTTTTTGATAACCTATTTATGTAATTGTTTAATGTGATATAATCTAGATGTAATATTAAATTTTTTAATTAATGTACTTTTAACGAGGTGACTAAATAATGAACGATACTGACATACAAAATCATCTATTTGATAAACAGGTAATTTGTCCTGTTTGTGACGCACATTTTAAAACTAAAACTGTAAAATCTAAGTCACCGAGAGTTATTTCTAAAGATTCTGATTTTTTTGTAAGATATTCTGTTGCAAATCCGTATTTCTATGATGTTTGCTTATGTAATTCTTGTGGTTATGCTGCAATGAAATCAGATTTTGAAAACCTTAAATCTCATAAAAAAGAACTTGTTCTAAGCAATGTAACTCCAAAATGGAAACCAAGAGCATATCCTGATATTTTGGATGAAAAATTAGCAATTGAGCGTTATAAATTAGCTTTATTAAACGCCATGTTTGTTAATCTTCCAGATAGTACAAATGCTATGATTTCATTAAAAATTGCTTGGATGTATAGGTTATTAGAAGATAGTGCTCTAGAAACATTATTTCTAAGACAAGCTCTTGAAGGTTTTAATAATGCTTATACAAAGGAAATTTTTCCTATGTATGGATTACAAAGAGACTCTTTAATGTATCTGCTTGGTGAGCTAAACAGAAAATTAGAAGACTATCAAAATGCATTGTTATGGTATTCAAGAACTATTGTTAGTACAAATTCTTCATATAAGATTAAAGAAATGGCTCGTATTGGCAAAGATTTAATTAAAATTACAAATGTTTAAAAATGTACTTTTTATTTTATAATAGGGGGAATATACAATGGGAATTTTTAAAAACAGACAAACTAATGAGGATAAATTTTCACAAACTTCTCAGAATGTAATTAGTAATACTGATACTAATAAAGAAGAATTAAGTAATAAAATTAATGATTTAAAAAATGGCTCTAATATAATAGCTAGTTCTATTAACGATATTACATCTTCTGCTTCATCTTTAGCATCTCATAGTGAATCTCAAAATAGAGAAATTAGTAATGCTAGAAATATATTATCTAGTTTCAGTTCAGATATGGAGAATTTAGCAATTAACATTACTAATGTTCATATTAAAGTATTAGATACTGATAAGCTTGCTGATACAGGTTTAAATACCATTGATAATTTGGATACATCACTAAATGATCTTGAAAATGCATTCACTGTTTCAACTTCAACAGTAAATGCCTTAGTATCAAAGCTAGAATCTGTAAATAGTATAACTGATTCTATAAGTCAAATAGCAAGTCAAACTAATCTTCTATCATTAAATGCAGCCATTGAAGCTGCTAGAGCTGGTGATGCTGGTAAGGGCTTCTCTGTTGTTGCCGGTGAAGTTAGAAAGCTTGCTGAAAATTCAAAACTTGCTGTTCAAAGTATAACTAGCATATTAGAAGAAATTAAAGTAGATATTTTAAAAGCATCTAATGCCATGAATTCTGGTAATTCTGCTTTATCTACTCAACATAATTCATTAGAAGATGCTAAAAATAGTTTTTCTGACATAAAAACTTCTATTGACGATGCTACTGAAGAAATTACTACTTGTATAGAAAACTTAACCAGCGCTTCTGCTGCAAAAGATACTGTAATATCATCAATAGATAATATTAGCGTTGTTTTCCAAGAACATGAAGCTTTATCTAAAGAAATTGCTTCAAGTCTTCATACTCAAAAAGATGCTATAAAAAATATTAACAATTCAATAACAAACTTATTGTAATTGTGAAATTTATACATAATAATAAGCTATCTAAGTTTATACTTAGATAGCTTATTATTATGTACCTACTTAAATTATTCTTTTCGGGTTGAAATCAAGATAGTCCGCTGATGTTAGTATATATTCTATTTCATCAAAATATCCATTTAATAATTTCCCAAGTAATACAGGGCCATGTAGATGCCCGTATATAACTTTATCTACTTTATGCTCTTTTATTATCTTGGTAAATTCAGATTCCTCAAAGTTTTCATTTGTTGGAGGATAATGAAGCATAACTATAATCTTTTCAAATCCATTTTTCTTTGCAGCATCTAAAGAAAGTCTTAATCTTAGTTGCTCTCTACTATATATTTTTTGATCCTTGGTACTATATTTATCTCCACCAGGACATATCCATCCTCTGGTTCCACATATAGCATAATCTTCATAAACATAAAAATTATTTTGTAGAAATTTAGTATTTTCGTACATACTGTTTAATTTTGAAATACTTCCCCACCAATAATCATGATTACCCTTACTTATAATCTTTTTCCCTGGTAATTCATTTATCCAGTCTAAATCATATTTACTATCTTGTTCTTTTAATGACCAAGATATATCTCCAGCTATAAGCACCGTATCTTCTTCTGTTATTTTACTAAGCCAATTTTCTTTTATCTTTCGAGAATGATTTTTCCATTTATCACCGAAAATATCCATTGGCTTTTCAACATTAAATCCTAAGTGCAAATCTGAAATAGTATAAAGTGCCATCTATTTATCACCTTTCTATTAGGCATATGAAAGAATTAACAAGTCAAATATGCAATGTATATTTTTGAATATGCCTTATCTTATCTCCTCTTATCTAAATCTGTAAGGAAAGCTATTACATGTGCTACTGCTTCATATAATTCTGCAGGAATTTCATCTCCAACATCTACATTGCATAATAAATCAGTTAATTCTTTATTATAGACTATTGGTACTTCATTTTCTGCTGCTCTTTCTAGTATCTTGTCTGCAATATGTCCCATTCCAGCTGCTGTCACTATTGGAGCGTCACTATTAAATTCATATTTTAATGCTGCTGCCCTTTTTGTCTGATTCATCTCTTTGTACACCCCTTACTTCAGTTAACAGTGCACAGTTAATAATTATAGATGAAGCTCAAAGAGAAAGTTCTGCTAACCAAATACAAGATTTTGAGCATCACTTTTCCCTTTTGAATTTCTTAAATAAATATTTTTTCTAAAACCCCGAGGGTTTTGTTCCTAAACTGTTAATTACTAACTGTTAATTATTAACTGATTAAATTATACCTTAATGTCAATAGTAGAAATAGTCAAATCATTAAAGAAATTTCTACAATTGACTAAATCTATAGGTTTCTCTTTAGCTGATACACTTATATTAACAAATAACCCCAATGTTGCTAACCCATTAACTAATTTTGATTTATTATTATTTAAAACTGAAGTAAAATTACTTTCACATTTTAATTTTACATCAATCTTATTTTCTCTCATAGTTAAATATCCATCAACTTCGCCTAAATTTGTAGTTTTTACACTAACAACCATTTTAGCATTAGTTGAATCTATTTTTTTACCATCTTTTCTATTATCTTTTATTATAAGTTTACAAGGATATTCATTACTATCTGCTGTTATAGGAATATTTAAATAATAATACTCATTACTAATAGAATTGAATACTTTAAAGTCATTAATATTTGCTTTTACTAAATTCATTATCTTTTCATATCCAGTTTCTTTTACATCTGTTTGAGCTATTAAATTTTTCACTATATCTCTTATACTATTGATTTTATCCTTCATTTCAGCTTTTATTGCTTCTCTGTTATCTAAGTTACTTTTTCCCAAATCCTCAATATTTAACTTCCATAAATTCTCTTTAATTACAACTGTTTCCTTTACACCGTTTGTTGAAATTTCTTTAGCTTGAATAATGCTTTTATCATTGAGTCCATTTTCTCGTAAAACTTCTTTTTCTTGATTGTTATTATTTATCAACTGGCTAAAAGCTTTAAATTCTCCATCTGTAAGTTTAACTTCTTTACTTTCTATATTGCTTAATATGCCTTCTAATTTAAATTTATTTGATGATTCTATAAGGCGTTCTGCTTGAGTCTTAGTTGTATCATTAGTTGTTATACTATTTCCAATGGTATCTTTAATTAATTTTACTACTTCAGGCTCCTCTAACTTTTTAATTAATGAAGCTGAAAGATTTAATTTTTCAAAGTTAGCATTGCTACTTTCTTTGCTAGCATTTCTTTGAACTATATCTAATTCGCTATTTTCACTTCCTGCTAGTGTTTTTAGCACATCTAATATATTTATTTTCTTAGCTAATGGATCATTTCCATTATAAGCTTTTGATGCTAAAGTTGTATTATTATCTAATGTATTTTTAGTTAATTCCGCTTCTTTATTTATTAATTTATTATTCATTATAGTTTCAATATTATTATCTGCAATACTATCTGAAATATCTATTGAGTTAAGTGAATTACTTATTTTTTTAAGAATTTGTTCTATTGAAGAGTCTCCTTTAAATAATTTATTAAAACTATTTATATTTTCTTCTGTAAAATCCAAGTTATTCTCTATAAATGTAAGTATATCTTCTGGTGTCATCTTTTTAAATTCACCTAAAAATTTTGTAAGTAATTCCTTAACCGCTTGCCCTTGTTCACTATTAACTGAGATATCTTTACTTTGAAGATATGTTTGAACAAAAGCATCTATTTCTTTGGAGTTAGATGTCATTTTTTCATTGAATTGAATTAATCCTTTAATTTGATTGATATTTTCTCTTGTTAATGGAATATTATGTTTAATCATTTTCTTTAAAATATCAATATCTTCCTTTGAAAGTCCTTCTTTTTCAATAACGTCTTGGAAGTTCTCATCTCCAACTGTTCCGTCATCTTCAGATCCTTTTACTATTTTTAGATTTAATTTTCCATTCTGAAATCCATCTACTTGAAATTTAACTAGTTTGATGTCATCTAAATCAACATTACCCTCAAGTTCCGCAATAAATTGCCAACCATCTGCTAACTTTATTGTAACATCTTTTCCGTCTCCCTTTGAAACTACTCTCCCTGTAAAGCGTTCCCCTACTTCAAAAGTTAACTTGCTAGAAACTTTCTTTGTATTTACATTATATCCATTATTTATATTATAAATCCCTGGCATATTATCTTCTCCCCCACACTAATTCACACTTTAATTTACTCTAATATACTTATCGTATAAAAATAGTATAAATTAACTTAAAAATATAATGTTGTTACATTATATTTCAGCTTATTAAAGTTCAATTTACTTATACATTACTATTTTTTCATATGTTTATCAAACATATTAGTTTTAATATAAATTTATAAAGCGTTTTTGTAAAGATATTGAAACTAGACAAAAAATATTTTGTATTAATTTGAATAATAACAAATATTAGACTAAATTTTACTTATCAAGTACAAGAGGCAGTTGAAAAATAAAATTTTAATTTCTATTTTTCAACTGCCTCTTGTTTAACCCTATATAAATATCCTTAATTAAATTATTTATATTCTCTAATAACTTCTTTTCAATTATATCTTTTTTAAAACATTTATTAGCATAAAAGCTATAGCTGACAAAGAAGCTGCAATAAACAATGTAATATTTACATTAAAATACCTTGTTATTGTGCCTGCACAGACTGGTACCAGAAGTGATGATACACCTCCAAAAATACTCATTGCATACAACTGTCCAGTTGATTTCATTTTATCACTAGTTAATTCATATATTAAGGTTTTTGAAGCAATCATTATTAATGGCATTGTGAACATTTGAAATATACTAAATATAATAATACCTATCACACTATTGCAAACTCCAAATAAAATAAATTGAATTGTTAATGAAGTTGCAGAAACCTTTAATAGAAAATAATGATCAAATTTTCTTAAAAGATAACCTCCTAGTAAATATGTTGGAATCTCTATAACAGACTGAATTGACCACTTATAACCAATTTGCAAATCTGTAGCTCCTAATATAAGCATTTTATCTACAACTGCGCTATTATTAGCTATAATAACACAATTCATTAACAAAAGTACAAATACCAATAAGCTATATTTTTTATTGAGTATTAATTCTTTTATGTCAGCCATTCGTGCTTTTTCCACATCACTATTATGAATTTTCTTTACATCATCTATAAAATACATTATCCCTAATGAAAAAGTGCATAAAATTAAAATACAATTGCTTACACCACTATATCCAAACTTAAGAATAATTGTAGGGAGTATAACACTCCCTGCTGCCCAACCAATAGATCCAAAAGCCTTTATAAAAGAAAGACTTTTTCTTAAATACTCATTACTTGCGAGTATCCAAGTATCACTTAATCCGCAACTAGTATTAATAAGTCCTCCAGTAAATGCAATAGCAATCATATGATAAGTAAATGCTTGTACTTCTTTTGTATAAAATAAATATGCTACACTTCCATAAATCAACAATATAAGTGCCATAAACTTCTTAACTGTTTTATACTTATCTGATAAAAATCCAAATACCATTTGTAGTATAATTGTCATAACGGCAAAAGATGATAGTAATATTCCTCTTTCCATCGAATTATAACCAAGCTTTGATAGGAATGGTGTAAACTGCGTCATAGCAAAGGAAAATGCTATATACGTAAATACATATAAGAATATATATAAATATTTTTGTTTCTTCTCTTCCACGTTGTTACTCCCTAAATGTTATATCTCTATTGATATCCTTTGTTGTTTTATATCTTTTTACTATATTAGTTTATATTCTATAACAGTACTTTCTGCTCCAACTACGTCTTGTCCAATTGCACATTTATGTATATCATATTTATCACTTTCTAATATAATAACTGGTGTGACCAATGTCATTCCTTTAGATTCAATAAAATTACGGTCAATTTTTATAATTGGTGTTCCCTGCTTTACTTGTTCACCTACATTTACTAGTACTGAAAATCCTTCACCATTTAGTTTTACAGTATCTAATCCAACATGTATTAACATTTCTAATCCATTATTAAGTTTGATACCAAAAGCGTGTTTTGAATTTACAATTGTAGTAATCACCCCATCTGCAGGGGCATAAACTGTATCTCCTGTTGCATTAATGGCAATACCGTCTCCCAACATCTTCGTAGAAAACACCTCATCCTTAACATCTTCGATTGAAATACACTTTCCACATATAGGTGCTTTAATTATTTGAGTTGAATGTGACTTTTTTAAAAATTTAAACATAATTACACTCCTCGATAGTTGTTTTGTCATGTTCATAACGATAAATAAATTTATTGTTATAATGAGTCATTGATATTATTCCATGTTCACTAAATAAATTAATTACTACATAATTACTTAATATCAATGACTCAATTTACAAAATTCTTTTATCTAAAAATATTATTTTAGTGTTGGCCAATATCCTTGATTTGCTTCAATTAAATCATCTAAGATTAATTTTGCAACCTTTGCACTTGGAACTGTTTTTGACATTGTAATAGCTTGCCATAATTTTTGATATGATCCTTCAATCCAAGCTTCAACAGTTAACTTTTCAACAGCTACCTGCTGCTCCATTAAACCCTTTTGGAAGGTTGGAATTGAACCCATAACCAATGGTTCATATCCATCTCTACCTACAATACAAGGAATCTCAACCATTGCAGTTCTATCAAAATTCTCTATTGCCCCTCTATTTTCAATTATTAATAACATTCTTTCCTTTGTATTATAGGCAAGTGCTTTTGCAAGATCTATAATATAAGATGAGTGTTCACTTGCTACTATTCCACAGCCCTTTGCTGTTCCATCTTTTATGATTTTGTTACAAGTTTTAAAAATATCCTTTTCTCTACGATCCATGACCTCATTTGCTCTTGTATAATCTTTATTAGAATGTTCAACCGTATCATCAGCCATTAAGTAATATTTTAAATAGGTATTTGGTAGGGTTGTTGGTTCAAGTTCCAAAAGATCTTTTGCTGCTCTCATTGCTTCAAGCCAGCTTTCTTCTTTATGTTGACCTGCTGGAATATCTTCTGTATAACCTCTTTTTCTAACATGTTCTTTAATTTTTTCCACTAAATCATTTCCATCTTTATCTTTAATGCTTGTCCACCATCCAAAATGATTTAAACCATAATATCTTACTTCCATATCTTTTCTTGAATTTAACTTTAATACTCTTGCCATTATTGCTTCAAGACAAACTGGCATATCACAAATATTAATAATTCTTGAATTCGGTCTTAAACGTCTAGTTGCTTCTGCTACTATTGCCGCAGGATTTGAATAGTTTAATAACCACGCATTTGGCGAATATTTTTCCATGTAATCAATCATTTCAATGACAGGTCCAATTGATCTCATACCATAAGCAATTCCACCTGGTCCACAGGTTTCTTGTCCAACCACATCATGTTTTAATGGTATCTTTTCATCCATTTCACGCATTGCATATTTCCCAACTCGAAGTTGTGCCATAACAAAATCTACGCCTGTAAATGCTTCTTTAGGATCTGTTGTATATGAGAACTTAACCTCTGGAGCCATTTCTGCTACAATAATTTTGCAAGCTTCTGCTAAAGTTTTTTGTCTCTCTGCATCATTGTCATATAATTTAATTTGATCAACTGGAAATTCTTCCATATTTTCCAACAATGTCATTACAATACCAGGTGTATAAGTACTTCCTCCACCCGCTATAAGTACTGAATTCTTCTTCATTTTTTATCCTTCTTTCATTACAATAAATTTTCAAATTCTTCTCTTACTGTTGGAACCGATAACCCAACTATAACTTGAATTGCATTTTGATTTATAACAAGTCCATGTGCACCTGCTTTTTTAAATTCTGAAACATGAGCAACTTTAGCTGCATCTTTCACTGTAAGCCTTAGTCTAGTTGCACAATTTGTAACATCTTCAATATTTTCTTTTCCACCTAATGATTCTAAGAAACGTCTAGCCTTTATAGTATTTGAATTTTCAGCCTTTGAACCTTCAGATGAATTACCTTTTTCTTGTCCCTTCATTTCTTTATATTCATTTTTAGAATATAATTTTGCTTCTTCATCATCACTTTCACGACCTGGTGTTTTAAAATTAAATTTCTCAATTAAAAATACAAATACAAAATACCAAATTGCAGAGAATATTAATCCAATAACAACCTGTGTTATATAAGTATTTAGATGATAGCTTCCGAGCGGTATCCAATTTAATGCAAACCAATTAATAAGTCCTCCTCCAAAATCTCCAACAACTCCAAATGCAAAACTTACAGTAGCAACGGTTGCTGCAAGTAAAGAGTGTACTAAGAATAGTGCTGGTGCAATAAATAAGAAGGTAAATTCTATTGGTTCTGTGATACCTGTGCATATTGCTGTTAATGCAACTGGAATCATCAATCCTGCAACCACTTTTTTCTTTCCAGGTTTTGCAGTTTTATAAAAGGCTAAAGAAATACCAATTGAACCAAATACTTTAGACATACCTGATAATGAGAATCCAACTGGATACATTTCTTTTAATGATTTTGCAGATGTTGCAAATTCACTTAAATGTGTTGGCCAATATACAGCTGTACCTCCTGGAACAATTGCATTGTCATATACAAATGGAGAATATACAAAATGATGTAGTCCTGTTGGAATTAATATTCTTTCTAAGAAAGAGTATACCCAAACACCAAAAGCTCCTGATGAAACGAAAAATCCTTGCATAGAACGCATACCGATTTGAACATTAGGCCACACAAAAGCAAATAGTAAAGCCAGAGGAAGCATAACAAAAAATCCTATCATTACAATAAATGATGATCCCCTAAATATACCCAATATTTCCGGTAAGTCTGTATCAAAATATTTATTATGGATATAAATTACAATTCCTGATATAATTAATGCTCCCATCATTCCTGTATCTAATGTTTTAATCCCTGCAATCATAGCAAGTCCACTTGTACTTCCTACTGCTGCACTCATATCCACTCCAAAATTTGGACCCCAATAAGTTAATATTGAAGACAAGAAATAGTTAAAAGTTAAATAAGTTACCAATGCCTCTAAACAAGCTCTTGCATTCTGCTTTTTTGCAAGTCCTACTGGCAAACCAATTACAAAGAGTAATGGTAGCTGCATAAATACTGCCCATGACCCTGAAGCAATAACGTCCCAAACCTTATACCAATTTCCATCCTTACTTGCTAAACTCCCCATAACTTGTTGATTTTGAAATAAAATTGAAAAACCTACTGCTATACCTGCAAATGCAAACAATAACGTTGGTGTAAACATTGCTCCACCAAATCGTTGAATTTTTTTCATCATAATACCCTTAATACCTCCTCATTTATTTTCCTACAAGACGTCTTGATAAGTTATATAATAGCATACCAAATCTCATTTTCAATACTTGTAACCGTTTTAGTTCACCTATTCCAAAAGCTGTGTTTTATCACATCTATTGTGATTTTTCACAGCTTTTATTAAATGAATTATACAAAAATAAAACAGTTTCTTTATCTATCACATAATAAAACTGTTTTCCTTTATTTAATTACTATATACTTATAAACTCTATTTTTATTTAATATATCACATTTCAAGCATCCTCTTCTTTTTATATAAGCTATAATTTACAAACAAAATTTCAGCCAAAATATATAAAATTGTAGTAGACTCAAATGTTCTAATATTGCTATCAAAATTTATTTGAGATGTAGTTATATAAATGTTCTCGTCACTTAAGCTTGCAAGAGTATTATCTTTCAATTTGGTTATAGATAATACTTTTACATTGCCCAACTTCATTTTTTTAGCCAGCTCTACCACATTATTTGATTCTCCATTTAAAGATATTAGAATTACCAAATCATTAGGATTTACTAAACTAAAAAATGTTTCATCAACAGACAGCCCTTCAAAATCATATAAGCACTCTCCTCCATGTAAAAACATCATCTTTAATTGTCGTGCAACTACCATTTGAATATCACCTGAACCATAAATAAAAACTCTATTGGCTTCATAAATTAATTTACATGCCCCAGTAAAATCTCTTTTAGACACATCATTAATAGCTCTTGTATATCCATCACACATGATTTTAATTGCATCTGTTTCCTTTTCTACTTCTTTAGATGTTTCCCATTTAAGATATATTTTCAATTCACTAAATCCTTTTAATGAAAGTTTTTGTGCAAATCTTAGTATTGTAGTTCTCGATACATTGCATAGAGCAGCTAACTCTTCAATAGTTAACTTACTACACTCCTTTTTATTTCTAACAATATATCTCCAAATATGAATATCGTTTTGATTTAATTGATCGTAATGTTTATTTACTAGCTCTTCCAAACGCATATTAAACCTATCCTTTCACTTATTTAGAACCAACACTAATATTTCATTAGTACTTTTTCTAAAAGACATCGCCTTAGTTCTCTATTTTCTTAATATGTTATATTATCTTAGATCTTTAATAAAAATTTTTTCCATAAATATTTTAATAATTAATTTTACGGTTTTGTTTAAGAGGACTTCACTAAATCTTTTCTTCTAGTTTAATTCTATAAATTTACTAGCATTCCTTCTTCTCTTATATTTTTAGTCTTGTCATTCTTGCATTTCATCAAAATTAATATTGATATTGATATAAAAAAGATAGATTAAACATAAAGTCTAACCTATCTATACTGTTAAATTATTTAACTTCTATTTTATTATAATTCTTCTTACCTCTTTTAATTAGAACAGCTCCATCTTCAAAATCTTCTTTATTCAAGGTTCTCTTTACATCATCAACCTTAACTCCATTAATAGCAAGCCCACCTTGTTCAATTAATCTTCTACCTTCTTTTTTAGATGGTAAGATTTTAGTGCTTGCCATAATATCCAATATTGACATACCAATTTCTTCTTTAGTTATTGTTACAGTCGGAACGTTTGACATATCAGCTCCACCAGCAAATAATGCAGCTGCTGCTTCTTCTGCTTTTTTAGCTTCTTCTTCGCCATGAACTAATTTTGTTACTTCATATGCAAGTACTTTCTTAGCATTGTTTATTTCAGAACCTTCTAAGCTTCCAAGTCTTCTTACTTCATCCATTGGCACAAATGTTAATAATGCTAAACATTTTTGTACATCCGCATCATCTACATTTCTCCAGTATTGATAGAAATCATATGGAGTAGTCTTTTCTGGATTTAGCCATAATGCTCCACCAACAGTTTTACCCATTTTTTGTCCTTGGCTGTTTGTAAGTAAAGTGCACGTCATAGCCATTGCTTCACCTTGTGCTTTTCTTCTTACAAGTTCAACACCAGCTATCATATTAGACCATTGGTCATCTCCACCAAGCTGCATCTTACAATTATATTCTTGATTTAAAACATAGAAATCATATCCTTGCATTAACATATAGTTAAATTCTAAGAATGATAATCCTTTTTCTAATCTTTGTTTAAAACATTCAGCACTTAGCATTCTGTTTACTGAAAAATGTACTCCTACTTCTCTTAAAAACTCAACATAATTAAGATTCAATAACCAATCCGCATTGTTCACTATTAATGCTTTATCATCTTCAAAATCTATAAACTTTTCCATTTGCTTTTTAATAGAATCAACATTATGCTGAATGTCTTCCTTTGTAAGCATTTTTCTCATATCAGTCTTACCACTTGGATCGCCAACCATAGCTGTTCCACCACCAATTAAAGCAATTGGTCTATGTCCAGCCTTTTGCATATGTGCCATAAACATCATCGCTATAAAGTGTCCTACATGTAAACTATCTGCTGTTGGATCAAATCCTATATAAAAAGTTATTTTCTCATTTTCTAATAATTTTCTAGTTTCCTCTTCATGAGTAAATTGCTTTATGTATCCTCTTTCTAATAACTCGTCTAATACGTTTGCCATTATAGTACCTCCTAAAATCTTCTTGTTTAAAATAATTTATTATATTGAAATGAATTTCTAAGTTAACCTTATAATTTCATAACCTAATATTATGTTATCCATATTAGAATCACTTATTATAGTATATCTTTTACCATAAGTTTTGGCAACAATTCTAGGCTATCAATTGTCATTTCTCACTTATCAATTATCGCTTCTCAATTTTTAATCCCACCCAAAATAAAAAAATTATTTTTTTATTTACATTAATATTTACAAACTCCCTAGGAGCTTGCTCCCAGATTGTTAAATGTTAACTGTTAATTGTTAACTGAATTAATCCCTGGTAATATTACTTTGAAACTATGCTCTACTCTAGAATTAATAAATTTAACTCTACCTTTTCTTTTAAATGCATCTTTAATAATTGTAAATCCTCTTCCACTATTAAGAAATCTCTTTTTTTCATCTAATGTAATTAATTTTTCATAAAGCCATATATTCCTTTTATTGTAGTTAACCCTCTTCCCCCTGGCATTTTCATCTATGAATTCACCCGGACTTGAAATTACAATACTATTTTTATCTATAACTATTTCAATTATTTTGTTTAAATCAAAGTACTCTCTATATAATACTGCGTTTTTTGCAGCTTCAATTATTGCTTGCACAGGGTACCCTTTAGGTAAAATTTCTTTTATTTTTTCTTCTGTTTTATCAACCATAGACAAAAGATTTCCTTGAATTATGTGTACTTCTCCATATCTATCATTTAATTTATCAGTAATTTTTATCATATTATTGGGAATATATATACAATTATTATCAGAAAACACAAGTAATCCTCCATAAGTGCATTTAAGAGATGAACCTTCTTTATGTTCAAATACTATTCCTGCACTCAATAATAAAAATCTTCTATTTTCTTCATTAATCTCAATTCCCTTTTTATCGAAGTACTTATTAACTAATTCCATATTTAACATATCAATCCCACTTCTTATAAGTGGACAAGTTTCAATGGTTAAGCTTAAATTTTCTTCAAATAAAGCTATTAATTCTTGCGTTCTCATTACATCTGTTGTAGATCCCCTTCTTATATAAAAGGCCCCATTATCTCTTACTTGATAAGGTTTTTGTTCTCCATCATAAATTGATATTACACCTATTTTCTTATTTTTAATATCAATGAAATCTACTTCTATTGGTATAGGTGGTTCACATCTTGTTGTTACTATTTGTTGTATTTGCTCTTCTTTAAATATATCATCTTCCTGTATTCCTATAATCTCTTTGCTTTTATCTTTAATTCCAACAATTATATATCCACGTCCACCGCTTGAATTAGCTATAGCACATATATCCTTAGTTAATTCTTTCTTTCCAGTTTCATTATAAAGTTCTAATCTTAATTTAAAATCTAACTTGATACCTTCCTCCCTTTTTATCAAAGATAGTAACTTTTTACTATCCATAAAACAATCACCCTACCTTATATATACTATTAAATCATATAATATAATTTTCAATATTATACTTATCTACCAACTAAAAATCACCCCTATTCAAGTTAAATAAGAGTGTTTTATAATAATATTATTAAATTTTAAGTATATGTCCACTCAAAACTCTATTTTTACCATTTTGCTTAGATTTATATAATAAATCATCAGCAGTCTTTATTAATTCATTTATATCTATACCATTTAAAGGGAAAAATGAAATTCCAAAACTAGCTGTTACAAATTTTTTTTCATTATCAAAACTAACTTTGCTACTTTCAATAGCACTTCTTATGGTTTCAATTTTATTATATACACTATTTTCGTTATTAAAATTTGAAATATATAAAATAAATTCTTCGCCACCATACCTAGCTAGAATATCGTCTTCATCTATCCCATCACCTACGATTTTTGCTGTATTAATTAGTATTTTATCTCCAAATTGGTGTCCATAAGTATCATTTATCTTTTTAAAATCATCTATATCTATCATTACTATAGCAAATTTTCCCTTCATTTTTTTATATTTATTTTTTTCTAAAAATTCAAAGAAGTATTTTCTATTATATATGCCTAGTAATGAATCTCTTTGATTTATTTTCTCTAATTCCCTGTATAATAAAGAATTCTCAATGGCAATTGCGATTTGATTAGCAATTGATCTAAGGAAATGCTTTAGTTCTATAGTCATAAATTTATAGAGATTATGTTCCACGATTATATATCCAATAAATTTATCTCTTAATTTAATTGGAGATCCCATAATAGAGTGTATCGCTCTTTTATGTTCACCTGTTTGCTTTAAAATTTTTTCTGAATTTATTAAAAATTCTTCTTCCTTATTTATATATAAAAGCTCTTCTGATGTTAATTTTATATCCATATTTTCAATATTACTAGCTTTAACAATTAATTCACTGTCTTCTATTAAAAATATAGTCGAATATGTAACACCTAATATTCC
>Ga0302162_10000194_pt1 | contig 18056 bp, 10 predicted proteins | sample I_Fen_E2_2_FD_193501 | JGI IMG/M metagenome (GOLD analysis project Ga0302162, IMG submission 193501) | Peat permafrost microbial communities from Stordalen Mire near Abisko, Sweden - I_Fen_E2_2 | ecosystem: Environmental > Terrestrial > Soil > Wetlands > Permafrost | place: Sweden: Abisko...
GATTGCATCATCGCCGCAAAGGATGGAACAGTTGCGTATTTCTACGTTCCGGCAATGATCGGGGTCGATACCGTCGCAATTGGGTACATCGAGGTTGTTCTTTATTTTAATGTTATCTATCAAAACATGCTCGCAGCCCAGCATATGTAAACTCCAGAGCGGTGCTTTTTCAATGGTTATATCGCGAATGTCTAACTTGTTGCATGAAGTGAGAATGAACAGTTTCGGACGCCATTCATTGGGAATCCACCAGCCGTTTTCGGTTTCGAAATGCGACATAAACTCCAACGCCCGGCCATTAATGCTGCCCGTACCCGATATTTTCAGATTATCAGCTCCCTCGGCCATCACAGCTGCTTCACCGGTATAGTCGCTCTGATTGGTACTCACCAGCAATTCGGAATTGCCTTCCAAACAAAAATCGATATTGCTTTTCAGATATAATGTTCCGATTAAAAATTTACGACCGGAAGGAATCAGCACCCTGGCCTGACCGGTAGCTTTGGAAGCCTCGTCAATAGCTTTCTGGATGGCTTTAGTGTCCAAGGTTTTACCATCGCCAACAGCCCCGTATTTAAGCACATTAAAGATTTGTCCTTTTTCAGAACGCATTATTGCCTTTAAACTTAAAGGAGAATAGCCAATCAAAAGCGCAAAAATCACCATCCTGAAAAAACAGGTTTGCCCTTGTAGACTTATATTGGAATATTGATTCAAATTCATATCATTATTTTTCACTGAGTCGATCCTATATTTATCACTGGAGTGCCTTTAGAACAAAGGCTGTTGAATTTTTATTCTTACAGGTCCGAGCAAGCCGCTTGGTACAGGCTTCCACGAACTGTAATCACTCTTTTTGTAATTTCTATCTACCATATTTATTTCTTTGAACATGCGCCACGGCACTTTACGCCAATCCAAATCGGCAATGGCATTGGCCGGCAGATTGGTCACTTCTATTTGAATGAAGTTTTGTCCTTTTTTCAGAAACCGACCAATCTTACATTCGAAAGGAACTGACCAAAGAGTTGCGACTGGCTGTCCGTTCACTATCACACGGGCGCTTTCGCGCACATCGCCTAAGTCTAATACACATTCGTCTGGCGCTGAATGGTCCAGACTGAACGTGGTTTGATAAATGCCTGTACCACGGTTTATTTTGGCGTCAGGAATATTCAATTCGGTCCATGAACCCAATTGACTTAATTCAAAAATACCTTCTATGCCGGGCTCACTTTGTTCGAAGTGAAGTTTCCAGTTATTTTTCAGTTCCACAATCTGATTGGCGGGACGCAAATAGTTCCAGTCCGGAGTCTGTACATCTGTTTGGCTAAACGTTTTCAAAATCAAGGACTGTCCGGACTGAAGTTGCAGATATACCTGCGTATGTCCGCGATCGGTTCTTACTTTAGCTTTACCACTCTCGCCCGTAAGCGGATCAAAAATCATAGCCGATTTTGCCGGAACGGTAATCGTTACCCAGCTGTCTACATCTTTGTTTTGCAAACAGCTGATAAAATAATGGTAACCATCCGCATTGGAACGACGAATGACGCTCAGACCATATCCGGTTTTCATCTCTTCCGGCTCTTTCCCTATCGCTTTCAGTGTATTCTCCAAATCGGACCCGGTAATAATTGCACCGGCCTTTAAAGCTTTCACCGTAGTTTTACCGAAATCGGTTTTTACATCCAGCTTTTTAAGCAGGCTTTTAAGTTCGTTTCTTCTCGATTTGAGCTGATGCAGTCCGGGCACATCATCGGGATAATTGTTCAGAAACACCACCTTGGCTCCTTGTTCTGTCAACGAAACAAGGTGAGCAAGCACATCCACCGGCATTTTATGAACGCCCGGAAGAATCAATGCTTCGTAACTGCTTCCTCCGGCGGTAACCAGCTTGCCATCCACACATTTTGTAGAACGAATAAACTGATCGGAAATATAGTCCAGGTCGTACCCACTTTTGTAAATAGACTGAACGGTGTGAATAAACCCCGGCATACGCACATCCATTTTGTGAATATCAAACTGCAACAATCGTCCGCTCTGATCGTTCCATACATCGTAAAGCGGCAGATAAATCAAGAAATCATTGTCCGGCTTACCCATTTGAAGAAAGGACTGGCAACGGGTAATGTACGAAAACATGGCCGGAGCATCACGCCAGACAGTGTTTGTAGGCGACATATCCACCGAAGCATAAAACTTCCAGCCCGGCCATGCTGCATTTTTGGGCGAATAGGGTGTTCCCTGAAAATAGCTGTGATTCACCCCCGAGACGAACATTAAGTCCAGATCGGGCTTACATTGCGACAGCGACGTGCGAAAATGCTCAGTGAGCCAGGTAAACGTTTCGGATGAAGTATAGGGTTTGCCCGCAATATGCGCCGCCGAAGATGCATACTTAAGCATGGATATGTCGGAGAAATTTTTGATTGTAAGCGAATCTTTGCGCAAACCTTTAATGCCAAAATCCGAAAGTCCGAAACCTTCACATTCGGGGACATCCACCGTGGCGTACAAATCAATCAGATTGCCCGGAGAACCATGCGCCTGATTGCGGGTTTTGCTGCCGTGAGAGTGCGCCCAGTCGGTCCATTGCTTTGTAAAGTTTTCGAGCAAAAGCTCCGATAAAGTCTCGCGGTAATCCGAAACCAGTCGTGCAGTTTCGTCGGTACGCTGATCCGATAAAAAAGCCGGCAGATGCTCTTCCAGTTTATAGCCACGACGGTTATAGAACTGTTCGAAGAAATCCTCCGTCCAGTCGGCACCATATACCTCGTACGAATCATTAAAGAAATTGTGCGGATAGGCTGTCCGGCTTTCGGTAAATGCTGTTTCAAACCTACTCAGGTAATTGTTTACAGCCCGTTTTGAGAAATGATCCATCACATAGCCTTCGCCACCCGGTGCAGCACGTTTTACTTTTTGCCCCGTTTTGCCGCAAAAAGCAGCAATAATTGTCCACTCGCCGTTGGGGCACTGCCACACCAGCTTCCCTGTCCGATCTACTTTTGAGCTTAAATCTACAGATTCGCCTTTTGCTCCGAATGCCATTACTTTAAGCAATTTAGCTTTACCTAACTGATTTTTGTCTTCGGGGGTAATAAGACCGGAGAAAAGCTGTCGTCCGTGCAGCCTGTAGGTGCTGGTTAGTAGTTTCGAGGCAGCATCGTCAATGCTCACATCGGGGCCGCCAAACGGCCATCCGGTACCCGTGTTCATATCGGTTTGCATGCCGTTGCGATTGGTTTCCGCCAAGGTATGCTGAAGCATGGCCATCCACTGGGGAGACAAAAACTGAATATCGTTAGCTTCATTTTTCTGAACACCGTAAATGGGAGTAATTTCCACCGTTCCCATGCCGGCCCGGGCATATTCATCCAGGTTGTAGGTCAGATTAACCTTATCAACGGCACTTCCTAACCACCACCACCGCGTGGCAGGGCGCATTTCCACATTCACCTCAGGCCAAACTGTAGTTTGAGCTGCTAAAGCAAAAGGGCAAAGTGCCAGACTGAACAAAAGCTTTTTTATATCCATAAGATACTATAAGGTAATAGATTATTCATCCTTTATTATTAATACTTCTCAGATCATTATTCGTGTAATGACTCACCACCCATCTGTTTTTATAATCATTTGATTTTTAGTTCGACTAGTCGAACTAAAAATCAAATGTTGGGTCATTTGTTCACTTCATCCCCCAGTTGCGCTTCGCTTACTGGGGGTTATTTACATTTAGCCCCTATCGGGGCAAAGACTTACTTCATTATGAATCAAATAAATGATCTCACATTTAATTAAATAAAGAGGTGCTGAGTAGTTACTTATTTGTTTATACAAATGCAACAAAAATCTGTTTTAATGACACATTCGTAAGCAACAATGCATTATTCATTGATACCAACGCATTTCAGAAAGCCATTAATTGGTCATTAGCGACGACCATTTAACCATCCGTTCGTACCAATCAGTCACCAAAGACGATCATTGGATGATCAAAGACGACCATTGGATCATTGATTCGTACCATTGGGTCACCAAAGACGATCATTGGGTGATCAAAGACGACCATCGGATGATCAAAGACGACCATCGGATCATCCATTCGTACCAATCAGTCACCAAAGACGACCATCGGATGACCAAAGACGATCATTGGATGACTCATTCGTACCGATTATTCCTTAAAATAGCCTTTTCTACTATTAATTGATACCGACTAATGAGCAATTTTACCATATTAGTCTTTCCGTTTCTTTTGTGCTTGAAACAAATTATCGGAACATATTATCTGAAATCAAACCACAGTTTCATACCAATTCCTTCATCTCCCTTTTTGATTCGTATCATTCCCGGTTGACTTTGTGGTCCTAACTGAGAAATGGGTTTAAAATCGCGAATACCGGGAATTTCATATAAAAACGAAATATCGCCTTCCGGAAACTTAGGCATGGTATTTACTCCGTCTTGTCTGCCTTTAGGCTCTTCGGGTGTAAACAGGCGAAAGAAAACTCCATCACTTTCGCTGTAAATGCTGAAAGTCGACTCTTTGGTAAGCAAGCTGGCCCAATATAAATTGGCATAATAACCTTTAAATTCAGGATAAATAAGATTTTCAAAGCTTTCGCCCGTAATCGTATTGTTGTATTTTTTATCCCAAAGTCCGTAATTTGTTCCGGGAATACGGTTTTTCCAAACCCGATACGGTCCACGTCCAAACCATTTTACAGCTTGCACATTCGATTCGGGGTACGAAAAAGTCAATCCGAAATTAGTAATATTCTCTTCCATAAACGAATCGTCAAATCCACCGCCTCCGGCCGGACGATCCAACATCAACGCACTCATGTGTAATAAACCGCTCGGAGTCATTTCCCAACGAATTGAATCTATTCCACCCAGATAATAATATGTAAGCACTGCATTATCACCTTCCTGTCGGATTTTAGACTCTTTCAACCGGGTTTTCATTCCTACGGCTACAGGGCCATTGACCAATGAAATATTACCTGTTTTGTTTTTCACTTCAGTAATCAATCCCGATTTCAGATTAAACTTCACAGAAACGTCTTTAGCCGAAAGAGTCAGCATACTATCTTGTTCGGCATAGCTGACTTTACCACTTTGATCCACAGCTTTAAGTTCCTTTTGCGTATATTTTCGTGCCAACTCAACAGGCCACGTCCAGTTACAGATTGATTTTCCGTCGGCATCATACGCTTCCAGTTCCAATACATCGGCCTGGAAAAACTTATCCGAAACAGGCATTTGGGCTTTAGCAGCTTCACCCGGTTTTAAGTTAGGCAAGGTCACTGTGCCCTCTTCCAACAATTGTTTTGCTGCATTTTTCAAAGGCGAACCAATTGAATACAAGCGGTAACGCATTTTACACTGATCGAAATTCGTATAAATATAATGGTTTGAAACAGTTATTTCGCCATTAAACGAAGGAGTGATCATCATCTTTTTTACTTGCACGGGCGACCATACTTCGCGAACGGTATAAAAACTTCCTTCCTTTTCGCGATACGGACCTACTATACCATCGGGAGCATTGTAACCATCCGAATCGAGTATGCCGTTTTTATCCGACCGTTTCACAGCCTCATCCACATAAGCCCACATAAAACCTCCGGCAAAAAGCGGACTGTCGGTGTATTTATTCCAAAAATCTTCCAACCCGGCACCCAGCCCCTGATCGTACATTCCGTGCATAAACTCGGTAGGCATAAACACATTATAACCGTTTGTAAAGCGGGCAATACCTGTGAGGTAAGCGGGATAATGATGTGTATCAATTCCGTCGAAATCGGCCCATGGATGAATAACGTGGCGTTTTTGCGGATCATAGTCAGCAAACCTGCCATCGAGATTCGTATTCCACCCGCCTTCATTTCCATTGTCCCACAAAACGATACAAGGATGATTTACATCGCGTATCACCATTTCCTTTAGTAATTTTTCGCCTGTAGTTGTATCGTATCCATTTTGCCAACCAGCCAATTCATCAAGATAAAACAAGCCTAACGAATCGCAAACATCCAAAAAATGAACATCGGGCGGATAATGTGACCGAACAGCATTCATATTCATTTCTTTAATCAATTTTACATCCTGCAGGCTAATAGCCTTATTGGTACATCGACCTCCGTCCGGATAGAATGAATGCCGATCAATTCCCTTCATCACAATTTTCACTCCATTGACGTAAATACCGTCTTGTCGGCGAAATTCTACAGTTCGGAAACCAATTCGTTGAGTATAGCTGTGTACAGTCTCCCCTTTTTCATTCTTTAGTTCCAATGTCAGATTATACAAATTGGGCGTTTCAGGCGTCCAGTTAGCCACCGTATTCCAGTTGGTCGAAATATGTTGGGCACTAACTCCCGGCAACATTTTAAATGACTTGGTCTCAAACTTTCCGGTTCCCTTCAAAGGAGCTATAGTAGCCGAAAGAGCATAATTATCGGGTAAAGCCGTAGTATAGATTTCGGCACTTAATTTACCATCTGCCTGTGCATTTACAGCAATGCGCTCAATATGACTCTTAGGTTTGGCCTCCAAAAATACCGGACGATAAATTCCGCCGAAAAGCCACCAGTCGGCTTTTCGTTCGGCTCCATTCACCGATTTATTTTCGGAATGTTTCGAGACCTTTACTTCCAATGTATTTTTAGATCCGGCACGAAGCTTATCGGTAATGTCATACGAAAAGCGATAAAAACCTCCCTGATGAATGTCTCCGGCTAGTTGACCGTTTATTTTCACCTCGGTGTCTGTCATCGCACCATCAAAAATGATCGAAACTATTTTATTCTTCCATGAAGAAGGCACCGTAAAACTATACTTGTAGAATCCCTGTTCCATGCTTGGAGCTTTCACCCCCGGCTTTTTGTACCAGCGACCGTAGGTATATTCGCCAAAACCCTGCAACTCCCAGTGCGACGGAACCTCAATTTTGCTCCATTTCATACTGTTCATCCCGCCGGTACAGTAGAAACTCCATTTCTTTGTATCTCCCAGACCCGTCCCGGATAGATACTGTACTTCCGTTTGCTGTGCCGAAGCGAATAAAGCAGCTGAACATGCGATAGGTACGAGTAATTTTCTAATGTTGCTAAAAGTCATATTAACAAGTTGGTTGATCATTTTGATTATGCTTTTTATGATATATATGTTGGCCTATTTTAGAGAAAAGTACGACATTATACTTTAGATACTTCTAAGATTATATTTTGATTAGTTTTCTAACAATTGTGTCATTGTTAGTTTGTGTTAGCTTTATCAGATAAATTCCACTTTTTAATGACGCAATGTTTAACTGATTGATATTTTTAGATGTAAACACCCTCTTTCCCTGAATATCTACAATTTCTACAGACTTTTCCAATTGAGTAAAATAGATATTTTGATCCATCGGATTGGGATAGAAATTCACTTGATTATCCAATTTAGTATCTGAAATTCCGGTTGTATAGTTCGATTCAAATGCACCTAAATCCGGTGCACCGCCATAAAACGCAAAACCCAGGTTCATCCCTTTGTCAATCAAATCACTTCCGGATCTCAGTTTTAGAAAGTTTACATCTGGTAAACTATTATCTGCCTGACGTGGTGCTATTAAAAGGGAGTCGTCGATACTTAGAAAATCGTTCGCATCGACTGTCACTCCCAAATCAGGTGAAAAAGAATTATATGTATTGATACTGGTTCCTAAATTGGCTGTTTCCATATACGTTGAGTACCTGAATGAAATATTATTATGCAACACATGGTTAATCCCGGCACAATCCAATGTTGTATCATTACCTGTTTTTGAACTCTTTGTTATTTGTTGACTCAACATATTGTAATTGATAGAATTGCGATAAGCCGTATTATTATAAAACGAGCCTCCCGTAACAACATGATGGTTTGAATAAAAGCCATTTGCCTTGTTGCGATAAGCCAGACAAAAACGAACTGTATGCGATGGAATAGGATTTGGCAACGATGATACTTCCGGAGCCTGGCCATAACCACCTGCTTTGAATCCATTTCCATCGCCTTCACTCGTAAAAGAAGTATTGTATCCATTGTAAAATGCCCAGCTATTCTCAAAAATAACCGATTCATAAGCATTGATACAATCGTAACCATCGTCACTATTAAACCAGGCGCGGCAACCAGTAATTTTATTTCCCGTTCCACCTTGGGCCGGATGACAACCAAAACCATCCGTATTTCCACCTTTTCCGGTTTCTGAAAGGTAGTCCCAATTACGATATGCATCACAGTTTTTCACCAGATTATTAGCCCCTTTGGTGAGATAAAATCCAATAGCCATACCATCATGCATGCTCAAATTTTCAAAAATGTTATTACTTCCCACGTTACGGAAACATTCCGATTGTGTATGAGTGAGAATAGTAACCTGCGTTCCAATCACTTCCAGACCTTTAATATGCAGCCAGGAACCGGTTGTATAAAAAACAGTATTCCGGTAACCGGCAGGTTTTACATTCGACATATCAAAAATTGGATGTTCACCCGGATACGCCCAATAGCAAATACGTTTGCTGTCAGAAGTACCACTTTTGTTCAGATAATGCATACAAGCATAAGGACCCACAATAAAAGTGTAACTGATCTGCGATTCTTTCATTACATACGTTCCTCCTCTTACATAAACTGTATCGCCAGCTACCACATAGGATTGTGCTTTTATTATGCTGGCATAGGGCGCAGTGATTGATCCGGTTCCTGTTGTGTCGTTTCCGTTGGTGGCTACGTAGTAGTTTCTTGCTAGCCCTTCTTGAACAAGGAAAACGAGACTAAATACTATCAAAACTAAAATTTGTTTATTCATTTGACTAGCACAATGTTTGGCTTCGGAGCCTGTTTCATGCCTGTACCCAAAAAGAAGCTTGTATGAGGAGGTTGATTATAACCTACATTTTGAGTAGCAATGGCTAAACGGTATTGAGGATCGTGCATCAAGGTATAAATCCGATGATGAGTTGGAATCGTTGTGGTATAGATTCTCAGGTTTTTATTATCTGCTGTCCGAAAGATAACTTCTTCCCGCCAGTCACCAAACAAATCGGCACTCAAAGCCGGTGTAGCTTTAGTTCCATTATTAGAAACACAACCATCAGCGGTAAACAGTCTTCCCACATTATACTTATCTATATGATTTTTATCGAGTAATTCCCGGCTTAAGTCGCCGTCCCACCAAATCACAAAGTTGGTAGAAACCGGTGAATCACCTATTCTTTCTCCTTTCATATTCAAAAGACCATTTGAGCCCGAATACCACATTTCTGCACCGGGATTTGAAGGGTCAATATCTTCGGCAACTCCCCGACCGACATCTTGATCTATCGAACCTTTATAGAGTATCTCACCGGTTTTTGCATCATAAACAGCAGCTCCGGGACCTTTCGTCCCCTCTTCAATCTCATGAATACCAAAAACTTCTAAACCCGGTCGACCAGGATCAAGAACACCAACATGAATAGCATCGCCATGACGAAGACCTGTAGAAAACAATCCTTTACCATTATCATCTACCACCATAGAACCATAAATAATCTCATCTTTGCCATCTCCATCAACATCTGCCACACTTAGGTTATGATTGCCCTGTCCGGAAAAAGGATTTTCACCATCCTTACTATCAAATACCCAACGTGAAGTCAGTTTTCCATTTTTCCAATCCCAGGCCGCCAGTACAGTTCTTCCATAATAGCCCCTGCACATAACTATGCTTGGGTGAACCCCATCAAGATAAGCTATACAAGCCAGAAAACGATCACAACGGTTTCCTGTACTGTCGCTTTTACCATTTCCGCCATGACCATTCCAACCATTTATCGGATAACGATTCGGAATATAATCTGTTGTTGCCAAAGCCTCACCAGTTCTGCCACTGAAGATGGTAAAATATTCAGGACCAGCCAATATTTTACCATAGGTAGAACGATTATTTTTATCTAAACTTCGCCAGTCTTTTGTAGAATCACCAATAACTTTTCCAAGTCCGTCAATAGTACCGTCAGCTGTTTTACATGCAAATTCTGCAATTCCGTCACCATCCAGATCATAAACCATAAATTGAGTATAGTGAGCTCCTTCACGAATATTTTTGCCAAGGCTTATTTGCCACAGGAATGTTCCATCCATTTTATAAGCCTGAAAAATAGGAATATCTGAAATACCCGGTGAAGGAGTATCAAAACTACGCCCTGTTTGATGAACTATAATTTCATATTCTCCGTCTCCATCCAAATCACCCACCGAAATATCGTTAGGGGTATATCCGGGAGGAGTTCTAAGAGCTATGTTGATATATTGCTGAGCCGGACTATTGGCCTTTATTGTAAATGATTTACTTGCCTTTTGTTCCTGTCCGTTTAATATAGCTTTTACGAAATAAGAATTATCAACTGAAAAATCTTGTCTGCCATCTTCGAAATTTGTACTTTCCTTTATAGGAGTTTTATTCAGAAGAGTAGGTTTATTGTTTCCGCTTTGACGGTAGAGATTAAAAGCGATGTCATTGGGTTCCGTTCCCAGTAATCTCCAGCCAATATAAACCGAATCGTTAGAATTACGAATGGCAATGACACCACGATCAAGGTATTCCATCTGCCTTTGAGCCATCGTCGATAGTGAGGCAAAGAAGACCAATACTGATACAATTAAAGATTTAGTTTTCATAGTTAGAATAACTGTTTATTAGCATATTAAAACGAATACATCGAGTATAAAATATTGGAAGTACTTTAATCAGAAATTATCTGTTCTGAAATTCGGTGTCCAGAGTCCTTCTTTATTCGAAAGACTTGCAGGAGGATTTGTGCCCCAGCAATAACGAACAGCAATAGGTTTAGTGATCTCTGAATTTGAAACCAGGACGGTTTTTCCATCAATCTTTGCATCTGCCCAAACCCATTTTTTGTCCTCACCACAGATTGCGAATCCGGTCAGTTTGCCATCTTTGGCCACCAGTCCGGTTCCAACATGGTCAAAATACAATCGAATGTTTTTACCCTCAACCTTGTACTTTTTATACATAGGTCCAGAGTACTCTACTTTTTCACCATATACCTTGGCGCGTGCTGCTAATCCCAACCGATACCCAATTGCCTGTTTGTTTTTAGGATGAATATTTTCCGGTTGATCACCGGCGTTTTCTATGGCACAAACCATGGCTGTATTAGGAACCGAAAGGTTTTGAACCTGCGCTTCGCGAACAATCATCAAAGGATCATTCTTAACGGGCTCAGTCATTGGTTTGCCATAATTAGCCAACTGAACATAAAGGAAAGGAAAATTACCCAGTCCCCAACGTGTTCGCCAATCAGCAATCAGCATTTCCATAATCTCACGATATTGATTTGCAGAAGGACCGTTCGATTCTCCCTGATACCAGATAGCTCCACGAATGGCATAAGGGACCAAAGGAGCAATCATACCGTTGTAGCAAACAATAGGATTGTGTTGGTCAAGTTCCGGATCCGGATTACGTGGAACTTTTGGTTTTTTGGCATTAACATCGCCCGATGCCGCCTGAGCTGCTGCCAAATCGCCATTGTATTTTGCCAATTGGTCTTTATACTTTTGCATTATACCGACACTATCGGCAACAAACTTTTCCCATTTCTGATTATAAGCGTCGAGCAAGGGTTTTAAATTTGAATGTGATTCTAAAGCTGATTTACTTATCCAGGTTTCGGCTGTACTTGCACCATACGCAGAAGTTATTAAACCAATGGGAACATGAAGTTTTTGATAGATTTCACGGGCAAAGAAATAAGCAGCAGCCGAAAAATGTCCAACGGTTTTAGGCGAACAAATCTCCCATTGTCCCACAGCATTTGTCTGAACCGTATTGTTTGGTGTAAAATCGACATCGAAAACACGAATCTGAGGATAATTGGCGCTTTCCACTTCCTGAGCTTCATTTTGCACCCCGCACCAATAGCGATTTTCTTTTGCTACGGTCATATCCATATTCGACTGTCCGGAACAAAGCCAGACTTCGCCTACATACACATCTTTCAAAGCTACGACGTTTTTCCCTTTAATCTCTAGTTGGTATGGTCCGCCGGCTTTTTGTTTATTCAGACGAACCATCCATTTACCCGAACCATCTGCCACTGTTGTTTGGCTCGCATTATTCAAAGTTACAGTTATTTGTTCTCCCCTACTAGCCATTCCCCAAACCGGAATAGCTACGTCACGTTGTAAAACCATATAGTCACAAAATAAAGAAGACGGCCTGACATCGGCAAGAAGTGATGTTGGAATAAATAAACCGACAAAGAGAAGTATAATTGGAAAAACTACTTTAAATTTTCTGTTAGTATTTAGCTTTATCATCATGAATTATTATTTAAGATATTTCCGGAGTTTACAGTTTTTCAATTCTTTAATTCCTTCTGCAACAATCTTCGCATTCAGCTTTGCACCAAGCAACGAAGTATGAGTGTGATCGCCATAATACATAAGTTGAATAGAGTCTTTTCCCATTTTATCCAGTTTATCAGCAATCAATTGATTTGCGTCCAGATACAATACTTTTTCCATAGCAGCTGCTTCTTTTGTCCATTTTCCGAAACCATCATTATTGCGTATTACAGCCACACTGTCTTTGGTTGTAAACATATTGCGGGGAATATGCGAAAGCAAAATCGGAGTGGCTTTTTTAGCTTTTACATCCTGAGCGTATTTGCGCATATACCATCCAAAAGAATGAACTGTTTCTGCTTTGCCTGTCAATTCCATAACCACTGTGGTATCATTATCGCCATTACCTTTCAGCGAAGCACGGGCACGGCCAACATTCAATGAACCGGAATCATTGTGTCCGAATTGGATCAAAACAAAATCGCCGGGTTGAACAGCAGCCAACACTTTAGCCCAAAGTCCTTCTGTAATAAATGTACGACTGCTACGCCCACCTAAGGCATGATTCTCAACCGACACTTTTGTAGTATCAAACATGTCTCCAAAAAAGTGGCCCCAACCCCATTGTTTATTACTTCCATCATCTTTTCCATTTTTCATGGTTGAATCGCCCACTGTAAAAACAACCGGACGACCTTTCTTGCGGGATTTTCCGGCTTTATTTGGTTCTGCTTTTTTAGGATCGGCACCCGACTTTATCCCAAGTAAATCTTCTCCGGTTATTTTTGTCGTTTGGTTTCCTTTCTTGTTGTCAACATTTTGTGCTGAAACCGAAAAAGAAAAAGCAAGCATCAAAACAATTGTAAAAACTAATTTTAGTGTTTTCATTTAATGTATGGTTTATTTATTCTAAATTTTTAATCTCTGCTTGAGCTGATAAATCTGTTGAAATACAATCTACGCAAAAATCGTAGTAGCGTAATTTTCGTATATGGATTCATTGTGATTAGCTAAACAAAATTAAAAATTAGTTTGTCATTAACAGGCTTTTTATGCTTTTTTTTTTAGAAATATTATTTGAAAGTTGGCGGTTTAAAGCTTGTAACGAGAGCATAATCAATTCCAAACATCTTCATATAATCTTTAAATGAGGTAAATCCCATATCTTTACGACCATCGTCAACGTTACTTTCTTTCTTTTTTTTTCTTATTTAATATTGAATCGAAGGTATAAATCAGTAATACATTAAATGCTGAATATGCAAAACCACAAAATACTGATTTTAGCCAACTTGTATCGATTAGCTTTAATTGTTTTATAAAAAAGAAATAAATGGCGGTTACAATCCAGATAAAAAAAAGATTAACCCTAAAACTTTATTTCGTATTCTCTTGAAATCATTATTATCAAACCCTTTTCTTATTTCCTGTAAAATATAAACTGTAGAGAAAAGACTGGACATGTTTATTGATTTTACAATAGCTTCCGGAACAAAAAACGGTTTGTTTCTGCCCGCATCATAGCCATAAAGATTCATTAAAAGCATAAAACAAAATATCATGAAAAAATAGACCGAAAAACGAATAGCTAAACTTCTTATTCTCATGTAATATTGAATTATTTCGATGTTAAATTGACCATTAGTTATTTCTTCTAAAATTCTATTTTATACCATTTCTCTTTTGTATCTTTTGAAATGATAAGCATCACTTTGTAAAACGATGCTTATCGTTTGAGTAAACGATGCTCATCGTTTTAGAGCTTATTTAGGTGCCTTCACATAATCCACAGTATCAAGTACTTTTTGTACTTGTTTACCGGGGCGGAAGTTCAGGCTGTTGCCTTTGATATTGGCTGTCGTAAAATCTTCTTCTTTTTCCACACCTTCGCTGTTGATAGACATACTAAAACTTCCAAACTCGCCTAATCGCACAATTTTACCTTCGTTAAGTCGCTCAGGTACGAGATCGATTAAGGATTCGATACTAGCAAATACATCGGCTACACTTATACCGTTTCGTTTACTAATCTCAATAGCTAACTGACGTGTGGTTTCTTCGCCGGTACTTTTGGTAACAGCATAGAACTTACGTGGAGCTGTTACATCTTTTGGATTGACGCGTTGCATCAGAACATAATTAATTGCCATAATTTTGTTGTTTTTAATTGTTATTACTAAATTTATCTGTGATTATATATATAATTTTAATTAAGAAATCAGGTAAATAAATCGGAGCTGAACTTTTGAAGGTTCAGCCCAGATTTATTTTATTCAGGTTTGTTTCTGTTGTTTGAATACTTCAATTTACCAACCCGTATTCTGCGTTAAATTCGGATTTTTCATGATTTCAGATTGCGGTATAGGGAATAAGTACATTTTATCATCCCATATACGAGGTACGGTTACACGATTGTATGTGTAAGTACCGTCTGCATTTTTTATTATCTTCATTTCATCAATACTGCTCAGCTTGGATCCTTCTTTCCATCTTCTCAAATCCCAGAAGCGATGGTCTTCGAAAGCCAGTTCTACCATACGTTCATCTTCATATTTGGTCCAGAAATCAGTATTTGAGAGTCCTGCGGCATAAAGTGGCATTTTTACATCCGAACGATTACGAATTGTATTCACAGCAGCTGTAGCGGAAAGTGGAAACTCTGCTGAAGTTGTACTTGCGGAGCCCAGATACTTGAAAACTGCCTCAGCATAATTCAGATAAAATTCCCCTAAACGAAAAGTGATCCAGGAGTGACGTTTCGTATTAATGCTGGTTGCCGTCAGATTAACCGAAACATCACAATATTTTTTTAAATAGTATCCTGTTGTCGTAGCGCCTGAAATGGGCTCGCCATTAGCTCCACCGGAATACGTTTGAATAGGAAGTGTGTTGTATGCAGGCCATCCCGTATCACCGTTTTTTGCAATAGAAAGTGCAAATCGAGGATCACGTCCATTGTAGGGATTAGCAGGATTATAACCACTTCCTGTTTCATTCCATAATTTTCCTGTCGCTTTCATTTGATAGGCATCTACCAACGTTTGAGTCGGACAATTGCCTGATTTTCCTCCTTCTACCCCAATTGGGAAATTATAACCTTCTAGCGTATTAGTAGCATCAGGATACATACGACGCACTAAGATCATTTCTTTGTTAGACCAATTCGTTTGTCCCCACAGAGAAGCATATGTACCAAGCGTATATCCGTATTTTGCGCACGAATCTAATACAACCTTGGTTGCCAAACCGGCCTTATGCCAAAGTTCATTGTCACTATTTGTATTGAACAGCGGACTTGCCTGGTAAAGGGCAGCACGAGCTTTCAATGCAAGAACAGCCAATCGGTTAGCACGTCCGGTTTCAGCTGAGCTACTTGGTAGTGCGTAAATACCCAGATTGGTATAGTCTGCAGGAATCTTTTTGACAATACTATCACATTCTGAACCGATAAATGCAAAAATAGAATCAGCCGAAGTCCGTTTCAAGCTATTGACTGTTTCAGTAGTAACTAAATGTTTAATTAAAGGAACATCACCATATTGTCGAACCAAATTGAAATAGAAATAGGCTCTTAAGAAACGTACTTCGTTTGTATAATTGTGGTAACGGTACATTTGTGCTTCGTAATCTGAGTTCAGTTTTAATTCATCAAAAGTTAGCCCTTGAAAACTATCTAAAAAAAGATTACACATTTGAATGGCTGAATAGCTGTTTGTCCAGGTTCCACTTAATGGATTGGCAGCACTCCAGGAACCATTATAAAAATTACATATAGTATTAGAAGGATATGCATATTCGGCTTCATCACATGCTGAAGCTAACATACCTCCCGAATAATTTTGTCCGAAATCATAGTCCAACATCGTGTAAATATTGGTTACTAAACCAGTAACATTATCATAAGTAGCATCAATATAATCTTTCTGATAAAGAGAATATTCATGATAATTCATGTTGTCACTGCAGGAAGTAATAACAATTCCAAAAGTTATTCCAAATAATATTGATAATAATCTTAATTTCATATTGATATCTATTTAAATGGTTTATAAATTAAAATTTCAGGGATAACCCTATTACAGCGCTACGAGTCAATGGATAAGTTGCTCCATATGATTCCGGATCTGCAATCTTAATATGATCGAAACAAAGTAAATCAATTCCATTTATGTAAATTTTTGCATCTTGAATAACTTTTGTTGCTCTAAGCATTGACTTCGGGAAATTGTAATAAATTTGCAATGTCCGAAGTTTTAAGAACGAACGATCCGCAAGCCAGAAAGTACTTGTCTGATAATTATTAGTATTACTTTGCGAACTTAAACGAGGAAACTTTGCATCAGTATTAGTAGTTGTCCAACGATTATCATAATAATATTGAGAAATAGTTGTATTGTTAATTAATGGCCAATAAACGCTTGCAGTGTTCAAAATGGCAGAATATCGGGCAGTACCTTGAAACATGGCATCAAAACCCAGTCCTCTCCACTCAGCTCCAAGATGGAATGAATAATAGATTTCAGGAGCTATTGTGCTGTTTCCAAAATAAACTTTATCATTTGCATCAATTTTACCATCACCGTTTACATCTTTATATTTGATGTCACCAGGTAATACAGTGCCAAAAGATTGAGTTGGGCTTGCCGCAATATCAGCTTGATCTTTGAAAAGACCTATTGCCTCTAATCCGAATGATTGACCGATAGATGATCCCGTCTGGACTAAATTAGAATACATTTTAGGCTCTTCATCCATGTTTATAATTTTATTTTTCGACCAAGTGAAATTTGCTCCGATATTTAGAGTTATGTCATTTCCTATTCTTTTTGAATAGTTGGTTCCGACCTCAATGCCCCAATTATCAACAATTCCATCATTTTCATAAGGAGCCGTAAATCCTAAAACTGTGGAATATATTCCACTTGAAGCTACCCAAATATCTTTTTTGCGTTGATAATATCCATCAATTGTAAAATTGAGATTTTGAAATACTGTACCATCAATTCCTAAATCGTATTTGAAAGACTGTTCATGAGAGGTATTGATTGAAGCTAGTTGACCTAGAGTCCAACTGGAAGTACCAACTGAATAATTTGTATCGAATGGATAGTATGCACCTGCTACATAAGCTTGTTGCCAATATCCTTCCTGAGTGTCATTAGGGAGTCTGTCGGAATTGATGATGCCGAATGAGCCTCTTAATTTTAAAAAATCAATAAATGATATGTTTTTTAAAAAATTCTCTTTTGAAAGATCCCAGGCTCCTGAAATTGTAGGTGAAAATGCCCATCTGCGTCCGGGAGCAAGTTTATTCGATTCGGAAGCAACAAGCGTTATATCACCATAATAACGTTCTTTATATCCATAATGAGTATATAATGACACGTTTTGTTTATACCACGTATTATTCAATCCTTTCGTGTTTCTGGATTCATAATCCCATTTTAATTGACTATAGATTTTGTTATTACCGAAAGTTCTATTAAAGTTAACATCTCCAGAGTAGTTCAATAACCGCGTCCATCCAACAACGTACGCTGTAGTGTTCATACCACTTGCTGTACCCGCCGTGTATCGTTGCGTCGTTGCAGGACTTCCGTCAACATTCCATGCAGTAACGGCATCACTGCCATAAACAAACGATTGTGAATGATCTT
>Ga0302162_10000198_pt1 | contig 17878 bp, 11 predicted proteins | sample I_Fen_E2_2_FD_193501 | JGI IMG/M metagenome (GOLD analysis project Ga0302162, IMG submission 193501) | Peat permafrost microbial communities from Stordalen Mire near Abisko, Sweden - I_Fen_E2_2 | ecosystem: Environmental > Terrestrial > Soil > Wetlands > Permafrost | place: Sweden: Abisko...
TCCGCCACCAATAAAAGCACCTCTTATATATGCTTTTTTTGTATCATCTTCTTTAAAAATGTGCGTTTCAATCCTGTAGTCTAAGCTCATTATCCCATCAATTTCTTTAAGTATACCAGTATCACTTAGTAATCCTCTAACACCCATTTCTTCTGTAATCACTACCATATAAATATTATTCTTTTTTAATGAGTTACTTTTTTTCACCATTAATTTTGAATGAATATTAAAATGTTCTTTTAAAAGTGTAAAAATCAATCTAGCACTAGCTGGATTTTCCGTGGTCATTTTAAAGCTAAGTCCACTTCCACTAAAAGCTAATGTGCCACTAACCTTCATTATAGCTGATATTTCCGCCAAGGCTTCTGCCTTAGAAACATCTACATGCCTGCATATTTCTCCTTTAACTTTTGATGAAAATGACATCTTGTTTCCTTCCTTATCTATACATATTTCAATTTAAAATTAATCTATTTCTTTTCCTTTTTCTTCTCTTACTCTTTCCTTAATACGTTGTGATAAATACATATATTCTATAATTTTCTTTTTATCATATAAAAGTTTCTTTTCCATTATTGTATCTGCTAATACTTCTGCTAATTTATCTGAATCGTGTTTTATCAATCCATTTTTAATTTTAACTAAATTATCCCCGACTATTTTTACTCCTAAACTATTTATATCTTCTCTATCTAACTTAACAAGTTCTGCACCATCTTGTTGATATTTTTCTTTTAACTCATCTGCTATTTCACCTGTATTTGCAATTACATAGTCAACAATATCTTTTCCACCGTATTTAAGCAAAACCTTCAAGTGGTCTGATGTTTTAAATCCTGTAGTTTCACCAGGTTGAGTCATTATATTTGAAATATAAATTTTAATAGCATCACTTTTTTTGATTTCTTTTGCAATATCTTTAACAAGTAAATTCGATATTATACTAGTATATAAACTTCCAGGTCCCATAACTATAGCATCCGCTTCTTTTAATGCATCCAGTGCTTCTTTTAATGGCATTGCATTTTCCGGTTTTATTTTAAGTTCTTCTATTCTGGAATTTTGTTTAATAGCTTCTTCTGGAATTTGAGATTCACCTTCCACTATGTTGCCATTTTGAAGCTTTGCTACTAATTCCATATTATCTAAGGTAACTGGTATAACCTTCCCTGTTACTGCAAGTACTGAGCTCATTTTTTGAACTGCTTCTTCAAAATTATCTGATATTCCAGTCATCGCTGCTAAAAATAAATTCCCAAAACTTTGATTTTTCAATCTCCCATCTTTAAATCTATATTGAAGTAGATCCTCTAGTATAGGTTCAGTATCTGCAAGTGCTAGAATACAATTCCTTATATCTCCTGGTGGTAATATTCCTAAGTCTTCTCTCAAATCTCCAGAACCACCACCATCATCCCCAACTGTTACTATTGCAGTAATATTAGATGTATAGTATTTTAATCCTCTAAGCATTGTTGAAAGACCAGTTCCCCCACCAATTACAACTATTTTAGGACCTTTAACTAATAATCTTTTCTCATATATTAAGCTTTCAATTTTTCTACTGTCTAAAGACACCTTTAGATAGCCTCTATTAACTAGTGCAATTATAGATCTCATCATTTCTGTAACTGAAATATATAACACAAATACTCCTGTAATATTTAGAAACACATAAAAAACTTGATAATATAAATCATAAACTCTATGAGTTACTAATTCTGTAAAACCAAATGCTATTAATAATATTCCAAATACTCCAAATGCTAACCATCGTTTTACTTTAATCCCTACTTTAAGCCAATCTCGTATCCTCATAGCTTCTTTTCCCCTTTATGAAGATCTTCTGCTACATCTCTATGTTCTATTCTTGAGTTATAGTTTTCTTTGTTTAATCTTTCATAAACTTCATTTGCAATTGCAACAGAGCGATGTCTTCCCCCTGTACATCCTATAGATATTATTAACTGTCTTTTTCCTTCTTTAATGTAATTAGGAATTAAATATTTTAACATATCCATTAATTTTTCTATGAAATTAACAGTTTCCGTTTGCTTTAATACATATTCTTTAACCTGTTCATCGTTTCCTGAATACTGCTTTAATTCTGGAATATAGAATGGATTTGGTATAAATCTAACATCAAAAACCAAATCGGAATCTACAGGTATTCCATATTTAAATCCAAAGCTCAATACTGTAATTGATAATTGCTTTTCGGGATAAATATTATCACCGTAAGTTTGATTTATCTTTTCTCTAAGGTGTCTTATTTCATATTTAGATGTATCAATCATAATATCTGCCAAATTTTTAACTTCTCTTAGTTTTTCTCTTTCTTGAGTAATACCAGTTAAGACCCTGCCATCAGGTGATAACGGATGACTTCTTCTTGTTTCTTTAAATCTTTTTATAAGAACTTCATCAGTTGCCTCTAAAAATAAAATTTCATATTTAAATTCATTTTGTTTTAGATAATTCAGAGTTTCCAAAAAATCATCAAAGAAAATTCCACCTCTGATATCTATAACCAATGCTACTTTTTCAATATTGCCGCCACTTTGCGTACACATTTCTGCAAATTTTGAGATTAACTTTGGTGGAAGATTATCTACACAAAAATACCCCAAATCTTCTAATGCTCTTGTTGCTTGTGTTTTTCCTGCTCCTGATAATCCTGTAACTATAACAAATCTCATATTACACACTCCCCTTTTGCCAAAGATCACTTTTTAGGCACATGAGTCTATTTTCTTGAATGTGCCTTAGGATTAAAATTATATCATACTATTATAATTAAATCATAAAAAACCCAAAAGTCATAAACTCTTGAGTTTCAGTATTTAACCTAACATTGATATCTTCAAACATCCTAAGCATACTCAAAAAATAACAAATAAGTATGCCTTAATCTTCACCTAGAATTCTAACTTCTGGATGTAGCTCTACACCAAACTGTCTTTTCACTTCATCTTTAACATGATATATTACATCTAATACATCTTTAGCTGTTCCATTTCTCTTATTAATTACAAAGCCAGCATGTTTTTCTGAAACACATGCTCCACCTATTGTGAATCCCTTTAAACCTGCATCTTCAATTAACTTTCCTGCAAAATGACCTTCCGGTCTCTTAAAGGTACTACCTGCTGAAGGATATTCTAATGGTTGCCTATCTTCTCTTCTTGTAGTTAATGCATCAACTCTAGCTTGAATTTTTTCTTTATCTCCAGGTGTTAAATCAAAAGTCGCACTTAATACTATATACCCTTTTTGCATAACTAAAGATTGTCTATACCCTAAATTTAATTCTTCTTTAGAAAAAACTTTAACTTCTTGGTTATCATCTAATACTTCTGCTTTCTCAATAACGAATGATATTTCTCCATCATAAGCTCCTGCATTCATAAATACAGCTCCACCTACACTACCTGGAATTCCACATGCAAATTGAAACCCTGCTAAGGATCCTGCTGTAGCTTCTATTGAAACATCTTTAAGTAATGCTCCACATTCTGCTGTAATTTTATTACCCACACGTTCTATCTTATTAAGTTCGCATAACTTTATAACAACGCCTCTAATACCACCATCTTTAACTAAAATGTTAGATCCATTTCCTATAACATAAAATGGAATTTTATTTTGTTTACAGATAGTGATAGTTTCTTTTAGTTGTTCTATATTATTGGGAGTTAAAAGTATATCTACTGTTCCCCCAACTTTAAAGTATATATGTTCACTCATTTTCGCATCTAACTGAATCTGTGACTCTTTATATATTTTATTAAACAAATTATTATACTTTCCATACTGATTCATGCTAAAACTCCTCAAACACTGATATTAATATCATTTCTTTACATCATATAGAATAATCTATAAACTAAACTAACACAAGCAAAACTTTATCCGATATATAACTGCCCTAATAAACTCAAAACAATACAAATTAAATTTTTATTCATATTAACCTATACTCAGTAAATTTTTATTCCGTATTATTATAGCATAATTTATTTATTTTGTTCATGTTTTTAATCATATTCAAAAAATTAACAATTCATTGTTCTAGTCTATTTTATGTATTATGCCTAAAATATGTGAAAATGCTATTTGCTGCCTTATTATCAATTGACTCAGTTTCAAGAAGTTCATCTAGTGTAGCTTTTTTAATATTATCAATGCTTCCAAATTTCATAAGTAGTGCCATTCTTCTTTTCTGTCCGATATTTGGTATGTCATCTAATGTTGAATGTAATGTTCTCTTATCTCTTAAACTTCTATGATACGTGATTGCAAATCTATGAACTTCATCTTGAATTCTTCTTATCAATTGCATTAAATTAGAATTTCTATTTATTATTAATTCATTGTTATTATAGATTATTCCCCTTGTTCCATGATGATCATCTTTAACTAATCCACATACAGGTATATTTATTCCTAATTTATCTAAAACTTCAAGAGCTATGTTTACTTGACCTTTTCCACCATCCATCATAATTAAATCCGGAAAATTAGAGAATTTCCCATTAGAAAATTTAATTTCTTTATCTTGGATTTCTTTAATTTCCTTTAACCCATGAGTAAATCTTCTTTCTAAAATTTCTCTCATGCTATCATAATCATTCGCACTTTTTACAGTTTTTATACGAAACCTTCTATAATCACTATTTCTAGCTTTTCCATCTTCAAATACAATCATTGATCCTACAGAATCTACTCCTTGTATATTAGATATATCATAAGCTTCTATTCTAAATGGCATGCTATCAAGCTCCAATAAGTTTTGTATTTGCTCTAAGCATATTATATTCATTTCTTTATCTTTCAAAATTTTATCCTTAAATTGGTCTAAAGTAACCTTAGCATTATTTTTTACCAATTCTAACATATCTTTTTTCTCGCCTTTTATTGGAATTTTAGCAAAAACTTTTGAACCCCTTTTTACACTTAAAAATTCTTCTAAAGACTCTATTTCATCACTTTCTGGAATATAAATGTTTTTAGGAACTTTTGGAGTACCTCCATAAAATGAGATTATAAATTGAGAGATAACAGTACTATCTTCTTCGTAAGAACTATTTTCAATAATAAAATGTTCTCTTCCTGTCACTTTTCCATCTCTTAAGAAGAAGATTTGGATACAACAATCTTTCTCATCTTTATACATATTAATGAAATCCTCATCACCTTCTTGAGATTTAAACACTTTTTGTTTTTCAGCTATATTCTCTATAGCTAAAATTTTATCTCTTAGGGATGCGGCCTTCTCAAATTCCAAATTCGAAGAATTTTCTTGCATTTCTTTTTTTAATTTGTTTAATAAAGTTTTATCTCTACCACTTAAAACATCCATAATTTCATCTATCATATTTCTATAATCAATCTTTGAAATATGCCCTTCACATGGAGCTTTGCATTTTTTTATATGGTAATTCAAACATGGTCTTGTTTGCTTTCCACCTTCTACAATAAATTTCTTGCAAGTTCTAAGAGGAAATATTCTTCTTATCAAATTTATTGTTTCATGTACAGCTCCAGCATTAGGATATGGTCCAAAATACTTATTCCCATCTTTTGCATAATTCCTAGTAATAAAGACTTTCGGAAAATCCTCGTTGGTAGTTATTTTTATGAAAGGATAAAATTTATCGTCTTTTAAGGAAATATTATACTTTGGGCTATATTTTTTTATTAAATTACATTCTAATATTAACGCTTCCATTTCAGAATCTGTAACTATATATTCGAATTCAGAAATATTCTTGACCATAGCTTTTACTTTTTCTGAATGATTCTTTGAATTTTGAAAGTATTGCCTAACTCTATTCTTTAATACTTTTGCTTTCCCAACATAAATGATTTCTCCAAGAGTGTTTTTCATTAGGTATACTCCTGGTTTATCTGGTAGAATCTTTAATTGAGCTTTAAAATCGAACATTGAATCCACCTCCTTTTACAATTCACAATGCATAACTTATACTTTTGAGGCAGCAAAAATATCTTACTTATTTAGTGCAGATCGCATAACTTTTCCTGCTATTGGTGCTGCTGCACTTGCTCCGTATCCCCCATTTTCCACTATAACCGCTACTGCAACTTTGGGATCATTTGCTGGTGCAAATCCAATAAACCATGAATGAGGTTTGGCACTTTCACCATTAGTAAGATTATAATCTGCTGTACCTGTCTTACCAGCTGCATCAGTTCCTTGAAAAAAGCCCCAAGAAGAATCAACTCTAGAATCAACTAAATTTTTCATATAATCTTTTATAATAGCTGCATTAGTTGTACTAATGACTTGTTTATATACTTTTGAATCTATAGTTTTGACTGTATTCCCATCTTTATCTATTACAGTGTTAACAAGTCTCGGCTCCATCATCTTTCCATTATTAGCTATAGTACTTGAAATTAAAGCCATCTGCATAGGTGTTGCTAAAATACTACTTTGACCAATTCCAGATTGTGCTATACTTCCAACTTCTGCTGTCGTTAATTTTGGAAATTGGCTTTGAGTTATCTTAAATCCATCTGAATCAACTGTATTATTAAACCCATATTTTTCAGCAGTAGTTTTTAACTTATCATTTCCAAGCTCCATTGCTAATGTACCAAATACAAAATTACTTGATAATCTAAATGCTTCTTTTAAATCTATAGTTCCATTAACTTCCCCATTATCATTGCTTAGAGATTGACTTGCATTAAATACTATTTTGCCAGTATCATCAAATGTCCTGGTTGTAACACCTGGCATGTTATCTAACGCACTGCTAAGAGTAACAGTTTTAAAAGTTGATCCTGGGGGATAGAGACCAGAGGTTGCTCTATTTATAAGTGGGCTATTGTCTGCTGTTCCTGCATTTGCTGCTTTCATTGAACTCTCTAAATCATTAGGATTATATGTTGGTTTTGAAACCATTGCAAGTACTTCTCCAGTTTTAGGATTTAATGCAACTACGGCTCCCTTATTATTTCCAAGAGCATCATATGCTACCTTTTGAAGCGTAGAATCAAGTGTTGTTATGACACCATTTCCAACTTTAACTTCATCTTCTTTTCTATTTTGGAACATTTCTTTTAATTTATCCTTACTAAAATCTTTAGTTAAATTTAAAATGTTATTTGTAATTTTATTATAAGTTGTTAATTCACTATCATAATTCGCCTCTAATCCTGTTAATCCATATCTTGGATCTACATATCCCAAAGCATGAACATATAAGTCTCCATTAACATAAGTTCTTTTTTGTGTAAGAGCATCTACTCTTGCACTTGTTGTTAATGCATTTTTATTTCTATCATATATAGTTCCTCTTAAAACTTCATTTCTTTTTGCCCAAAGTCTTTGATTTCCTTGCCCCTCTGCTATATTAGGCGCTGAAAAAACTTGAAAATATGCAATATATGAGATAAGAGCTACAAAGCAAAAGAGAAAAACTACCATTACTTGTTTTATACTATTAGAAATATTTTTCAATTCTTAGCCCTCCTCTGATATCTTTTGAAGTATTGCCAGTGCAAAGAACATACTTAATATGGAAGATCCACCATAGCTAATAAGAGGTAATGTAATTCCTGTGAGTGGTATTAATGCAAACACGCCTCCAATTATAACTAATACTTGGCAAGCTATCATAGCACTTATTCCTATAGTACCAAGTTGTGAAAATCTATCTTGAACCCTAAAAGCTGCTCTCATTCCTCTATAGAAGAACAAGAAATAAATCATCATAATTCCAATAGCAAATATCATTCCTAGTTCTTCACAAATTACTGCAAAAATAAAATCTGAAGTATTAACTGGTACAAACCCTGGATAGCCTTCACCTAAGCCTGATCCAAGCATACCGCCAGAAGAAATTGAATATAAACCTTGAACTATTTGATATCCTTCTGTATTTGAATATTTCCATGGATTTCTCCAAATTAATATTCTTTCTCTTACATGTGGGAACAATTGGTATGCAAGAAATGAACCAGCTATAAATAATGCAAAAGTAATTACTACATATTTTTTCTTTCCAGTAGCAACATAAAGCATTGTTATTGCAATACCAAAAAATATTAAAGCTGAGCCTAAATCTTTTTGCATAAACAAGCATCCTAATGAATACATGACTACTAATGCAGGCTGCCAAAGTTGCCTAAAATCTTCTATAATATTATTTTTATCTTCGTAATCTTTTAATGCAGCTGCAAGATAAATCACAAAACTGATTTTACCAAATTCAGATGGCTGGAATCCCATACTTCCAATCATAACCCAGTTAGTTGCTCCATAGACTTCTGTTCCAAAAATTAATGCCATTGGCATAAAAATTAGTGTTACAATTAAATATACTTTTTTATATTTTGCAAAGTCTCTTAAATCCCGAATTGCTACAACTAACGTAATAAATACAACAATGCCTGCTGTAAACCAAATTAATTGTTTAATTGCAACGCTAGTATCTAATCTATATAACACAGCCATGCCTATAACTGACAATATGCATGCAAATATAATTAAAAACTTATCTCCTTGTGGATAAAATTTTCTAACTAAAATTTGAGTAACTGTTAATAATACACATACTACCAATCCCATGTATATTGCACCCATATCCATAGGATCCTTTAATATAGCTATATTGGTAAAAAGGGCCATACACAAAAGATAAGTCAAAATTAATAGTTTTACCTCATCCTTTTTAATCTTCAATCTATATCACCTCATTACGTTTATTTATTTCATATGTAAGCTTTTAATTTAGCATAGAACAAAAGTTGCTGCATACATTTTTCAATTCACAGTACACAATGATAGTATAATTTCCCATCCATTAAATAAACAAATAACAAATCCGTACCTCACCTATTTTCTTTTATATGCCTTAATTTTTTGTAAGGCTCAGTGAAAGATATATACTCCTCCACTGAGCCTGATTTGTCTGAATTCTTTAAGTTATGCCAAATATGCTTTACCTTAAAATTTTAAAAACTGATGTTCCAATCTTTATTTCATCTTTATTATTTAATTTCATTTTTCCGCTTATTTTGTTTCCATTTAAATAAGTACCATTTGTGCTATTCAAATCTTCTATAATTAATGAATCATTCCTCACTATAATTTTAGCGTGATTTCCAGAGACATGTTGATCATACAAAGCAATTGAATTGCCATCGTTTCTACCTATTGTCAAATCTGATCTTATAGGGATAATGGATCCATCCTTTAACTCTTTGTTATTTCCCGAATTTATTATTTCTAATCCATAATTTCCTTTTGCTACAGGTAGTTTTCTCTTCTTACCACCATTTTTAACATCTTTATACATTATCTTTAGTGCATAGTATATTATTACGTATAACATAATAATAAAAACTACTCCAAAAATTCCAGCAATCATTTTTGAAAAACTCATATTTTCACCTCAATATCTATTCCTGTATCATAGACATCTGAAAAATTACTATTCAAACTATATGATATATATTTTGCATTTGCCTTATTAATGATTATACAACAAAAAATCAAGTCTGACACGTAAAATTCAGTCAGGAGTTAACAATGTACGGTCAATGCATGTTCAATTCACAATTCACAGTTCTCAATGCACAATTATGGTACAATTTTCTTTGGAAATTGAATTATTATATATAGAAATGCTAGCATTTCTATTTCTTATTTCCCTTAATTTTTTCAAATCTATTTATGGATTTGTTCCTTCATTGTGCATTGCAGATTCTCTTTAAATCCTAATCATTAAAACAATATTTTTTTAAATACTTTCCTGTATATGACGCTTCAACCTTACATAGTTCTTCTGGAGTTCCTGCTTTAATAAGAGTTCCTCCCTTATCTCCACCTTCTGGTCCTAAATCAATTAAATAATCCCCACATTTTATGACGTCTAGATTATGTTCAATTACAACAACAGTATTTCCTGCCTCTACTAACCTTTGAAGTATTTCTATTAATCTGCTAACATCATCTACATGTAATCCTGTTGTGGGCTCATCTAATATGTACAATGTCTTCCCTGTACTTCTTTTAGATAATTCAGATGCTAATTTTATTCTTTGAGCTTCTCCACCTGATAATTGAGTTGATGGTTGACCTAATCTAATATATCCAAGACCTACATCATTCAATGTTCTTAATTTATTTTCGATCCTAGGTATATTCTCAAAGAATTTCACTGCTTCTTCAACTGTCATATTTAATATATCATCTATATTTTTTCCTTTGTATTTAACCTCTAGAGTTTCTCTATTGTATCTCTTCCCCTTGCAGACTTCACAAGGTACATATACATCAGATAAAAATTGCATTTCTATTTTTATAATTCCGTCACCAGAACATGCCTCACATCTTCCACCTTTAACATTAAAACTAAATCTTCCGGGTTTATATCCCCTCATTTTAGCTTCTTGCGTTTGTGAGAAAAGTTCCCTAATTATATCAAATGTACCTGTATAAGTAGCCGGATTAGAACGTGGTGTTCTTCCTATCGGGCTTTGATTTATATCTATTATTTTATCTATATTCTCATGCCCAATTATTTCTTTATGTTTTCCTACGGGATTTTTACTTCTATTTACTGTCTTATTTAAGCCTTTATAAAGTATTTCATTTACTAAAGTACTTTTTCCAGAACCTGAAACTCCTGTAACTGCCGTTAATGTTCCAAGTGGAATTGTTATATTTATGTTTTTTAAGTTATTCTCTTTCGCCCCTATAACTTTTATACTTTGCCCATTACCTTTTTTTCTTATCTCAGGTATTTTAATTATTTTTTTTCCTGTCAAGTATTGCCCTGTTATCGATTTTTCACATGCTTTAACTTCCTCGAGAGTTCCAGCAACTACTACTTCTCCTCCATGTTCGCCTGCACCAGGTCCAATGTCAACAATATAGTCGGCTTCTTTTATGGTATCATCATCGTGTTCTACAACTATTACTGTATTCCCGACATCTCTTAAGTTTTTTAAAGTTTGTATTAGTCTATCATTATCTCTTTGATGCAAACCAATACTAGGTTCATCTAAAATATACAAAACACCCATAAGTGATGAACCTATTTGAGTTGCAAGTCTTATTCTTTGAGATTCTCCTCCTGATAAAGTTCCTGAATTTCTGCTTAAACTTAAATAATCTAGTCCTACATCCAATAAAAATTGTAATCTATTTTTAATCTCTTTAATAATTTGTTCACTAATAATTCTATTCTTTTCTGAAAATTCTATTCCATTTATAAAATCTAATTCTTCTCTTATTGGCATACTTGCAAATTCAAATATATTTTTTTCACCAACAGTAACTGCTAATGCTTCATCGCTTAATCTTGCACCTTTACACTTAGGGCAAAAGTCATCGCTCATATATTGTTCTATTTGATTCTTTATCATATCTGAATTAGTTTCTCTATATCTTCTATTCAAAGAATTTATTTCTCCATCGAATGCGTAATTATATACTGCCCTGATACCATCTTTTGTATATTCAACCTTAAGTTTCTTTCCTTTTGTCCCATATAAAAGTAAATCAACATGTTTCTTATCTAAGTCTTTTATCGGCGTATTTAAGTCTAATCCATATTCTTTAACTAATGCTTGAAGTATGGCATAGGTCCATGAATCTTCTTTAAGTCTTCCATTTCCCCAACTAGCTACAGCCCCATCCATAATGCTTATTTCTGTACTCGGAATTACCAATTTCTCATCTATCTCAATTAAAGTTCCAAGACCATCACAATTATCACATTTTCCAAATGGAGCATTAAATGAAAATAATCTAGGTGCTAATTCGCCGATGCTTATTCCGCATTCTGCACAAGCAAAATTTTCACTAAATAAAGTATCATGCCCGCCAATAACACTGGCTATTACTAATCCTTCTCCAATTTTTAGCGATGCTTCTATAGACTCTGTAAGTCTTCCTTCAATTCCTTCTTTTATAACAATTCTGTCTATAACAGCTTCAATATTATGTTTTTTATTTTTATCTAATTTTACTTCTTCTTCAGTTAAATCATAAATTTGCCCATCAATTCTAGCTCTTGTAAATCCATTTTTCCTTATATTTTCTAATAATTTTTCATGAGTTCCTTTTCTGCCTTTTACTATAGGTGATAATATTTGAAGCTTTGTTTTATCCCCATAGTTCATAATCTTATCAACAATTTGGTCAACAGATTGTTGAGTAATTTCCTTTCCGCATTTTGGGCAATGTGGAGTCCCCACTCTTGCATATAATAATCTTAAATAATCATAAATCTCTGTGATTGTTCCAACTGTAGATCTTGGATTTTTGTTTGTACTCTTTTGGTCTATTGATATTGCTGGAGATAACCCTTCTATGTACTCAACATTTGGCTTATCCATTTGTCCTAAAAATTGTCTTGCATAAGAAGATAAAGATTCCATATATCGTCTTTGTCCTTCTGCATACAACGTATCAAAAGCTAAAGATGATTTACCTGAGCCTGATAACCCTGTAAACACAACTAATTTATCTCTTGGTATTTCTAAACTAACATTCTTTAAATTATTAACTTTAGCACCTTTAATTATTATTTTATCCTTCATAACACAAACCTCCATTTCAATACACAATGCACAGATCTCAATTCATAATTAAGAAACAAATCACTATGTGATTTAGAAATATATATTTTCAGAAACTTCGCAGAAATTTTCTCATTTATTGTGCATTGTACATTGCTAATTCTTAATTTCATTAATTATGTCTCTAAGTTCAGCAGCTCTCTCAAATTGCAGATTCTTTGCAGCTAATAGCATTTCTTCTGTATATTCTTTAATTAACTTATCTTTTTCTTTCTTTGTAAGTTTCTTCTTATCATCTATCCTATATTCTGCCACTTCTTCTGCAATCTTTGTAGCTTCTATAATCTCTCTGACTTCTTTAATTATTGTTGTTGGAACCATTCCATTTTTGCTGTTATATTCTTTTTGTATAGATCTTCTTCTATCTGTTTCCTTTAGGGCTTTATCCATAGATTTTGTTATATTATCTGCATACATTATAACTTTACTTTCTGAATTTCTGGCTGCTCTTCCTATAGTTTGTATCAATGATGTTTCTGACCTTAAAAATCCTTCTTTATCAGCATCTAGAATTGCAACTAAAGCAACTTCTGGTATATCTAAGCCTTCTCTTAAAAGGTTTATTCCTACTAATACATCATATTCTCCAAGTCTTAAATCCCTTATAATTTTCATTCTCTCTATAGTAAGAATCTCTGAATGCATATAAGTAGCCTTAACCCCAAGTTCTGTTAAGTATTTAGTTAAATCCTCTGCCATACGCTTAGTCAAAGTTGTTATTAATGTTCTAAATCCACATTCTTTAGTTTTATTAATTTCTCCATATAAGTCATCTATCTGTCCTTTTATAGGTCTTATAATGATTTCAGGATCTAATAATCCTGTAGGTCTTATAATTTGTTCCGCAATTACTTCTGAATGATCTATTTCATAAGCTGCTGGAGTTGCGCTTACAAAAACCACTTGATTGATTTTCTTTTCAAACTCTTCAAACTTTAACGGTCTGTTATCATATGCACAGGGGAGTCTAAATCCATAATCAATTAAAGTATCTTTTCTAGACCTATCACCTGCATACATTGCTCTAACTTGAGGTAATGTTACATGACTTTCATCAATAAACATCAAAAAATCTTCTGGAAAATAATCTATTAAAGTTTTAGGTGGTGTTCCAGAAGCCCTACCATCCAATATCCTAGAATAATTTTCTATTCCACTACAATATCCCATTTCCTTTATCATTTCAATATCAAAGTTAGTTCTTTGTCTTAATCTTTGAGCTTCTAAAAGTTTATCTTGAGCATTAAGTTCTCTTAATCTTTCTTCTAATTCTCCTTCAATCATCCCAATTGATTTTTCAACAGTTTCTCTTGAAGTTGCAAAGTGAGATGCAGGAGTTATTGCCACATGATTTCTTTCTCCAAGAATAGTTCCTGTTAATACGTCAAATTCCCTTATTCTATCAATTTCATCTCCAAAGAATTCAATTCTAATTCCCTTGTTTGAATATGATGCCGGAATTATATCTAAAGAATCTCCTCTAACTCTAAATGTTCCTCTTGAAAAATCTATATCATTTCTTTCATATTGAATTTCTATAAGTTCTTTTATAACTTCATTTCTTTCCTTTTCCATTCCAGTTCTGAGGCTTATGGTCAATTTTTTATATTCATCAGGATTACCTAACCCATATATACAAGAAACAGATGCAACAATTATTACATCCCTTCTCTCAAAAAGAGCTGAAGTAGCTGAATGTCTTAATTTATCTATTTCATCATTTATGGATGCATCTTTTTCTATAAATGTATCTGTTGAAGGTTTGTATGCTTCTGGCTGATAATAATCATAATAAGACACAAAATATTCTACTATGTTATCAGGAAAAAACTCTTTAAACTCTGAGCATAACTGTCCTGCTAAAGTTTTATTATGAGCTAGAATTATAGTAGGTCTTTGTAATTTTTCTATAATATTTGCCATAGTAAATGTTTTTCCGGAACCTGTTACTCCGAGTAAAGTTTGACATCTATTATTATGCTTTATTGAATCAACTAACTCATCAATAGCTTGTGGTTGATCTCCCGTAGGTTTAAATTTAGAATGTATTTTGAATTCTCCCATTAAACTACCTCCATTTTCGAACAGACATTCGCATTATATGTCTATTTTACTTTTCCTTAACTATTAAGTCAATAATTTATGTTATATATTTTTCAATGGACAATTGTGTGATTTTCATAATTTTCTTTTTTATTAAACAAAAAGATGGCTAAGCCATCTTGTGTAAACTATAATTTCTTATCTTTATTTTCCTCATCTTGATTTGTTTTATTCTCATTAATTTTACATTCTTCTGTTTTATATTTTTCTTTCTGTTCTGAATTTTTAAATTTGTTAAAAACACTTTTAAAACTGCTATCATCAACTGGTATAACATCTTCTTTGTTTACCTTTCTAGGTACCAATAGTACACCAAGTCTAGTATTTTTATTATGCCTAAATTCAATATCTCTTATAATCCCTTTCGAATCTTTAATCTTCAAAATTGCATTATACCAGTTCGCTTTTAAAATGGCATAACTCTCTGCTTCTGAATTAATATTTTTATTATTTATCGAAAGAATTTTATTTCCAACATCAATACCAAATTTTTTAACTTGTGAATCAGTTGAAATCTCTAAAATCGTTAATCCTTCTTCATCGCTTACAAATTTAGGTTTTCTCTTTTCTTCACTTTTCGTTTGATTATTTAACATAAATTCATGAGCAAATGGTGTGAAAATTACAGCTACTATTTCACCCCAAATTCCAAATCTAGTAATTTGAGCTGCAATAATTAAAATAATTCCATAAATTAATATATGCCATCCTGATGATATTGCCTTTTCTCTTTTACTTCTTGTAAAAGTGATTGATGAATATCCTAAAATTGTATAAAATGGTAATATTGAAATTATGCTACTTGTTATTAAACTAAGTCCTGAAGATGATTTAATTAATGGCCACCAATTTGGATTTTGTATGGATTCTGTCATATAATTTAGTGATGAATCATTCATAGTTATTCCAATCATTATCGCTACAGGTAATGCCCAATACCTCTTCAATGCATATCCACCTATAATTCTTCCGTCCTTATTGGTGAATACAGGAACTGCACCTCTATCACCATCAATCATTACTAATATACCTTCAATAATATGAAAAACACCAATAAAAATTATTAAATATAGTATATCAATATTAAATATTATATTATTTGAAAAATCTGGCACAAATTTACTTAATAATTTAATTATAATACTTATAGCCCCTAAAATAGCTCCCGAATAAGAAAAACATATTAATCTTGGTTTTATAAACATTAACAATATAGATATAATAAGCAAATATTCAATTCCTGAATTTCTACTAAATACTACACCTAAACTCGTAAGAATTAAGCTCCCTATACTTCCGCCCATAATCCCTAAAACAAGTTGAGATAGCGTAAGTTCAATAGATGAATTTACACTACCTCCTAAAATCATTTTTTGCATAGATACTATCTTTCTATTTTTCAAATGTAACATTATTATTAAAGTAATTAATAGAAATACTAATGGGGGAGCTATTATTGCACCTGCAACATTCCTTAATGTATATATTAATAAACTCATTCTATTTCCCCCTACTGTATCTTTTCCTCTATTTTTTGTATTGCTGTTTTCAATTGTTCATCTGTATTCTTATCATATCCATTTTCATCTATTCCTACTTGTGTTGTAACTTCAACATCTGGTGTTATTCCTTTTTTATGAATATTCTCTCCATTTGGTGTGTAATATTTAGAAATAGTTACTTTAAGACCGCCAATCCCATTATCAAATTTAATTGATTGCTGAACTATTCCCTTTCCAAAAGTAGTTTGACCTATAGTTGTTGCTATACCATAATCTCGTAAAGCTCCCGTAACAACTTCTGAAGCACTAGCACTATTTCCATTAACTAATACAACTAAAGGAATGCCTTCAGCTACTCCACCAAGTGATAGTGATTCATTTCTATTACCATACTTGTCAATTGTGTAAGTTATTATTTTATCCTTTTGTATAAACTGAGAAGCGACTCCTACAGCTTCTGTTAATAATCCACCTGGGTTTTCTCTTAAATCCAAGATTATTCCTTTCATACCTTGAGCTTTCAAGTCTTCAATGGTTGCTTTAAAATCTTCTGTTGTATTTTCATTCATAAACGTTTTTATTCGAATGTATCCTACGGATGAATTGAGCATAGCACCTTCTACAGATTTAATTTTCACCTCTTCACGTACTACATTAACATCAAATTCATCATTCTCAGCTCTTTTAATAGTTAATTTTATTTCCGACTTATCAGCTTCTGCAATCATAGATACTGCTTTTTCCAATTCATTCCCAGATACATCTACATCATTTATCTTTTTTATTATATCATTTTCTACCAATCCAGCTTTCTCGGCAGGTGAACCTTTGATTGTAGATACAATTGTCACGTTATTATCTTTAGGAATTATAGTAACACCTATCCCCATCATACTACCATTACTTTGTTTCATTAAATTATCAAATTCCTTTGCATTCATAAACACAGTATATTGATCGTTTAATGAATTAGTCATTCCCTTGATAGCACCTTCCAAAAGAGCATTATCATCAATTTCGCCATCAAACTTTTCAATTAGTTTATCTCTAACTGTAAAAAGTGCTGAATATTTACTCTTATCATTAATTTGTTCTGCAGTAGTTTTAACTTGTGATGATGTTTTTACTAAAAAAATACCTTTAGTTGCCATATAATTCCCACCTATGAAAGATACACAACTAATAATTATTATAAAACAAATCAACGGTATTATTAAAATTCTTTTTCTTTTTTGTTTATTATTCCCAAACATATATTTTTTTGATTTCCTCACCTATAAAGACTTCCTTTCCCATGCGTTATACATATAACATAATACCTTTATAAACTTAGTCTTAGACACATGAAATAAAATAGCAGACCAAAATGCGTAAACTAGACAAGCATACTGGTCTGTTATTTTTTGAACGTGCCTTCTCAGAATTCTTATGTAGGATTCTCTTAAAGATTCCTTAGTGTTAGATTTAATTTTTCTTTATTTTTATCGCATTTATCCTATAGCTAGCATCCGTAACACGTCTTCAAGTGGGAAATAACGGCTGCACGTTCCTGGACAAGGTGCCCTTGATGGTACATTGTGACCCTTGAGGTTATAAGTTCAACTAAATTCATCTGGAGTATAAAACTCCATATGAAAGTTTCACTTTATATT
>Ga0302162_10000199_pt1 | contig 17876 bp, 16 predicted proteins | sample I_Fen_E2_2_FD_193501 | JGI IMG/M metagenome (GOLD analysis project Ga0302162, IMG submission 193501) | Peat permafrost microbial communities from Stordalen Mire near Abisko, Sweden - I_Fen_E2_2 | ecosystem: Environmental > Terrestrial > Soil > Wetlands > Permafrost | place: Sweden: Abisko...
TCTAGTTGCTCCAAGACCAAGTGAAGCTTCTTTTACTCTTTTACTTGCTGCTATTATAGCATTTTCAGAAATTCTAGTCATAGATGGTATATTTAATATGCTTACTGATAAAGCTCCTGCAAGTATTGAGTATCCCCATCCTGCCATATTAACAAAAACTAATAATCCAAACATACCTATAACAATAGAAGGTAGAGAAGATATTGTTTCAAGAGACATTCTTATAAATCTAAGAACTGGTCCCTCTTTTGCGTACTCTGCTAAATAAATGCCAGCTCCAACTCCAATTGGAATTGTAATTATTAAAGAAACAACTAACATATAAAATGAATTGAACAGTTGTGGTCCGATCCCACCACCAGCTCCTGTTAATTTAGGCTTACCAAATAAAAATGAAGGCTTTAGCATACTTCCGCCTTTATATAAAATGTATAAGATAAATGCACCAAGTAAAAATACTACGAACATACTTATTATATAAAATATTATCGTTGCAATCTTATCAACTTTTTTTGCATCCACTATGCTTCACTCCTTTTTTCAATCATTCTAACTATAACTATAAAGATAAAGGAAATCACAAGTAAAATCAATGCTAAAGTCCATAGTGCATCATTCCATGCTGTTCCAGTAACTGTATTAGCCATATCCATTGTTATAATACTTGTAAGTGTTGCCATTGAAGAAAAAATTCCATCTGGTATTTTTACAGTATTACCAATAACCATTTGTACTGCTAACGCTTCTCCAAAAGCCCTTGCTATACCAAGCACAACCCCTGTAAGTATTCCAGTCTTTGCACCAGGAACTATAACCCTAGAAATTGTTTGCCATCTTGTTGCTCCAAGTCCATAAGATGCTTCAATATGATCTTGAGGTATAATTTTTATAGCATCAATTGCTAAAGTTGCTATAGTCGGCAATATCATTAATGAAAGAACTAAAATTCCTGCAATTAATGAAAATCCCATTCCTGTAAAGTTATTTTTAATAAATGGAACTAATACAGAAATACCAACCCATCCATAAACAACAGAAGGTATTCCAACTAATATTTCTAAAGATGGCTTGATTATCTTCTTTCCAAATTTACTAGATATAACATTCACAAAGATTGCCACGGCAATAGCAATTGGTGCACTTAAAATTACTGCACCTACTGATACAAATGTTGAACCTAATATGAAAGCTAGCGCTCCAAAGGAAGGTTCTCCACCTTTATTCGGACTCCAATTATTTGTAAATAAGAATTCTGTGATGCTATATCCATCTGCTGTAAATATTCTTAATCCTTTTGATGCTATGAATACTATAATTGATATTGTTATGATTATTATTAGTATTCCGCATAGTCCTGCAAAGCCTTGACCTAAATATTCATTTTTAAGCCGTTCTTTAAAACTTCTTTTTTCCATCTTCTACTCATCCTTTAATTGAATTATTTTACTTTCATTTCAGCTCCTGAAATGAATCCTAAACTTTCTACATTAGAACTATTATCTTTGCTTGTTACAAATTCAATAAAGCTCTTAGCTATTCCTGTTGCCTCTCCTTTAGTGTACATATGACCCCATGACCAGAATTTATAAGATCCATCAGTTATATTTGTTTTGTCAGAAGCTACACCATCTATTTTTACCGCTTTTAAAATATCTTGAGCTTCCTTTGTATTCATATATGAAAGGCCTAAATAACTAATTGCGCCATCATTTTCTTTCATCGCACTTAATACTGCACCATTTGAATCTTGAGTTATTCCTAAAGAATCATTTTCTAGAGACTTATCTCCACCAAGTATTGTCTTTTCAAAAGTTGCTCTTGTTCCTGAACCTGCTGTTCTATGTATTAATAAAATCTCTTTATTTGGGCCTCCAATAGCCTTCCAGTTAGTAATTTTTCCAGAGAATATATCTTTAATTTGAGCTGAAGTTAAATTGTCTAATCCTAAAGATTTACTTACTACAACACCAAATCCTTGTGCTACAACTTTATGATCAACTAATTCTTTTGCCTTTGCTGCATCTAATTTTTCTTCTGCATATACATCTGAATTTCCAATATCTACTGTTCCACCTAATACTTGAGTAAGACCTGTACCAGATCCACCAGCTTGAGCTCCAATTTCTGCATTAGGATTTTTTTCATTAAAACTTTCAACTGTTTTTTCCATTAGTGGTAATAATGCTGATGAGCCACTAACTGTTATAGACCCACTTAATTCACTTGTTCCTGATTTGCTATCATTTGTTGATGTATTATTTCCGCATCCTACCATCATGCTTCCTACCATTACTACAATTAAAGCACTTACTATTAATTTTAATGTTCTTTTTTTCATTATTATTTACCTCCACTAATAAATTGTATATTATATAGTTTTCCATACTTTTCTTATTATATATTCTATAATATACCCTTTTAGTTAATTGATTATTAGATATATGTTAAATTATATTATAGTAATGTTAAAAAGATTTAACATTTCAATTTTACAATCAATGTTAAATCTTTTTATTAATTAAATATTATATAGATAACTATTCCTGAAGTTGTACTTATACTATGAATATATTTCCAACTAGAAATAAAGGGGCCTGCTTTTGCGTAATGTTACATTGAAGATTTTGATGGTTGCGCTTCTTGATTACAAGTTGTTCCAAATATGCTTGTTCAAAGCGTGCCTTTGAAGCAAGCATTTTGGGTACAACTTGTAATCTTAGAAGCACCCATCAAAATCTTCCGTAACTGGAGCAAATGCATGCCCCATTATTTCGGCGGATATACACATAAGTATGATTAGTTATCAATCTAAATATATGGTATTTTAACTTCAAAAGTCGTTCCTTCTCCAACTTCACTTTTAACATTAATTTCTCCGTTAAATATTTTAACAATATGCTTCACAATAGCTAAACCAAGACCTGTTCCACCTTTTTTCCTTGACTTATCTACTCTATAAAATCTTTCAAATATTCTTGATATATCCTCCTTAGGTATTCCTATTCCATTATCTGTTATTCTCAAGCAATAATATTCATCTTTACTATAACTCAACACTTCTACTTGTCCAGAAGTATCTTTTGAATATTTTATTGCATTTTCAATCAAGTTTAATCCTAATTGATAGAATTTATCTCGATCTCCTAGAATGCATTCACTATTATTATTTTGAAATTCTAATTTAATATTTTTATTAATTGCACTCTTTCTCATAATGTTTAGGACTTCTTCGATTACTAATCCTGGTTCAAACTCATCAATATCAGCAATTAAATTACTTTCAATATTTGATAATACTAATATATCATTTATGAGTCTTGATAATCGTTCAGCTTCCTTATCTATAATATCCAAAAACTTTTCTCTTGTCTCTTCATCTTTAACAAATTTTAATGTTTCAGCAAATCCTTTTATAGATGTTAAAGGAGTTTTTAATTCATGAGATACATTAGCAACAAACTGACTTCTCATAAGTTCGACTCTGTTTATATCTGTAATGTCTTGGAATGTTATAACTTTACCTATACTTTCCACACCATCAAACATTTCTGATTTTTTAATTTTAAAATCTCTTTCTATAGGATGAAGTATTTTTATTTCTTTATCATTTTCTTCTTCTTGTTGTAAAAATTTATTTATATCATAATCATTCACATAATCTAACAAACATTGACCAACAATATTTTTCTTTATTCCAAGTAATGATTCTGCACATGGATTAATTGAAATCACACTATCATGATTGTCCACTGCTACAACGCCACTTTCCATACTTTTTAATATTGATTCAATTTTTGTTTGCTTTTCTATAACTTCATGAATCTTTCTTTGTAATTGTTCTGCCATATTATTAAAACTATTTCCGAGTGTCCCAAGTTCATCATGAGTTTTAACATCAGCTCTTATTTTATAATCTCCATGAGTCATTTTTAAAGTTACACTTTCTAATTCTTTTACTGGTTCAACAATTTTTTTAACCAATCTCAAAGATAAGAATATAGACAGTATAATAACTAAAGTCAATATTGCTAAACAATATTTAATATTTTCTCTTTGTAATATAGTTATTGTATATATAGGAACAGAACTTCTAATTACAAAATTATTATTAAGTTTTGTTGCATAGTAAAGAAAGTTAGCTTTAATTGTGTTACTATATCTTTCGGAATATCCTTCACCCTTTTCAAAAGCTTCTTTAATTTCTATTCTGTCTTTATGATTTTCACTACTTTTTTCCTCATTATCATATAATACAACTCCATTATTATCTATAAGCGTAAATCTCACATTTATATCATTTATTTTTATATTATTTAATTTTTTTAAATCAGCATAATCACTCTTACTAATATCTGTAACATCATTAAGTTCAGAGATTGAATAATTAATATTTCTAAGTTCTTCTTTTGTATTCTTAATTTCTTCTAAATTTATTAACATCATAAAAGAAGATGTTACAATTAATATTGCAAATAAGACTGTTATAATAACAGAAGTTAATATTTTATTTTTCATTATTATTCTGCTGGGTTAAATCTATAACCCACTCCCCTTATAGTTTCAATAAATCGTGGATTTTTATCATCTTCCTCTATCTTCTTTCTAAGATATCTTATATGAACATCTACAGTTCTTGTTTCGCCTATATACTCATAACCCCAAATCTTATCCAATAAAGTTTCTCTCTTTAGAATTTTACCTCTATTTTTTATTAATATTTGTAAAAGTTCAAATTCTTTTAATGTTAAGTCTATCTTTTTGCCATTAACACATACTTCATGACGTTCAAAATCTACTTTAAGATTTTGTGAATCATAAACTTCATCTTCTGTTTCGCTAAATGAGTTTGTTCTTCTTAGGACTGCCTTTACCCTTGCAAGTAATTCTCTAACTGAAAATGGTTTTGTTATATAATCATCAGCTCCAAGTTCTAATCCAAGTATTTTATCTAACTCTTCACCTTTTGCTGTTAGCATTATTATAGATGTCTTTTTCATTTCATTATCTCTTTTTATTTCCTTGCAAACATCAAATCCATCTATGCCAGGTAACATTAAATCAAGTAACACTAAACTTGGTTTCTCTGCTTTTGCTATCTTTACTGCCTCTATACCATCATTAGCTGTATAAACATCATATCCAGCATTGAGTAAATTGAATTTTAACAATTCAACTATATGTTCCTCATCATCAACTATTAGTATTTTTTCTTTAGCCATATTCTTTTCCCCCTCAAAGTAACATTATAGAAGAAAACATTCTACCATAAGATCCCTGTGATTTTCTATATGAATGTAATTTAATGTCATCACTACAATATGTGCATAAATTCAAGCTATTTATATTATAATCTTTTACTCCAGCTTTTTTTAAATCAGATATTATACATGCTTCTAAATCAAGATTATTCTTATTAAATAATTCTTCTTCACTCATTGTTGTTTTTTTCTCTATGAACTTCAATTTTAGTTCTTCTGAAACTTCATAACAACATTTCTTAATATGCGGACCTATATATGCTTTAATATTAACTTCATTTATATTGAATTCAGACTTCATTTTTTCAATAGTTTTTAGTGTAATTGATTCAAAAGTTCCTTTCCACCCACTATGAATTGCAGCTATAACTTCTTTTTCTTCATCTATTAATATAACGGGTACACAGTCTGCCGTAAAAACTCCAATAATAACATTTTTTTCATTTGTTATTATTGCATCTCCTTCTTCATCCTTAATACTTTTCCCATTACATGTGTATTTTAATATCTTATCACTATGAATTTGCTTAAGATATATAATATCTTTCCCATTAAATTCTTTTTTTAATGAATTAAGTTCTTTTATTCCATCTTCTGTATTTCTATTGAAACTTCTTTCCTTCTCTGCATTTGTAAATACAATTTGAGATTTCTCACTATCTATTATAACAAAATCATCTTTTTTCTTTAATAATTTAATATCTAATTTATTCAATCTAATCCTCCATAAATTTATATCACAAAAAAATTTTTATCCGATAGCTAGCATCCGTAAAACTCCTAATTCCTAAATATATCTTATAATCTAATATTAACATTCTATTTACCATTTATCATCTTTATTAACTAAAGTTTAACTTATATATAACATTTTAATGCACAATTCCCATTGTGCATTGTAAATTAATTTTTGTAATTATAAGAAAAAGGATGTTGAAATTATATTTTTCAACATCCTTACATAATTATGTTATAAGATTTTTTATTTCTTCTAGAAAAGTATTTATGTCCTTAAACTGTCTATAAACTGATGCAAATCTTACATATGATATTTCATCCAAATCTTTCAGTCTAGCCATAACCATTTCTCCTATATCCTTTGATGGAATTTCTGTAAGCATACTATTAGAAATTGTCTTTTCTATATCATATGCCATATCTTCAATTTGCTTTCTAGATATAGGTCTTTTTTGGCATGCTATAATTAAGCCATTAATTATTTTTTCTTTGTTGAAATTTTCTCTAGTCAAGTCCTTTTTTATTACTAAAATAGGAAAATCTTCAATTTTTTCATACGTAGTATATCGTTTAGAACATTTTAAGCATTCTCTTCTTCTTCTAATCGTTGTGTTATCATCTGTTGATCTAGAATCAACAACCTTACTTTCTTCAAATCCGCAAAATGGACATTTCATACCTTCACCCACCTCTTTGCTTTCGTGTATCCAAATCTTATAATTATTATACATATATTTTTGAAATATGGCTATATATTGTTGACATTTCCTTCATCTTTTGTTTTTACCAATATAACGTCAGTTCCTATTTTAATTATATCTTTCCACAAGATTTCTTTTTCATCGTCTTTTCCAAACCATGACTTTATTTCTCCAGGCAATATTAATGAAATTATTTTATTATCATCACAGTTTATTTTGAAATCTTTTATAAATCCTATTTTGCTTCCTGTTAATATATCTATTACTTCCATATTTCTCATAGCATTTAGTGAATGTAGTTCTAGATCCATAATTATCCCCCATAATTATAATATTATTAATGTCTCATTTCTATACATGTTTTCTCATATGCTTTAAGGCTGTTTTTTCTAATCTTGAAACTTGTGCTTGTGAAATTCCAATTTCATCTGCAACTTCCATTTGAGTTCTTCCATTAAAAAATCTCAAATTTAATATTAATTTTTCCCTATCATTGAGCTTCTTCATTGCTTCTTTAATGGAAATGTTTTCGAGCCAATGTTCATCTGTATTTTTAGAGTCACTTATTTGGTCCATTACATATATGGCATCTCCTCCATCATGATAAATCGGTTCAAATAACGATACCGGATCTTGTATTGCATCTAATGCAAATACCACTTCTTCCCTTGGCAATTCAAGTTCCTTTGCAATTTGCGAGATAGTAGGCTCTTTATTATTATCTTTTATAAACCTCTCTCTCATAATCAAAGCTTTATACGCAATATCTCTTAGCGATCTGCTAACCCTAATAGAATTATTATCTCTTAAATATCTTCTAATTTCTCCAATTATCATCGGCACTGCATAAGTTGAAAATTTAACATTTTGAGATAAATCAAAATTATCTATTGACTTCATAAGTCCTATACAACCAACTTGAAATAAATCATCAATGTTTTCTCCTCTATTGTTAAACCTTTTAATAACACTAAGTACTAATCTTAAATTTCCCTTTATGAAAGTTTATCTTGCACTTTTGTCTCCTGATTTCATCTGTAGAAAAAGTTGCTTTTTTTCTTTTTCTTTAAGTATAGGGAGTTTTGAAGTGTTAACGCCACATATTTCTACTTTGTTAATTATCACAAGTATCAACCCCTTCGAAAGTAATAATCCATTGCATTAAACATTATCTCCGATAGGTCATACTTTTATACTTGAAGACAAGCTAAATCATTCTACTTATTTCTTTTTTCAATCTTTTAATTATTTTCTTTTCTAATCTAGATATATACGATTGAGATATTCCAAGCATATCAGCTACTTCTTTTTGTGTCTTTTCTCTTGTTCCATTTAATCCAAATCTAAGACGCACTATTTCTTTTTCTCTTTCATTTAAACTTTTTAATGCCACAACTAATAATTGTTTATCAACTTCATCTTCTATTAAATTGTATACTGTGTCATTTTCAGTACCTAATATATCTGATAGTAAAAGTTCATTTCCATCCCAATCGATATTTAACGGTTCATAAAATGAAATTTCAGCCTTTATTTTACTGTTTCTTCTTAAATACATCAATATTTCGTTTTCTATACATCTTGATGCATAGGTTGCAAGCTTTATCTTCTTTTCTGGATTAAATGTATTTACAGCTTTAATAAGCCCAATAGTTCCAACAGATATTAAATCTTCTACATATACACCTGTATTTTCAAATTTTCTAGCTATATAAACAACTAATCTCAAATTTCTCTCAATTAATGTACCTCTAGTTTTTTCATCTCCATTATCTAAATCTAATTTGTTTACTAATTCTTCTTCTTCATCCTTAGATAATGGCGGTGGCAGAGCATCATTTCCTCCAACGTAATATAATTTTCTTCTAAACAACTTAAATTTACATATTAACTTATTAAAGAACAGACTTAGTTTTTCCATATATATCTCCCCCCTTATATGCTACTCCTCTTGATAATAAAGCATTGAACTCATGTTCACTACTTAACTTTTCTTTACACGGACATATTATTGCATCAACATTTTCATATAAACAATCCTTTTTTTTTATTTTTATATTATTAACCCTTATACCTTTAAGCTTACCTCCATACCCAATTGAACTATAAAGTATATAATATATGTTCTTACCCTCAAAATTTATATGACTTATTAAGTTTTCTTCAATTAAAATACATGGAAGATTAGTAATTGGTTCTCTTAGCTCATTTCCAGTATCTAAAAAACTTTTGAAACTATATTGTCTATCATCTATTTCAAATTCAATATCAAATGTAAAATTATTCGTAAATAATTTATCTTTAATATACTCTATAAATCTACTGTAAATTAAATATATAATCATTATCCCTAACATAATATATTTAACTGAATACTTTTCTATTTTAAATGTGTTTCCTAGTAACCATAAATTTTGCTTTAATGAAAACAAAAGACATACTCCACTTAAAGTAAATGTCATCATTAAAAATATAACTAGTAATTTAATCATGTTAAGAATGTTTGTCTTTCCATATACTAATCTGAGCATTATGCAGGCTATTGCTAATTCACACGGTAAGCTAGATAAAATATTCAACTTAGGAATTAGTAAAACCATAGTATAAATTCCGCCTATGAAACTAGACCCTATTAATGCAATCATCTTACATTTATGCTTTATACATTTCATAGTTAAAGTTAATAAAAAGAAATTTACTATACAATTCTCTAAAATTACAACGTCAGCATAAATTTCCATGCTTTAACTCCTCCAGTCTGTATGAATTTTATTATATACTTATCTATCTTAAAAATTTGTCATAATAACATTAAATTAATTTGTTTTTTTAATATAACTTTTTACATATACTTACACCATATTTTTTAGTTTACTTTTTTATATTTAAAACTAACTTAATATGTAGAAATAAATTCTTTTATCTTATATAAATTTGCTATAAAAAGTATAACAAAATCTGACTTCTCAAATTTTGTTTTTTAATTTACTATATAAATAATTTCAAAAAAATAACAGCCAATATATCATCTATATTGACTGTTATTTTTTAATTATATCTTATATATGTTGCAGATTTAATTCATCAGCGAAATTAAGTTACTGTTACCTAATTTGTATGTAGATTATTTTTTACAACATATATATTTTAATGTCTCTTTTGTCTTCTTAAAAAAACAGGTATATCCAAATCATCTGCTTCATAATTATTAGAACTTGTTTCTGGTTCTTTTTTATCTACAGCAACTTCTAGCGCTGGCTTTACTGATTCTTGTATTTGAGGTTTCTTTAGTTCTTCTCCTGATTGAGTTGATGATATTCTATTGTTTTCACTTTCAAATCCAGTTGCTATAACAGTAATTCTTATTTCTTCACTAAGACTTTCATCTATTACAGCTCCTACAATTATATTTGCATCCGGATCAACAGATTCACGTACAACATCTGCTGCATCATATACTTCTAGTGCTCCCATGTCTGCTCCACCAGTAAAGTTTATGATAACATCTGTAGCTCCCTCTATTGATGTCTCTAATAGAGGAGATGATATGGCTTGCTTAACAGCATCTTGTGCTCTAGTATCACCTTTACCAAATCCAACTCCCATGTGTGCTAAACCTTTATCAAGCATTACTGCTTTTATATCTGCAAAGTCAGCATTAATTACACCTGTTATTGTAATTAAATCTGAAATTGCTTGTACACCTTGTCTTAGCACTTCATCAGCTAATTTAAATGAATCTAATAACGTTGTTTTTTTATCTGCCATGCTAAGTAATCTTTCATTAGGAATTATAACTAAAGTATCAACTTTTTCTTTTAAATTTGCAATTCCAATTTCAGCATGTCTCATTCTTCTTTTACCTTCAAAAGGAAATGGCTTTGTAACTACGCCTACAGTTAATATGTCCATAGATTTAGCTATTTCTGCAGCAATTGGAGCAGCACCAGTTCCTGTTCCGCCCCCCATTCCAGCAGTAATAAATACCATATTAGCTCCCTTTATCGAAGCTGTAATTTCTTCTCTACTTTCTTCTGCTGCTTTCCTTCCTATTTCAGGATTTGCACCAGCACCTAAACCTTTAGTTAACTTTTCTCCAATTTGAATTTTTTGGTTTGCATTAGAAAGCAATAACGCTTGCTTATCTGTATTTATTGCAATAAATTCAACATTCTTCAATCCCTCAACTATCATTCTATTAACAGCGTTACTTCCACCGCCACCACAACCAATTACTTTTATGTTGGTTAATTCTTGCATATCTGCCTCAAAATCTAACAAAACAATTCCTCCCCTTAAAAAAGCTTATCAAAAAAAACTTTAATTTTTTTTAAAATATGATTTTCATCTTCACTATTGTGTAAATTTTCTGTGTCCCTCATTTGCTTGTTTCCATTATCTTTATCAGTTAAAACTATATTCTTATCTTCTAATAAATTTAACCTATCATATACTTCTTTAGCTATTGCCATTGAAGTTATATTTTCTGAATTCTTTATTCCTAAATCTTCTCTTTTTATGACCTTGGTTCGTATTTTAAAGATATTGTGAACAGTTTCATTTATATCTTCAAAATAGCTAACACCATCTCCATATAGAATTATACTACAAATTCTATCATAATGACCAGTATTTTTTAATTTTATATTAATATGCTTTAATATCTCTTCAATCCTAGCATTTGTAACTTCATAGAATAACTTTCTAGATACTTTTATAGTTCCTACATCAATTTTGTCTGAAATAGAATTATCGTTATATAAAGCCTTGTAATTACTCGAATAAATCTTTTTTATATTATCTGCTTCTAAAAAAGAAAATTCTCCACAAATAGCTAAATCATTAGTGATATTGTTTCCACCTATTGGTACACAATCTATGTTTTTAGGAATACCATTATCAAACAAAACTATATCAACGATTCCCGCACCAATATCAGCTAAAGCTACATGATCTATAGAATTTTTTTCATTTAAAAATATTTGTTTTCCGGACAATATATTAAGCTTTATAAATTCAATATTATATTTAGTCTCTTTAAAAATCTCATAATACTTTTCAATTTCTTTTGTTTTTGCTATTACCAACGTAAGATTTAGTTCAAGTTTTTTCCCTTTCCAATTGAGTATATCTTTATGTATTACTTTACCATCCAATATATAAAAATTTATTAGCACATCTACTATAGACTCATCACTACTTATGGTAATGGTTTCTTGGCCCTTTTTTAGTGCCTTTTTTATATATTCGCTTTTAACCTTTTCGTCCTTTAAATCCATTGAAATTGTTGTTTCTGTGATTCTAACTTTATTTGAAGAAATACCAATAGCTAATGATTTAACATCTCTTTTTGTCTTTTCTTCTAAGTCCTTTAATAAGTTAATCACAGCATCCTTGCACTTACTAATATCCGTTAACAATCCTTTTTCTATACCTATTGATTTGCAAGATTTAACATATAAGATTTCTAGTTCTTCTTTTCCTTTAACTGCTATAGTTGCAGATAACTTTCTACTTCCAAAATCTACGGATGTAATTATCTCTTGTTGCATAAAATTAAGCCTTTCCTTTCTTTAAAGAAAAAAATCCACTTGCACTATAATTCAACACATCTATTAAATTTCCTCTTTTATTTAGATAAATAATAAAATTTATTTATTATCTCTTATCCAAGTTTCATATTCTTCTCTTAATATAATATTGTTATTTACTATTACTAATCTTATTAAATCTCTTTAGCAATTTGTTTTTTCATTGTGAATTTATTAGGTTATATATTATCTCTACATTCTAGTCGCTAAAAATTCTATAATTTACTCATAAAAATAAGAGTACTATATTAAAAATAGCACCCTTATTCTAAGTATGTCAATATTTCTTTATATTAATCGAATATATTTATATTTCTAATTTTTTGTAAACAGCTCTTTTTTTAATTTTTTTAACGCTTTCTTTTCTATTCTTGACACATATGAACGTGAAATCCCTAAATTTACTGCTATTTCTCTTTGTGTTTTGCACTTTCCGTCTATTAATCCATATCTCATTATTAAAATAGAACTTTCTCTTTTAGTTAGCGACTCAACTAACTTTTTATATAAAGCTCTAATTTGTAAATTACTTTCAACTTTTTCTAAAACACAGTCTTTTTCACTACTTAATATGTCCATAAGGCAAAATTCATTTCCTTCTTTATCAACTCCAATTGGATCTTGAAGATAAATTTCACTTTTTTGTTTTTTATTATTTCTAAACAACATTAAAATTTCATTTTCAATACACCTTGAAGCATAAGTAGCAAGTCTAGTTCCCTTACTAGAATCAAAGGAATCAATAGCTTTTATTAATCCAACAGTACCAATGGAAATTAATTCATCCACATCTTTATTAGGAAATGAATACTTTTTGACTATATGAGCCACTAATCTTAAGTTTCTTTCAATCAAAATGCTTTTTGCGGTTTTATCGCCATCTTTAAACCTCTTTAAGTACATTTGTTCTTCTGCCTCATCTAATGGTAGTGGAAAAGTGTTACTGTTTGTTACATATCCTGTTAAAAAAAATGAATTAAATATTAAGTCTATAAAGCTATTTAATATAAACACCTTTTTCCTCCATAGCAGTGCTTAATATTATACTATGTCTGACTACTAAAAAAGTTGCGTGTACATTTTTATTTTTTATATTAGTTCTATTCTAATATTATATAGATACCTAATTTCTACTTTATACTTGTATGTTACATTATTTAGTCAATCTTTAATTGTCAATGTTCAATCTTTGATAGTCAATTGTCAATTTTCATTGATTATTAATCATTAATCATTGATATTTTACTCTCTCATATTCAAAGTTTTAACTATATCTTTAAATATTGGCGCTGCTGTATCTCCTCCACCTAGCTCTTCATTATTAGAACCTTTCATTGCCTCTATTTCTGGTGTAAATACTACCATGGTATAATTCTTCTCTCCTATGCTGAAATATCCAGCAAACCATCCATGTGTCTGCCCCTCATTGCCTGTTGAAGAACCAGTTTTACCACCTATGTCTAAATCCCCTATATAAGCCTTTATTCCTGTACCTTTTATAACAACCTGCCTCATAGAGTTCTTAATCAATTTAGCTGTTGTTTCACTATATACTCTTTTTTTATCAGTTTTGAAGTCTTCTACTACGTTATCGTCTTTATCTAAAATGCTCTCAACGATATATGGCTTTTCATAAACCCCATTATTTACTATAGTATTTATAGCACCTAACATTTGAACTGGAGTTACATTCATACATTGTCCTATAGATATATTATTTATTCCTGATTCCTTACTTGGTTTTACTCCTTTTGCCTCATTTCTATTTCCACTTTCTAAATTTAATACTCTATCATATAATCCTTGTGCTTCTGAGTATTCCATTAATTTTTCATACCCCACCTTGGAACCTATTTGTGCAAATATGTCATTACAAGATTTTTCAAACGCTTGTTCAACTGATAATTGGCCATGAGGCTCTTTGCATATTTTACCACTACACATAAAGGTATTATTTATATTTATTAATCCCATATCTAAAGCTGCACCAAGTGTTATTACTTTATAAATCGAACCCGGCTCATACCCTATTTGTTGCATTCCTAAATTTATATTAGCTGCACTTTCATCTTTTTGTACCATAACTCTTATTTTCCCGGTATCTGCTTCCACTATGCTTATACCTACATTATTCAAATATGAGTATTCCTGTTTATCTAAAACTGCTCTGACCTTATCTTCAATATCTTTATCTATTGTTAATTTTAAATTTTTATTATTATCACTTATACTTACGGATTGTTTTGCATAAACTGCCCTATCGTCTAAATAAAATTCACTTTTAGGCTTTTCATTCGCTTTTAAATAATTAAAAACTTCACCTTCAAGAGACCCTTCTTGATGCTCTTCATCTAATATTTTTGAAAACATATTACTTATACTCCATGCTTTTTTAGTATCTATTTCATCTGTAATATAAGTATATATTCCTTTTATATTTTTAAGACTATTTATTTTATTATAGGTATCCTCTGAAATGTTATAATATATTTTTCCACTTTTTTGCATTATCTCTGTATAATTAAACTCAGGATTTTCAGACTTCATTATAAAATTTAAAGCCATTAAGTCTTCTAGTGTTTCTTCATAATTATTTAAACTGAATGGTTTGGTATCTATTACAAGCACATATTTTTTATCATACTTCATTAAATCTTTTCCATTAGTATCTAAAATCATATAATTTATATTGCTAATATTTTCTTCTTGGTGATTTTGATAAGAACTCTGAACCTTTTCAGATGGGTATATTTGTAGAATAGATAAACGTATTGTTAAAATAGTAATTGCAGTTATGAATACAGCCGAAATTTCTACTAACCTTCTCTTTCTATTAAATTTTTCAGTAAAAATATAAAACACCTCCTTTTAGCTTAAATTCTAGCCTTAAGGATGGTGTTTTATTCAATAAGTAAATTATATTTATTCCTTATTTTTAATTAATAAATCTTTTGGCATCAGAGGTATATCAACTCTCACTTTATACGTCATTTGTGCTCTGGCTGCTTTCTCAATTGGAGTTCCATTTTCTTCAGTCATATCATGAAGTACAATTTCAAAATTATCCCCTTCTGGTCTTAAAACTTCTACTGTATCTCCATTTAAAACTTTGTTTTTATGTTCAATTGTCGCAATTTTTGTTTCTTCATCATATGCTCTTACAATTCCAACTATATCTGCATTTCTTATATATCCAGAATCTTCATACACTTGTTCATTATTTTGCCCATAATAAAAACCTGTATGATATTGTCTATGACTTACATTGTTTAAATTCTCCATCCATTTTGGATCAAACTTATAATTATCAGGATCTTTCATATATGCATCTACTGCTTGCTTATATGATTTAACGACAGCTGCTACATAATATAAACTTTTCATTCTTCCTTCAATTTTAAGCGAATATACGCCTGCCTTAATAACATCATCAATATGTTCAATCATGCATAAATCTTTTGAATTCATTATATATGTTCCATTTTCATCTTCAACTATAGGGTAATATTCCCCTGGTCTTTTTTCTTCAACTAAACTATAATTATATCTGCACGGTTGAGCACAAGCACCTCTGTTTGCATCTCTTCCAACCATATAATTAGAAAGGAAACATCTTCCTGAATAACTTATGCACATTGCTCCATGAACAAAAGCTTCTATTTCACAATCTTCAGGTAAATTCTCTCTCATCTCTTTTATTTCAGTTAAAGTAAGCTCTCTAGCCATTACTATTCTCTTAACACCTTGATCATACCAGAACTTAGCTGCTCTCCAGTTAACATTATTAGCCTGAGTACTTAAATGTATTTCTAAATCCGGTACAACTTCTCTTGCTGTAGATATTATTGCTGGGTCTGAAGCTATAATGGCATCTATTCCTGTTTCATATAATTCTTTTAAATATTCCTCAACTCCATCTAAATCTGTGTTATGAGGAAAAACATTCATTGTTACATAAACTTTTCTATTTCTTTCATGCGCATATTCAACGCCTTCTTTTAATTTTTCATTTGTAAAATTATCAGCAAAGGCTCTTAAATTAAGTTTGCTTCCTCCAAGGTATACTGCATCAGCCCCAAAATCTATTGCTATTTTAAGTTTGTCTAAATTTCCTGCTGGTGCTAAAATTTCTGGTCTTATCATTTTAATTTACCTCCTCTTAGTAACCGCAATTCCATCTCCCATAGGTATGACAGATGTTATTAGGTCTTTATCCTGAGTAACTAATTCCAAATAAGTCCTCATTCTTTTTACTATTGTTATTTTTCTTCTTTTAACTAATTCTTGTGATGCAACCATACCTCTAAATAAAACATTATCGGCTACTATTATACCATCTTCCTTAAGTAATCTTAAGCAGTGAGGCAAAAAGTGATTGTAATGACCTTTTCCTGCGTCCATAAATATTAAATCAAAAGGCTCATTTAATTTTTCTAAAATTTCTAAGCAATCGCCTTCTTCAATTTTTATCTTATGGCTTAAATTAAATTTTTTCAAATTCAAAGTAGCTAATTCTATCATTTTTTCATCACGTTCAATTGTTATAATTTCCGGTTCATTCCCAGAAGCTTGATACATTAATATTGATGAAAAACCTATTGCTGTTCCAAGCTCTAATATTCTTTTAGGCTTTTTCATACTAGTCATGAATTCAAGAAACACTCCTGTTTCCTTTTGAACAATAGGTACACCATTCTCTCTTGCAAAATCTTCTATTTCTTTTAAAGTACCGTCTCTATCAGGAATTAGGCCTCTAATATATTCTTCCATATAGTCATATGTAATCTCACTCATGAATTTCCTCCACTAATATCCTAGTTCTTTTTTCTTCTTTAAAAAATCATCATAATTATTAGTAAAATAATGCGAACCATCTTTTTGCAAAATATAATATAAATAATCTGTCTTTTCTGGAAGTATTGCAGCTTTAATACAATCAATACCAGGATTCGCTATAGGACCTACTGGTAACCCCATATACTTATAAACATTATATGGTGAATCTACTTCTAAATGCTTATTTAGTACTACATCTACATGATATCCTAAACCATAAATTACTGCAGCATCTATTTGAAGTTTCGTCCCATTTTCTAATCTATTGTAAATAACGGATGAAATTAATGGTCTATCATTTTGAACTCTAGCTTCTTTTTCTATCATAGAAGCTATAGTAATTATCTTTTCCACATCTTCATCTTTTATATCAACTTTAGTTTCATCTTTTACTTGCTTTAGTATCTCTTCAAATCTATTTAACATGGTTTCAATTATTAAATTTGCATCTGAACCTTTTTCTATTAAATATGTATCTGGATATAAAAATCCTTCTAAATTATATCTTTTTTTATCATTAGCTTTAACATATTCAGGTAATTGATAATTTTTAATTGATTTTAAAAATTCTTCTTTAGAGCAAAGGCCTTTTTCTTCTACTATATTTGCAATATCTTCTATTGAATATCCCTCTGGAATTGTTAATTTGACTAAACCTTTATCATCAGTTCCATTTTCAAGAGAATTTATCAAATTTGCTAGTGTGGTGTTAGTATCTATTTCATATATTCCTTCTCTTAAGTTTACATTAG
>Ga0302162_10000200_pt1 | contig 17871 bp, 15 predicted proteins | sample I_Fen_E2_2_FD_193501 | JGI IMG/M metagenome (GOLD analysis project Ga0302162, IMG submission 193501) | Peat permafrost microbial communities from Stordalen Mire near Abisko, Sweden - I_Fen_E2_2 | ecosystem: Environmental > Terrestrial > Soil > Wetlands > Permafrost | place: Sweden: Abisko...
CCAAACAGAGTCTTATATTAATTTTTTAATACCTTAATATCTTTTAATAGTTGGTTATATTCATTCTCCAATTTTTCTTTTTTAGATACCTCAGTTTCTATTGATAAAAGAGAAATGACTTCTGAAAGCTTATTTTGAAGCACCATTAATTTTTCTTCATTTACTTTTTTAACTTTGTTTATTTTAGGTTTATCTTTTTCTTTAATATACTCCCTATAACTACCTTCAAACTCTTTAATACACTTGTCTTTTATTTCAATTATGTGATCACATATATTCCCTATAAACTTTCTATCATGACATACTAAAATCAATGTCTTTTCTGTGTTTATTAATGCCTTTTCTAATTCTTCCATAGCTTTAATGTCTAAATAATTTGTTGGTTCATCTAATATTAGAAGATTATTATCACATAATAGTATTCTACAAAGTGCTACCTTAACTTTTTCTCCTCCACTTAGAGAACTTACAAGTTTATTGACATCCTCACCTTTAAATCCAAAGTTATCTAAATTAATTCTCACAAAGCTTTGGTCATACGAACAGTTTTCTCTCACATTCTCTAAAATACTTTTTTCTTTTTTCAATAAACTTTGGTTTTGATCAAAATATCCTATGATTACATTATTTGCAACCTTTATATTTTCATTTTCTTTTTTTAGTATTTCTCTTAATAAAGTAGTTTTCCCACATCCGTTATCACCTATTATTCCTACTTTTTTCCTTCTTTTAACTTTGAAAGTAGCATTTTCTATTAATGCTTTATTATCTGCAAATAAACTCAGATTATTAACCTCTATAATGTTTTTAGATATTACTTCTATACCCTTTTGTATATTAATTTTAGTTTCACTTATAGTTTTTGGTTTTTCTTTAACTTCTAAGTGATCAATTCTACTCTTTAATGCCTTTATATTTTCATCTAAATTTTTTCTAGCCTTTTGTCCTCCCATTTTTCTGAAAACTTTTGATTCTGAAGTTCCAAATCGCTTTGGAGTCTTTCTTATACCGTCTCTTAACTCTTTTTTTCCTACAATTGCATTCTCAAGTCTTCTTTTTTCAGTCACATATTCATTATGTTCAGTTTCTTCTCTTTTTCTTTCTTCATTTTTTAATTCTAAATATTTAGAGTAATTTCCTTTATAAACTTTTATTTCTCCATCTTCTATTTCAACAATTGTATTACATACTGAATCTAGTAATTGCCTATCATGAGACACGAGTAATAATGCACCTTTATAGTCTTTTAACATACCATCAAGAATTTTAATACTTCTACCATCTAAATTTGAAGTTGGTTCATCTGCTATTATAAGACTTTTATTTTCACTTAAAGCCTTTGATATTTTCAATTTTACTTTTTCCCCACCAGATAAAAATTCTTCGTATTTATTTGGTGCTTTAAATATTTTCTTTGTTTTACCTTCTTCACATTCACCAAAATATTCTTCTGTTTGACTTATATATGAATAACTATCAGTTAAAAAAGTTTGTCCTTCATCTTGTTCAATATTTTTCATTAATATCTTTAACATAGTTGTTTTCCCAGCACCATTTTTACCGACTATTCCAATCCTGTCTTCTTCTAGAATTTCAAAATTTTTGATATCTAAGATTAATTTATCTCCATAATATTTCTTTATCTTATCTAATTTTGCTAATTGCATAAAAAAATCCCTCCCATTTAAAATACAGGAGAGATTGTGTACATCTATTCTTTACTTATAGATTATAATCTACTCCCCTTAAATTTAAGTACAACAATGATATTTGTATAGTTAGACTTCTAAATTTATGCGAATAAAACTATCTTATAAAAATATTATTATCTGCATAATATAAACCGTTTATACGCAAATTGAATTTCATCGTTTATACTTTTAAGTTTTCGGTGTAGATTACATTCTTATATTTGAAATTAAATTAGTTTCCCTATTCCAACCTTTATAATTTTCAGACAACATTATTAATCTATTAAAATTTTATTTGCTAATTATATACCTTAGATATTATTTAATACATTTCTTGTAAGCTCTTCCCAATCATAACTATCATTATAAATTATTGAATTATCTATTAGTAAACTTTTTATAGCTTCTAATTCAATTGCCTGTCTCGTTTCAAAATATCTTACTAATCCATCAAATCCATTTATGTTATTATGTTTTCCATAGTTCGAACGTTCAAAATACTCTATAATCATATCTATCCAATTTGGATACAATTCCTTATTATCACTAACGCGTTCTTTAGCTACTCTATTCAAGGTTTCTTTTACTGATAATTGATTAAGATAGATAAGCTTTGGGTCAAACTCTCTAACAGTTTCTATTAATTCAATTAAGTATTCTTTTATATAATCCAAATCTTTTTCATGTATTGCTAATAATTCATTTACATGATTTTGAAGAAATGCACATTCAAATATTACAATCTTATTTTTATCTTCTTTCATTTGCTCTGCAAACTTCTTCCATTTTTTTAAATGAAGTTCTTTAAATCTATCACTAGTAACTCTTCCATTATAAACTTCATGAGCTTCAAACATCTTCATCAGTTCATTTTCATCTTTATGCAACCCCAATCTTGCATAAGCCACTATTACATAATCTTCTTCAAATATACTGTTTTTCTTTATTATATTTTCATATTCTTTATTATCATTAATTACATTATTATATTCCTCTTTAGTTAAAAGAGCATTCCATGCCATATCTGCTGGATGCATATCACCTTCATTGTATAAAACTACATCTATCCCTTTATGTCCAAGATAGTCTCTTATTTTTGTTGAAATAGTTGATTTACCTGAGCCTGGCATACCTTCTACTAATATAAGTCTATTTTTCATAATTTTATCCCCACTACAATTTTGATTGAAACAATATTTAATTTTTTAATATCTTAATATCTTTTAATAAGTTGGTATATTCATACTCTAACTTTTCTTTTTTAGACATATCTTTTTCTATAGATAAAAGAGAAATGACTTCAGAAAGCTTATTTTTAAGTACCATTAGTTTTTCTTTATTTTCTTTTTCATCTTTATTTATTTTAGGTTTATTTTTTTCCTTAAAATATTCTTCATAACTTCCATCAAATTCATTAATACGCTTATCTTTTATTTCAATTATATAGTCACAAATATTTTCTATAAACTTTCTGTCATGACATACCATAATCATTGTTTTTTCTGTATTGGCTAATGCTTTTTCTAATGCTTCCGTAGCTTTAATATCTAGGTAATTAGTAGGTTCATCTAGTATTAGAAGATTATTATCACTTAGTAGTATTTTGCATAGAGCTACTTTAACTAATTCTCCTCCACTTAATGAACTGACTAGTTTATAAACATCATCACCTTTAAAGCCAAAGTTATCTAAATTGATTCTTATAAAACCTTGACCATAGGAACTACTTTCTCTTATGTTTTTTAAAATGCTTTTTTCCTTTTGCAATATGCTTTGGTTTTGATCAAAATATCCGATGGCCACTCTATTTGCAACTCTTATATATTCATTTTCTTCTTTTATTATTTCTTTTAACAAAGTGGTTTTTCCGCAGCCATTATCACCTATTATTCCTACTTTTTGTCCTTTTTTAATCTTAAAATTAGCATTATTTATTAACAATTTATTACCTGCAAATAAACTTAAGTTTTTAACTTCTACTATATTCTTAGATATTATCTCCATACCAGACTGTATATTTATTTTAGTCTCACTTATGGTTTTTGGTTTTTCTTTAACTTCTAAATGATCAATTCTACTTTTAAGTGCTTTTATATTTTTATCAATTTTCCCTTTTTGCTTTTGTCCACCCATTTTATGAAGTCTTGCTTCTGAGTTTCCCATTCTTTTAGGTGTCTTTCTTATATCGTCTCTTAATTCTGCTTTTCCCATTACTGCATTTTCAAGTTTTTTCTTTTCAGTTAAATATTCATCATGCTCAGTTTCTTCTCTTTTTCTTTCTTTACTCTTTAATTCTAAGTATTTAGAATAATTACCCTTGTATATTTTTATTTTTCCATCTTCTATTTGGAGAATAGTATTGCAAAGTGAATCTAAAAATCCTCTATCATGAGATACAAGTAATAATGCTCCTTTATAGTTTTTTAGCATGTCTTCAAGGATTCTAATACTATTAGCATCTAAATTTGAAGTTGGTTCATCTGCTATTATAAGTTTTTTATTTTCACTTAAAGCCTTTGATATTTTTAACCTTACTTTTTCTCCTCCAGATAAGAAATCTTCATATTTATCAGGAGCTTTAAATAATTTCATAATTTTATTTTCTTCACATTCACCATAATAATTTTCCGTTTGGCTTATATATGAATAACTCTCCGTTAAATAAATTCTCCCTTCATCTGGTTCAATATTTTTCATTAATATATTTAACATAGTTGTTTTGCCAGCACCATTTTGACCAACTATCCCAATTCTATCTCCTTCCAAAACCTCAAAATCTTTAATATCTAAAATTAATCTATCTCCATAATATTTCTTTATTTTATCTAATTTTGCTAATTGCATAAAAAAAAAATCCCTCCTAGTTTAATAGGAGAGATTTTATATCTATTTTAGTGAACGAAATTTAAATTTAAATGTTTATAAATAAACATCTAAATCCTCAAACCTAACTCATATATGTTCGCTAAACAAATTTATAACATACACTTATAAATTTTAATATTTCTTTAAAGAACTTTAGCGCACTATATTATTTTTGAGTAATTTGTATTATCCAAATGTAAAACATTATATCTAAAACTTCACTATGAAATCATGAAATTTATAACCTATTTTTTTGGATTAATACATGGTAAAATCATTACTTATTAGATTATAATCTACTCTCCTTAAATTTAAGCATAACAATAACATCTGTAAAATTAGATTTTTAAATTCACTGGAATAAAATTAGCCCATAAAAATACGCCTATTTTTATAAAATAAACCTTATACACATAAATTTAATTTTGTTGTTATACTTTTAAGTTTTTATTGTAGATTACATTCTCATATCTGAAATTACCTTAGCCTTTCTTTAATATGATTTTATTATATCATTGTTTTTATGAATATCCAATGTTAAAAATACACTTATGCTGATATCACGCCATATATGTTCTTGTGGATTCATATATGGTGAGTATTTTGGTGAACATTCCTTATACGAGATGAAATGATATTTTTCATATGTTTATTTATTTTTACTATGCTTTAGAGTAATTTTGACTTTACCAAACAAGAAAAACCAACTTATCTCTAAAACATAGCCTATATTAAAATGTTTTCCCTTAATATTAATACTTATAACTATTTTTTAATTCCCCAATATTCTGAATACTTGTCCCATAGGTAATCTAATATTAATAATTTATATATTAATAATTTAAATCTTCAAATTATTAATTAAATCCCTCTTTTAGGTCTCTTACAAAATCAATAACTGCTTTTTTACCTTCACCCATTCTCTTAACTATTGCACTTCCAACTATTACTCCATCACAATAATCTTTGACTTCTTTTACTACTTCCTTTGAAGAAATTCCAAAACCAATACACATTGGAACATCTACAATCTTTCTAACTTCTTCTAAATATGCATGAGTTCCACTATCTAAGGTAGTTCTTTCTCCTGTAGTTCCATTTGTAGAAACACAATATACAAAGCCTTTTGCGTTTTTTGTTATAGCTGCTATCCTATCTCTTGATGTTCTAGCTACAAGTGGAATTAAGTAAATTCCATTTTCTTCGCAAAGCTTATTAAGCTCTCCTCTTTCCTCAAGTGGAACATCTGGAACTATAAGTCCATCTACTCCATTTTGGGCTGCTTCTTTTAGGAAATTTTCTATTCCTCTAAAATATACAACATTAAAATAAACCATAATTACAACTGGTACTTCTGATGTTTCTCTTACTAATTTTACACATCTAAATACATCGTTAAGCTTTGTTCCATTTTTAAGAGCCTTAGTATACGCATTTTGTATTACAGGACCATCTGCAAGTGGATCACTAAATGGTACTCCAATTTCAACTACAGTTGCACCTTCTTTATCTAATGCAACTATTAAATCAGCAGTTTCTTCAACAGTAAAATCTGCTCCACATGTTACGAAAGGTATAAGCGCCTTCCCCTTATTTTCTTTTACCTTGTTAAATGATACATCTATTCTATTCATTATTTATCACCTAGATATGCAAGCACAGCATCCATATCTTTATCTCCTCTCCCCGAAAGATTTATAATCATAACTTTATCGTTGCTTAGTGTTGGTGCTAATCTTTTAGCGAAAGCTACCGCATGTGATGATTCAAGTGCTGGTATTATCCCTTCAATTTTTGTTAGGTACATAAATCCATCTACTGCTTCTTCATCTGTTACACTTACATAAGTAGCTTGATTTGTTTCACAAAGATAAGCATGTTCTGGTCCAACTCCTGGATAATCAAGGCCTGCTGATATTGAATAAGCTTCAAGTATTCCTCCATCATTATCTTGAAGAACATAACTTAACATTCCATGAAGAATGCCTTTTTCTCTTTTGGCCATAGTAGCTGCATGTTCTCCAGTTTCAATCCCTTTTCCAGCACCTTCAACTCCTATAAGTTTGACTTCTTTATCATTAATAAATGGATAGAAGATTCCTATTGCATTACTTCCGCCACCAACTGGAGCTAAAATATAATCTGGTAATCTTCCTTCAAGCTCTACAATTTGCTTTCTCGCTTCATCACCTATAACTCTTTGGAAATTTCTAACCATAGTTGGATATGGATGAGGTCCAAGAGCTGAACCTATAATATAAAATGTATCTTCTACATTTGCTCCCCAATATCTAATTGCTTCAGTTACAGCATCATTTAAAGTTCCTTGTCCATTAGTAACAGGTACTACTTCTGTACCTAAAAGCTCCATTTTCTTAACATTCATGGCCTGTCTTCTTATGTCTTCTTCACCCATAAATACCTTGCATTCCATTCCAAATTTTGCTGCAACTGTTGCTGTTGCAACTCCATGTTGTCCTGCCCCTGTTTCTGCTATAACCTTCGTTTTGCCCATTCTTTTAGCTAAAAGTACTTGACCTAAAGCATTATTAATCTTATGGGCTCCTGTATGATTTAAATCTTCTCTCTTTAAATAAATTTTTGCTCCACCTAAATCTTTAGTCATATTTTCAGCATAATAAAGTGGACTTGGTCTTCCTGTATAGTATTTTAAATAATACATATACTCCTCTATAAATCCCTTGTCATCTATTACCTTTTCATATGCTGTTTCAAGCTCTATTAAAGCATTCATTACAGTTTCAGGAACATATTGTCCCCCAAATTTATTGAATTTACCATTCATTCTTTTCTCCAACCTTTCTTATTCAATTATCAATTGTCAATTAATGATAAAATATTTTTCCAAACCTCGTAGAAGTTTGCTCTTTAATTGAACATTGAGTATTTATAATTGTTTATTAACCATTGCTATTTCTAACGTTCTCAATTAAGCTCTTCATTTTCTCAAAAGATTTTGTTCTTATTCCATTTTCATCAATAATTTCAACTCCTGATGAAACATCAATTCCACTTGGATTTGCCTTAGCTATTCTTTCTATAACATTTTCATCTGTTATTCCCCCAGCTAGAAAGAAGTTATGTTTTTTTAAAATACAATCATCTACATGTCCAAGCTTATAATTTTCACAAAAGTATTCACTTATATTTTCTAAAGAAAATGTTTTACCACTGCCTGGATTATCTCCATCTATGAGAAATTTATCTATTAAATTATCCCCATCATTATTTGCTAATTGCTTATTGATTGCTATATATTTTTTTATGCCTTGAATATCTTTTATAGATATTGCTTTCCACACTTTTATAGATTTATCTATGCTTTTTCTTAATAAGCATATAAATTCTTCATCTTCATCCCCTTGAAGTTGAAGAACATCTAAAGATACTTTGCCCAAAATATCTAGAATTTCATCTATAGAATTATTTCTAAAAACCCCAACTTTTTTCATATCATTATTTAAATCCAAGCATAATTCATTTGCCTTTTCCCCAGTTACTTGTCTCTTACTCTCTGCAAAAACAAAACCTATGTATTCTGGCTTTAACATATTTAAATATTCAATTTCTTTTTTATTAGTAATTCCACATATTTTAATTTCTATCATTTTAATTCCTCACATATGCTAATATTTTTACATGTCCTATGTAGATACCCAACTTCTAATTTACTTATACTATAAATATATATCCAAAACTAGAAATGAAGGTCATGCTTTTGTGGAATGTTACATCAGGAGATTTTAATGGCTGTGCTTCTTAGATTATAAGTTGTTCCAAATATGCTTGTTCAAAGCTTGCCTTTGAAGCAAGCATTTTGGGTACAACTTATGATCTTAGAAGCACCCATTAAAATCTTCAGTAACTGGAACAAATGCATGACCTTCATTTCGGCCGGTATATGCATTTATTGGTTTTTAAATTCTCTAAATTTAGATTTAAAATCCGCATTTTCTATATTTCTCATGAATAATTCTCCAATTAAAACTGCATCTGCTCCAAATCCTTTTATCATTTTCAAATCTTGAATGCTCATGATACCACTTTCAGCTACAACCACCTTATCTTTTGGTATACTATCAATTAACTCTTTAGTCGTATCTAATGTTACATTGAACGTATTTAAATTTCTATTATTTATTCCTATGATTTCACAATCATATTTTAGTGCTAAGTCAAGTTCTTCTTTATTATGAACTTCAACTAATGGTTCTAAATCAAATCTCTTTGCTTCCTTATAAAATTCTCCTAAACTGTTTCCTAAAACACTTACAATAAGTAATATTCCATGTGCACCTAAAACCTTAGCTTCATAAATTTGATAAAAATCTATTATAAAATCCTTTCTAAGAATTGGAGTATGTGAAATCCTTCTTATTTCTTTAAGATATTCATCACATCCTAAAAAGAAATCTTCTTCAGTTAAAATTGAAAATGCATCTACTCCGAGAAATGTGTAATAATTCAATATTTCTTTTATATCAAAATTTTCTACAATTACTCCTTTTGAAGGAGAAGCCTTCTTAAATTCCCCAATTACAGATAGGCCTGCCTTTTTCAAAGCAATTTTAAAAGGATTCTTATAATTTAATTCTCTTTCAACTTTAACTTTAGCTAATGCTTGTTTTTCTAATTCCTTTATAGGAATTTCTTTTTTTCTTTTTTCTACTCTGATTTTTTTCTTTACTATAATATCATTTAATATCAAAATATATCACCCCATAGTTAATTTGCTACTTATTTTAAATTTGTAAGTTCTTTGTATTTTTTGTAAGCAGTTCCTGAATCGACAAGCTCTTTAGCCATTTTAATTCCGTCTTCCAAAGAATCAGTAATCTTTGCAACATAAAGTGCAGCTCCACTATTCAAAATTACTATATCTCTTTGAGGACCCTTATTGCCGCTTAATACACTTAATATTATTTCTGAATTTTCTTTGGCTTCTCCGCCTTTTATGTCCTCTAATGTTGCTTTCTTAAATCCAAGCTTTTCTGGATCTAATTTATAAGTTATAATTTTTCCATCTTTGACTTCACATACCCTTGTTGTAGTAGTTGTTGTTATTTCATCTAGACCATCATCACCATATACGACCATTGCTCTTTCAATACCAAGATTTAACAAGACTTCTCCAGCAGTTTCAATTAGCGCTCCATCATAGACTCCCATAAGTTGTCCTGTGAGTGGTGCTGGATTTGAAAGTGGTCCTATTAAGTTAAATATAGTTCTTGTTCCAAGTTCCTTTCTTTCATTTGCTACGTTTTTCATTGCACTATTGTATTTTGGTGCAAATAAAAACGCCATTCCATTTTTCTCAATTATTTCTTTACTTTGAACTTCATCAAAATCAATTTTTATTCCAAGCTCTGTAAGGACATCTGCACTTCCACTTTTACTTGATACTGCACGATTACCATGCTTTGCAACCTTTGCACCTCCACTTGCTGCAATTATTGCAACTGCTGTAGAAATATTAAACGTCATTGATCCATCTCCACCAGTTCCACATGTATCTATCAAATGTGCTGTATCTTCTATATTAACTGGAATCAAATTATCTCTAAGTGCTTTAACTGCACCTAAAATTTGAGCTGGAGTTTCTCCATTTATTCTAAGACCGATTAAAAATCCTCCAATTTGAGAAGATGTTGCTTCACCTCTCATTATTTGATTTATTACAGCCCTTACTTCATCTTCAGTTAATACTTCCTTTGAAGATAATTTTTTAATTGCATTATAAATTGTCATTTTAAATCCCCCTTAATACTTTATTGCTTATATTCATAGATTTTAATTATCAATTTTTAATTTTCAATACTCCATGATTAATCATTGAAAACTGAGCATTTAAAATTGATAATTAATCATCTAATTTATCTTCACAAATATTAATTACAAAATTCCCAATCATATGCTTGCCCTTTGGTGTATATATTGATTCCGGATGAAATTGAAGTCCAAATACATTGTATTCCTTATGCTTAATTGCCATAATATCGTTATTTTCAACAGTTGAAGCTATAACTTCCAGACAAGTAGGAAGTGAACTATTTTCAACTATTAGCGAATGATATCTCATAACATCTAGTTTTCTTGGTATTCCTTCAAATATATCTTTTCCTTTTACTTGAACCTTTGAAGTTTTGCCATGAAAAATTTCATTTGCTCTAATTACGTTTCCCCCATATGCCTCTGCAATACTTTGATGTCCAAGACATATTCCTAGTATTGCAATTTTATCCCCTAGCTTTTTTATTATTTCTATTGAAATACCTGCATTTTCCGGAACTCCAGGACCTGGTGAAATTACTATTCCTTTTGGATTTAATTCTTTTAATTCTTCTACTGTTATTTCATCATTTCTAAATACTTTAGTTTCAGCAAATTCGCTTAGATATTGATATAAATTAAATGTAAATGAATCGTAATTATCTATTAAAGCTATCATCTTAGCACCTCCTTTAAAACCTTTAATTTATTTTGAACTTCTTCAAATTCTGTTTCTGGTACTGAATCATAAACAATTCCAGCTCCTGCTTGAAGGTAAGCAGTTTTATCTTTCAAAATTAGAGTCCTTATAGCAATTGCCATATCCATATCCCCACCATATGAAAAATATCCAACAGCTCCTGAATAAATTCCTCTTTTGCTGTTTTCAAGATCTTCTATGATTTCCATAGCTCTTATTTTAGGAGCACCTGATACAGTTCCAGCTGGAAGACAAGCTGCTAAGGCATCAAACCCGTCTTTATCGTCTCTTATATCACCAACAACTTTTGTTGTTATATGCATTACATGAGAAAACTTCTCAATTTTCATAAAATCACTAACATTAACGGTAGCAATCTTGCTTACCTTTCCTATATCATTTCTTCCAAGGTCCACAAGCATAACGTGTTCTGCAAGTTCTTTTTTATCTTCCATAAGTTCTTTTTCAAGAGCACTATCCACTTCAGGAGTTTCTCCTCTTTTCCTTGTACCAGCTATAGGATTTGTAATAGCTTTACCGTCTTTAACTGAAACAAGACTTTCTGGAGATGATCCTATAACTTGATAATTATCATAATCTATTAAAAACATATAAGGTGAAGGATTTTCTTCTCGAAGTCTTCTATAAATTTCAAAATATGATTTTTCAGTTATGCAAGTCATTCTTTGAGATAATACAACTTGAAAAATATCACCAGCTAAAATATGTTCTTTTGCTTTTTTTACATTTTCCATAAATTCTTCTTTAGATGTGTGAAATTTAAAAGTAATATCTTTCTTCTCCTCAGACTCTTCTGTTAATGTCGGTTTATAAAGCAAACTGTTTATATATTCTTTTTGTGATGTTATTATTTCATCATATTCTCTTTCATCATTTTTCAAAATGTTATCTACAACATAAACCTTATGAGTAAAATGATCATAACAGATATATCTATCATAAAAATTAAATCTTATTATGGGAAACTTTAATTCATCTTCATTTTTAAAACTAAGCTTTTTTTCATACAATTGTACACAGTCATAACCCATATATCCAATTGCTCCACCTTTAAATGGAAAGGAATTAGTGCTTTTATCAAACTTTATTTTTGTTTCTTTTTTAAGTTCATTTATTTCTTCTTGCCCATCACCACAAATTTCTTTATAAGGGTTTTCACCCATAAATGAATATCTACCAAAGTAATTTTCCTTGCTTCCACTTTCAAAAATAAATCTTCTACTCCCCTTAAATCCATCAAAAATTTTTATTGGAGTAATTTCATCTCCTCTGAATTCGCTTATTAAAGAAAATATATTTTTTAAATTTTTCTTTTCATTAAAAATCTCTTTTGATATGTTAATCATAATTCTTTTCCCCCTTTAGTGATAAGTGAGAGTCCAAATCTATGATTTGGTTTCTCGAACTTAGTTAAGTCGTGCATACGACTTAACTTCCTTTTAAAATATATTTTAGACATTCCAAAAATTTTATTCTATTTATGAATTTCATATTTGTTACTTTGATTTTATTTTATTACTTTAAGAATCAGATTTTTTTAGATAAAAAGAGCCACTTCATCCCATATTTTGGGACGAAGTGACTCGTTATGCCACCCAAATTTTAATATAAACTAAGCGATATTTTGCATTTATAATCTTAGATTTCGATTGATTTTTACTTTGGGCAATTCAAAATGATAAATATTTTTCTTAGAAAAATTTTATATATTCTAAAAATAACTTGCCCAAATACATATTATCTTAATCAAAAATTATAAAAATATAAACAAAAAACATCTCATCCTAAAAAGGACGAAATGTTATAATTTCGTTATACCACCTAATGTATATGTTTTATCAGATACTAATAATAAGATTTATATGTTAATTAAACTTTTATAGTATATATTTTCTATAAATACACATAAAACTAAATTTATAATTCTTATATTTTATATCCTGTCATTTTAACGGCTGACTTCCCGTACATTCCTACTTAAAACTTCAAAATGTCACCTCAAAGACCCATTCAATAATATCTACAGTATTCGAATCTCACCAATTTCGAACTCTCTTTACACTAAGCTTTATTATTTACTATTCTTATCATAGGCTTTAACTAAATATTCTATGTGTAAAAATATAACATATTCGATTACTATTTACAACCTTTTTTTTAAATTATTTTTAATGATATCAAACACTCTCTTCTAATTACTGTACTATCATTGATTTTAATCATTTGTTTGTTTTTATAATAACCTTTACTTGTATATCATTATAAAAAAATAAAGAGTACAGGAAGTTAATCCTATACCCTAAAAATTATAGTTTAATTATCTCCTTTTATTGCGCCCACGCTCCAGTTTCATCAACTTTATAACCATCTGGAGTAATACACTCTACATATAACGCACCACTAGCATTAAAACAGTAACATTCTCCATCTATACAAAGCCATTCTGATTTTGCCATCTTGCACGACTCCTTTAAATAATACCATAACTTGTCTTTAAACCAAACGGATTCCCTAGCGTAACCTTGACTATCAAATGAATACCATTCTGAATCGATAAGCTTCCATTGGTCTTTATAGTAATATCTATTAGAAACATCTGTACAATACCACCAACCAGTTGAGTTTTTATTCCAACCTAATTTAGTAATACTTGAAGATGATGCATTACTTACTCTTGTTTTAAAGGTATACCATTTTGCCCAACTATTAGACATAAATGAACCTGGACAACTCTTACGACTTGCATCATAATGACGAACAACCTTGTCTATTCCTATTCCATATTTGCTCATTAAATACTTAACTAAATCAACAGTATTTGTAACTGTAGCATCAGTAGGATTACCATCTGAACCAAGGCACATCTCTATTCCAAGAGAATTAGCATTAGTAATTCCATATGCACCGCCACCATCTCCACAATGCCAACTATAATAATTATCAGTATCTATTATTTGAATTATATTATTGCTATCTATAAAGAAATCAGCACTTGATTGTCTATTTCCACCGCTAAAATAATCATGTTCGTTTTGTGCCGTTGCCCCTGCATCTCCCGTATCATGAATTACTATATATATGGGCTTTGTACTTCTTGAAGATCTGTTATAACTTATAAATTGTTTTTGTATATATAACATCTTCTCACTCTTCCTCTCTAGTTTACATTCACAAAGAGTAACCTTAAAGGTTACTCTTAAATATTTTTACTAAGCTCGTACTGTCTATTCTATTGTTTTATTTTCTGTAGTGTTTACAGCTTGAATAGTTTCAGTTGTAGTAGTTTTAACTTGGTCACTTATACCAGTTGTGCTTGTATCAACCACTATTCCTCCCATTGTTAGAAGCATTAAGACTGTATTAACTATCTCTGTATAATTGGATGGAATTATATTTAATCCTAATTGTTGTGCTAGCATTGCTATAGCACTAGCCATGGCAACCCAAAAAGCCTTATTTTTTAATCTTGATTTTAAATCAATACTTGGCATTTTTATATTCCACCTTTCTTTATTTTTATAATACATAATATGAAAGATTAACCCGAATGGCGACTCTCTATTTTTACTAAGCTTGTATTATTGTAGATGGTGCGATCTATATACTAAATCATTCTATAACTTTCTTCAAAATATAACATATTCAATTCCTTTTTATAAATGTATAAGTTATAATTATATGTATTTTAGGAAAACTTTTATTAATCATTTAATTACAATCTAATTTACATTAAACTATAATAATATATAAGATAATAAATAATAATGAAATAGAAAGTTGAGGAAGTTATATGAGTAAAAAAATAAATAAAAACAAGTTAAGCGGATTGCTTGCATTAGGTGCAATAGCTGGTGCAGCTACTTTTGCAGCAATAAAAGCAAAAAAAATTAAAGAAAATTCTCAAAGAGAAACAATTCCTCTTGCCTTTACAAATAATGAAGATAAACATGTCTATTTCATCGGTGGTGGCCTAGCTTCTTTAGCTGGAGCGGCTTATCTTGTGAGAGACTGTGATTTTAAGGGTGAAAATATTCATATTATAGAAGGAATGAACATTCTTGGAGGCAGTAATGATGGTGCAGGCGATGCAACTAATGGATTTATATGTCGTGGTGGTAGAATGTTAAATGAAGAAACATATGAGAACTTTTGGGAACTATTTTCTACTATTCCATCTCTAGATTTAAAAGATAAAAGCGTTAAAGAAGAAATTCTTAACTTTGACCATTTACATCCAACTCATGCACAAGCACGTTTAGTAGACAAATATGGCAAGATCCAAGATGTAACTAGCATGGGCTTTAATATCGCTGATCGTATGGCCCTTGGTAAATTAATGGTTACTCCAGAAGAAAAATTAGATGATAAGACTATTGAAAACTGGTTTAGCCATACTCCACATTTTTTTCAAACTAATTTCTGGTATATGTGGCAAACCACTTTCGCTTTTCAAAAGTGGTCTAGTTTATTTGAATTTAAACGTTATATGGAACGTATGATTTTTGAATTCTCTCGTATTGAAACTTTAGAAGGTGTTACACGTACTCCTTACAACCAATATGAATCTGTTATTCTTCCATTAAAAGCTTACTTAGATGGATTTGGTGTTGATTTTAGTATCAATGCAACAGTAACTGATTTAGATTTTAAACCTGGAGAAGAAATTACAGTGACCACTATACATTTAACCGATGAGGAAGGTGAAAAAACTATCACCTTGAATCCAGATGATGTTTGCATTATGACAAATGCTTGCATGACCGATAGTGCAACTTTAGGTGATCTTAATACACCAGCTGAATATAATCCCACTAAACCAATTTCAGGTGAACTTTGGGCAAAAATAGCAAAAAGGAAAATAGGTCTTGGCAATCCAGAACCATTTTTTAGTAATCCAGAACAAACTAATTGGGAAAGTTTCACTGTGACTTGCAAAGGCAATAAATTATTAAAATTAATCGAAAATTTTTCTACTAATATTCCTGGAAGTGGTGCATTGATGACGTTTAAAGATTCTAATTGGTTAATGAGCATAGTTGTTGCAGCTCAACCACATTTTAAAAATCAACCCCTTGATACAACTGTTTTTTGGGGATATGGTTTGTACACAGACAAAGTTGGGGACTATGTTAAGAAGCCAATGCGTGAATGTACAGGGTCTGAAATGCTAACAGAACTTTTACATCATTTACACATGGAAGATGAAATTGATACTATTATGGAAGATGTAATCAATGTTATTCCATGTATGATGCCTTATGTAGATGCGCAGTTCCAACCACGTAAAAAAAGTGATCGTCCTGAGGTTGTACCAAAAGGTTCAACAAACTTTGCTATGATTAGTCAATTTGTTGAAATCCCTGAAGACATGGTATTTACTGAAGAATATTCTGTACGTGCAGCAAGAATTGCAGTCTATACTTTATTTGATGTAAAACATAAATCTATAATTCCAGTAACTCCATATAAAAAGAATCCTAAGATTTTAAAAGATGCTTTAAAAAAATCTTATAAATAAGGCATATTTAAAAAGGGACTAAGAAACTTCAATAAATGTATGATGTACCCTATAAAGTGAATTTTTTATTGTTCATCCACTCTATAGGGTACCGTTTAAATTTTATTGAATGTTTTTGAAATCATTTCTGTAACAACTTTTGAGACATTAGGTGAAATCTCTGAAGGTTTAATTACAGCACAATTCCCAGCACTAATTGCACCTATTAGTGATTCAATCACAAGTTGAAATGGATTATTTTTCTGTTGACTGTAGCAATGAATTACTAAAAGCTTCTGAAACTTCAAGTACAATAGCCTATATTAATTCATATTTATCTTTGAAATGCTTATAAGGTGCAGTATGACTTACACCACACATACTTGCAACCTTTCTTAGTGAAAAACCTTCAAACCCTTCTTTATTTAAAAGTTCGAACCCTTTGTTAATTAAATCTTCCTTTAATGTTCAAATCGCAGTTGAAAGTGAATACGTGACCGGTGTCGGAATATTTGATGATAGAAATGACATAGCAACATTAATACCTATGCTTAATAATATGAAAGAAAAAACTGGTGCAAATATCTTACTGTAATTGCAGATTCGGGTTATGAAAGTGAAAAAAATTATTTGTTTTTAGAATCCAATAATCAGACCCCGTACATAAAGCCGCAAACTTATGATAATTGGGAAAAAAGAAGTTTTAAAAATGATATAAGCAAGCAAGAAAATATGAAATATGATGCTGAATCAGATTTTTATGTTTGCAATAATAGCAGAAAGTTACTACCTACTTCAATCATTCAGAGAAAATCCGCCAGTGGATACAAATCAGAAGTTACTATTTATTAGTGTGAATGCTGTGATAACTGTGTTCATAAATCTCCACAAAATTGATTTAATATTTCAATTTTGTGGAGATTTTTTTCTTTTAGTCAAAAAGGAGCATCGCTCCTAATTAAAAATTAATCATTTTGCGACGCTCCCATTTTTTTCTCAGAAAACATTCTTACGTTCCTGTCTTTGTATATGTATCAACCGAATTACATATGAGTTGATACCTATATCTGACAGTTGTATATCTCCTGTCATTTTAAATTATAGTAGGTTAGTTTACACCATTAGAATAATCGGTAACTGTTTGCTTCACACTACCCGATTTTGCAGTAGCACCTGTATTGTTTACTATATGTGTTATTTCACCATTACCAGTTAAGAAAACAGAAGCTGCATGGTGAACTTTTACGCCTGGAGTATTTGGGACTTCTATTCCGTTGTTTGCTGCTACAACTGCATCTCTAAAGAAT
>Ga0302162_10000203_pt1 | contig 17765 bp, 24 predicted proteins | sample I_Fen_E2_2_FD_193501 | JGI IMG/M metagenome (GOLD analysis project Ga0302162, IMG submission 193501) | Peat permafrost microbial communities from Stordalen Mire near Abisko, Sweden - I_Fen_E2_2 | ecosystem: Environmental > Terrestrial > Soil > Wetlands > Permafrost | place: Sweden: Abisko...
TTGGAAAATTAAAAACAAAAATTATAGGTTCTGTAGGTATGTTTAATAAATCTGAAGCAATTATACTTGCTTGCAAGGTATGCAATGCACAAACTGAAAAAATCAATGAATTGATTAATAAGGTAAATGAACTAGAAACAAAATTAGATAATCAACAAATTAAAAGAATATAAAAGTTAAACTTTAAAAGAAAATTGAGGTGAAATGATATGTTAAAAAGAAATGATTATCTTAATATTGCTACAATAATAAACAAAGCAATTAATGAGACTGAAAATTTACAATGTACTTGTAATAAATATTTAGAAAGTAAATGTGATAGATGTTGTTTAATAGAGTCTTTGACTAAACAAATGAATGAAATAGTTTGTCTTGCTACAAAACCAACAGATGAATATTAAACAAATTAATGTAAATTAAATATAATAAATTATGAGGGAGAGAATTTAAAATGAATAATATATGTGAATACAAAGAAGAAATGGAAGAATGTAAAATAGGGTTTCAACAATCAACTGTTATGGAGATATCAGCAGAATTTGATAGGCTTAAACAAGAAAATGAAATGTTGAAAGTGGATAAATTTGAATTAATAAAAGAGAATGACCAGTTAAGAAATGACATTGAAGTATTACATAATAAAATAAACAAAAAATATCAAGAGCAATATGAAGAAAGCATGCAATCTGAGGATTTAAGATATGTTGATGAATATGCAAAAGGATTTGCAATGGCTGAAGAATTAGGATATAAAATAGTATAATAATAAATTAATATAAATAAAGGGGAAATCAAAATATGAAGATTGAAAATATAAGAATATATGATTTAGATGAAAGTATTAAAGCAAGTAAATATCCAATGACGATAGATACAGATAAGTGTAACGAAGATATTACTAAAACGGTATTAGCTTTAGGAAATAGTAATAAAGGTGAGGGTCATGATCAATTCTTAACTGGTATAAGAGTTGCATTCGATGTGACATTTAGTAATAAAGCATGGGTAGAAGCAGAAAGATATAGATTTTTAGAATTTGTATCATCTCAAAGCACAATGCATAAGATAACTAAATTAGATATAAGGCAACAATGTAATCAATATGTTTGGGATAGTACAATAGAAAAACTTGAAGAAAAAGTGAAAGAATATAATGGTTTAATAGAATATCAAAAAACTGTAAATAAGGATTGTGATTATTATAAAGAAATTAGCAATACTTTAACTGAATTGTACTTAGAAATATTATATAATGTCCCTGCTGGTTTTGAATTAACTGCTAGGTTAACAACCAATTATAGATGTTTAAAAACGGTTTACACTCAACGAAAAAACCACAGACTTCCAGAATGGCGAGAGTTTTGTGAAAAAATTAAAGGGTTACCTTATTTTGAGAAATTGTGCTTAAATAAGGAGGTTGAGTAATATGGACGATATAAAAGAAAGACTACAAGAATTATTAAATCTAGATGGATACAGAGACTTTGAGTCTGCCGAAGATTTAGCAGATGGATATAATAAGTTAAGAGAGATAGTTAAAGAGTATCTGATAGAGGAGGGCAAATAATATGAACGTATATGAATTGTTGCAAAGTGAAAATGAAACCATTACAACAGAAATTGCATGTATTGAGATTAGTCTACAAACATTTGTTAAATTAGGTAAAATTAATGATGAGCAACGAATTACTTTTTTAAAAAATTTATATTGTAATGAAACATTTAAAAGCGCTCTCAAAAAATATAATAATTTTAAAAGAGATATTAAATAATATTCAATTAAAAGGATAAATTTAACACTAATTTGCACTTCCCAAACAAACAAATGTTCTGTATAATATTAATATATAATATAAAAGGAAGTGCATTTTGTGAAGGTATTATCCCAAAATATTGAGGTTATTTGCCACTTTGACAAGGTTGGAAAGATTAAACCTATTAGATTTAAAATAGAAGAAGATAGTGGATGTAAAGTTATAAAGATAGAGAAAATTATAACTACAGACTTGCAAAAACAGTGTGGTAACAGAGTATATGTATTTACTTGCATGGTAGTTATCGATGGGATTCAGAAGATTTGTGAGATAAAATATATAATTGAAGATTGCCGATGGTTACTCTTTAAAATTTAAATATAATGTATAAAATTAAATAATCTGCATATACTATAAATGCAGAAAGTTTTAATATTAGTGATAAAACATTCGTTCTTCAGAAAAAGAAAAAATAAGGGATATATCAAAATAAAACACAAATAAATGTGTCATAAATTGGTATATCCCTTTAAATATTGTATTAATTTACCTGTATAAATTTTATTGTTTTTATAGTATAATGTAATTGGAACTAATCTGAACAATATATTTTAAATTACACAGTTTACAAATATATTGTTTTTTAGAAGTTAGCTTGCGAAAGTTGACTTCTTTTTATTTTAATCCAAAATATGCTAACACTCCACCTAAAACCCCCGTAATAACTGAACCAATTATAGTCCAAAATTGCTTAGTTCTATAAAATTTAATTTTAAAGTTTTCTTCTATTGTTTTTACTTCAATTTTATCTTTATTATTTTCTTTTTCTTTAAAATAATTAAACATATCTTTAGTGAAATTATTTAATGTATCTTGTTGTTTTTCTGTTTGTTTCATTTGCTCCTTAGCCTGTTCTGACATCATTAGTTTTATTTCAGATTGACTCTTACTAATATTAGATAACTCAATCCTTTGTTGAACATCAGATTCCTCCAATCTTCTTAATCTATTTTCATGGTCTGATAATTGTTTCTCTATATAGCTATTTTCGTCCATAATTAAAACTCCTTTCGCATGTTTAATTTTGATAGATCATCTCCTTATTTGAATTTTATTTTCATTCGTATTTTAAAAAGTTAAATTATATACCGTTATTGCCGAAGACATTAGTAATAATGCTGATAATACCAATATAATTCTTTGATATCTACTCTTTAGATTTTTTATTATTATGGATTGTACTTCATTTTCTCTAGTAAGAACATTAATTTTATCATCTCTGATTTTAATTTGCATTTTTAACATTTATATTAATTTATTAATTGTTTCATTCAATAAAAGCACATCCTTTCTATATCTAGTGTACTTGCTTGTACACTGATTGATTTTATTTATTTTATACATAGACTACATATAAACAATGTAGTCTATGATTTAACTAATTCATTAAATATAATTTTCCTCTAAGAATTTCTAGTTGTTCTTTGAGTTTTCTATTTTCATTTTGAAGTTCTTTAATCTTTTTATCCTTAGCCATTATAATAATATCTTTTGATTTATCAGTTTTATCATATTTAAGTCTTTGTTTTATAACTTTTTCAGTTTGCTTATCTCTAAGTTCTTCAATTCTTTTCTTGATTTCAGAATTGTTATACATAAAAGTCTTTGATACACCACTTAGGTTACAAACACTATTAAAGTTAATCTTCTGTTCGCCAAGCGACAGCTCTCGGATAGCTTCATCTACTTTTTCTAATGTTATCTTAGTTTTATTTCGAGCATATTCTTTTAATCCTTTTGTACTTCCAGCCATATTAAACTTCCTCTCTTGACTTACCGTTTTTGTGAACTAATTTATATTCTCTAACTTTTTCTAATGTCTTTTCTAACGTATCTAAATAGTGTTTATTCTTTTCAACCCAAAGCTCTCTGCCAAATTTATTACTAATTTCTATTTGAGATTTAACCTTATCTATTTCTTCCTCGTATTCAGGAATATTCTCAGTCGTAGTGCAAAAACTTGCACAAGTTAAGCAATGATTCATTTGTTGTTTACAAGGTAATTTAGAAGCCTTAAAACATACTCCAAATGGTACTCTAACTGCATCTAAATTCTTTTTTACATATTCATATCGAATTAAGTTTTCACCTGCATCAGAAGTTAAATCTATCTTTTCAAGGTCGTTAGTTTTAGTATCAACTTTAAATAACTCTAAGTCCTCAGTGTTCTTCCATTTCTCATAGATAATATTTTCACTAACGGTCGCATAATGAACGGTCATTTGAAGGCTTTGATGACCTAATATTTGTTGTATAATGCTTATCCCCATGCCTTGTTCAACATACTCTTTAGCTCTTGTATGCCTGAGAGAATGAGGTTTAAAGTGAAACAATTTACCATTGATATCTCTTATATCTTTTTCTTTAATAAGCCTTTGAATAGTATATAATAAATTTAGCTTCGCTAACGGTTTCCCTTTTAACTTTCCTTCATAAATATTAAATAAATATTTATTTGGATTATTTTCTTTTGTACTTAATTCTTTGGCTTTATCAATAGATTTTTGAACCATTTCAGCGACTTTATCTCTTATTGGTATTTTAAGTTGTGCTATCCCTGTTTTAGTTATTTCACCACAAAGATAATAATTATAAGTTTTTTCTTTATTATTCCATATTTGTTCTAAACAGTTATGATATCTAAGATTTAATATATCAGTACCACGCCAACCCGTTTCACGAAGTAAAATATAGATAGGAATAAATTGTGGTCTATCTAAATCCATTATATTATTGTCTAATTGCTTTAATATAGGTTCTGGAATAAATTTAGCTTTTTTAACTTCATCTTTATTCAATTCTCTTTTGGGAATATCATCTTGAAATATTAAAAATGATGCTTCTTTTTTAGGAGCTTTATCATATTGAGCTATTTGAATATATTCTAAGAATGTTCTGATATAAGAAACAAATTTACTTTTATAAGTTGCGTTTTTATTTTTGTAATCAGTATTTACCCAATATAAATAGATTTCTATATCTCGTCTTGATAAGTTCTCTATAAATCCATCAGTGTATCCATTAGAATAAAATTTGTTAAAGAAATAATTCATATAATTTGATAATATAAAACAAGTACCGAATGACTTCTTGGTTATTATTGTCTTAAAATAGTTTCTAACTGTTTCTCTATAATATAGTGGTATGCTTAAAAAACTTATTGATTTTGCTTGTCTATCTTGAGACGCACTTACTTTAGCACCTTTAATATTCTTTGAATCCCATATATCTTTTTCAGTTTCTTCTCTATCATCATAGTAAGTATTAATAAAATCTACAATCCAATATAGACTTTTCATTTCTGAAGAATTTAATTTACCAACTTTGAGTAAAAACTTTCATATTTAAGATACATAACTGTATTATTAATATCATTTAAGGTTTTTAAGTCAAAATAATATTTATTACAAAACATTGCTATAACATTAAATGCACTTCTCATTTTTCCAATCGATGAATTTTTTAAAAACTTATTCTTGAAATTATAATAAACATAAAATTTTATTTCATTTTTCAAATGTATGTTTTTAAAACCAGAAAAATCTATACTTGAATATCCAGATGTTCCAATGGTTAAACTTCTACCTATAAAAAAGCTTTTATTAAAATCCCATTTGTCATTTTCCAACCAATACTCATCATCTTATTTTAAATATTCAATAATTTCTTCATACTTACTTTGTTGATTAATTTTAATCTCTTGTATCTTCATGCTACTTATCTCCTTCGTTATAAATATCTAAATTTAGATTAGGTTGAGTTTTATTAAACTCTTCCGTTATTTCTTTATCCGAAGGGTGTATATAAGTTTGTAGAGTAGTGTAAATATTTTTATGACCAGCTCTTACTCTTAGCAGTTCAGGTTGCCATCCTGCCATTCTGAGAATAGTTAGTGAGCTATGTCTAAACATATGTGGTGTAACGTGTATACCAGTTTTCTTTTTTAATGTTCTAAATAAATTATCAACATCAACATAGTTCATTGGTTTATATTGGTTTTCACCACTTATTTTTATAAACACATGATTAGTTTCAACTTCTTCAGTATGATATTCAGCTATATATTCCATAAACATATCAGCTAAATTTTGTGATATATCAATTCTTCTTGGACTTGAAACCGTCTTTATTTCAGTATTATTTTCAAGTTCACCTCTATCTTTAAGGTCAATAACCATATCACTAATATCAAAATCCTCAATCCATAATGACAAGGCTTCGCCGATGCGTATGCCAGTTTCATATAACAATGAAAGTAAAAATTTATCTCTGAAATTATTACATGTATTTATAAGTATTGTTATTTCTTCTTTGGTTAGTGTTTTAGGTTTAGACTTTGGAACTTTAAGCTTTAGTATATTGCTTGTAACTTTCTGTTGTTCATAAGCTATTCCATATAAAAATCCTTTGAAATTTCTACTTGGAGTAGATACAAATTTTTTAAGTCTATCTGATATATTATTGCTATATTCCTCATGTCTTAAGATATAGTCATAAAATGCTAAAACTGTATTTACCACAATATTTATAGTTCTTGGACTTCTTGCTGAATCTACTTTATTAGTTGGTATTACCTTTATACTTTTATAAGGATTCTGTAACCAATTCACAAATAAAGCTAAATCATCAATAGTTACTTTCTGAAAGTCTAACTCTCTTTGCTCTAAATACTCAAAATATAACTTCAAATGTTGACAATACATTCTCAAAGTATTTCTTGCAAAGTTAGTATTATCTTTAAATCTTATAAATTTCAATACTGGTTCGATAGGTAACCCCTCATCATTAGCTACAAAATATCTCTCTTTATCATCTTCTGTTTTTACCTTTACTACTTCCATATTTCTATATCCACTCCTATAGTCTTTTTATTCTAACCATAGGTTTTACTATAACAGCTTAAATTATTCTAACTATTTTTATAGTAATTTAAGTTGTATTTATATATAAAAGTAGTACATAAAATACTATAAGTAACATTTAAATATCTACACTATATTCCTTTCTTTTAGTTATATAGTGGAGGAATGTATATTATTTTTAATTAGTGGAAATAATATTAATTGTAGATTTAAATTAATATTATGCATGGTATTATTGATTTTAGTTCTACAATATTTTACCTGTTATATTTATTTTTAGTTATAGATTAATCTCATAGTCTTTTAATTAGGCAGAATACATTCACCCAATATTTTTTATCAGAAATTTTTGGATATATTGACTATGAGATTGGTTTTGTGATTTTTTGTTAAATATATTTTGTTATTTATATACCATATGTAGTATATTTATGTTTTAGTAACCACTATATGTTGTGTTTGCGTTAGAGTAAAATACGAATTTTAACATCACTTAAAATCCTTTATTTCCAAATGAACTAGATTGAGATTCTGCACTTGGTAAATTAGAATTATCTTTATTTTGTATTTCACCAAATATTTGATTCTTTTCTTCGTCAAACGTACGAAGATCGTAAAATTTTAAAGTGCTGAGGTCATTATGATGTAATATATACTTGGATACGAGAATTTCTGGAACACCTCTTTTCAATGCACGACTAGCACATGAACTCCTGAAAATATGCTCGTTTATACGTCTAGAAACAATATCACTTAAATATTCACTACAAACAGTTTCAAAATAAGTTTCACTTAATTGATTATATTTTTCACCATAATATGTAGAAAACATATACTCAGAGTTATCTGCTTCTTTTCTTGAGTCATTATACAATTTTAAGGCATCTAATGTAGTTTGATTCATCATATATTCTAAAGGCTTTCCACCATTTCTGCCTTTTCCCAAAATTACATCAGTAGTTACAAAAGTATTACCTTCTTGAATAGTTTTACTAGCTTCAACTCTTTTCATATTTCTAAGTTCCCCTCCACGCATACCACATTCCATTGCAGTAACTAGTAACGCATAGTCCCTTAATCTACCTTCTTCAAGTAAAGTTTCTTTCATTAAAGTGTATTCATCTTCTGTAACTTCGACTTTAATGTATACACTATTGGGAGCTACATTTTCTACTCCTTTTACAAAGTTTCTAAATAAATCAAATCTTGAATCTTCACCTACGTAATAATTTTCGTAGTAATTACACATAGAAGAAACCGATGCTCTTTTTAGCTTTATACCTGAACTTGAAAGTCCATGACGAATTAAAAAGTTCTGATATCTAAGAAAATCCTTTTTCTTCAGCGAATAGAACTTTTTATTGTTCAATGTGTCCATTAACCACTTCATAAATATTCTAAGCGAACTAGTATATTGCTTTAAGCTTTTAGGAGAAAGTTGTGTTGATTCTAGTAAGAATTCATCAAGTAATTCTCTATTTTCCGAATCTACCTCCATCTTTTCCCACATTTCTTTTGTGATATCTGGGAATTTTATACACCTATCTCTAAGCATATTCATTTCTATAGATTTACGTTCTTGTTTAATTTCTTCTTCTAATGCTTCTTGTATATTCATTAAATCAAGTCCTTTCTTTTTATATAATTTGTTTTTTACTTACATATTTAAAAGTAAATCCTTTATGTGATCTTTGACAACCTAAACAAACAGCAGATATACTTTTGCTATTAAGTTTTTTGCCGAATAATTTTTCAGAATTGGTTTCTAAGTAAATACAACTTTCATATACTCCTAAACTAATTCTATCTTTAAATATTTCTACAGTCTTTATATTTAATTTTCCATTGTTAAATCCGATTTTAGACGCTTCTATATTAGCATTATAAACACACCAATTTAAACTATTTCCTCTTTTTAAATATGCTCTAACACATTGTTTACCTAGATTTACTATTTTTCCTATTTCAGTGGTAGTCATATCAGGATTAGTGCTTTTAATATCACAAGTCAATTTCATTAAATTAGTGCTAGTAAATTCTTCGGCTTTTAACCAATCTATTATACTTAAATCAAATATTTTAGCTAAATTACTTTTTAATATACTATTTTTAATCCATTCCAGTTCGGATTTTCTACAATCAATTACAATATAGTTTTCTTCCTTAATACGATTATTTAATGCTAATTGCTTTTTATTCTCATCATTTAATTGTTCTTCTTCTAGTGGTCTAGCCCCTTTTCTACTTGTTTGTTCGTAGTGTTGGATACCATTTACTTCACAAATATATTGTTCATTATTATATTCAAAATAAAAATCATATCTGTAGTTTTTACACCATTTAAATGTTTTCTTAGATAACTGCATAATAAAATTACATTTAAATTGATTTAATATATCACTAAAAAACTTTTCACCATATGATATTTTATCAGAACAAATTGGGCAACTGTATCCACGTTTAAAAAGATTATCTATTATCATTTCTTTTTCATTTCCACAATCTGGACATTTCACAAAAACTTTAGAATTACTAGCGTATGTATGAGTATGAGTGTCTTCAATATTTTTAAAATACTTAACTAGATATGGGTGAGTGGAAGCGATATCATTTATTCCTTCTACTACAGTAAACCCTCGGCAACATGAACATCCATAATTTTTTAATAAACTACCTTCTATTATCCAACCAATATAATTGCATTTGTTACACCTATATTTATAATATTTTGATTTCTTAGTTGTTTTATTTCTTTTGCATTTTTTATCAATAAATTCTTCTAATCTATATTCTCTATCAATAATAGTAATGTCTCTTTTATCGTCTTGAAATTTTGTTCCAATTTCTACTTTGAAATTTGATGTAAATTTATTTAATATATTACCTAGTTTCCCATGAGCAAAATTCATAGCTTGTATTTCATATTCCTTATTATCATACAAAACTGTTACTTTCCTAGTTTTACTATTATATTTTACAATTTCCATTTCACCTTCAATATCATCATAAATAAAATTAACTCGACAATTTGTTGTGTTATTCCACTCTATTGTTCCTTTATTCCAACCTTTTTCCCATTTTGGCAGTTCTTCTAAAAATATTTTTCTCATTTTTTAATTCCTTCTTTCTATAATCAATTTTTATAAACTTAAATTTGAACATAATAAAGAGTTGATAAATTATTTACCAACTCCATTAGTCCAATCTTTTAATATACTTTTAACTTTTTGTGTCTTTGGATATAACCAAAAGCACTTATCTGTTGCTTCATTTTTACCTTTAATAAAATACTTAATACCATTATTCTTAAATCTATTATATAAATTAACTGAATAACATATATAACAGTAATCTCTTAAATCCATTTCCATTCTTTTCACTCCAATATAATCTATTTAATTTATTTAACTAACTTACTCTCATCTATAGCAATCATCCTACAATATCCATTACCTAAATCTTCTATAATGCAATTATCTCTTAAATCAAGTGCACCAGCTTGTACTAATCTTTCATGATAAGACATATTACTAAATTGATTAGCTAAACTTTCTCTACTAATTCTATTACATGATTTAATTTGTTTCATCATCTATTTCACCTTCTTTTTCTTAGATTTTTTCTTTTCAGCCAAAGTTGCTTCACGTTTTTCTCTTTTAATTCGTTCCTTTTCCATTTGTTCTAATGTAGCTTGTACATCATATTTACAATTTTCAAAAGTAAAAATCATCTTAGAGACTCCTTTTTCATAACTAGCTGTAGTGGTAATACTTTTAATAATAGAATAATTATCATCTTGAATTACACCTAAATCTGAGAAGGCATCAAGATACTCTTTCACGCCACAATTAAAATTGTCTAAATCGTGTCTTATAGCTGTACTAAAAATAAAGTGTATTTTTAAATTAGTCTCACATATTCCTAATTTCTCAAGTCCCAGTTCTTTTAGAACGAATTCAGTGTATAACCCCCTATTATGTTTGTGGTTATTTTGGACTATACGATTTGTTATAACGAGTATTTTGTTCATACTTCTTCCAATCGGACTATCTATTATAGGTTTATCTTTACCAGTCTTTTTATCTTTTGACATCCTGTGAGTCTTATAATATTTTTCTAAAAACCTATCTAAGTTGTCTTGATTAAATTCAACAACTACAGTATCTTTTTTTTCCATAATATTTATCAATTCCTTTCTATTTTTAGGCATAATAAAAGAGCCTGTACAATTTCGTACAAACTCTAAAAATAAATCTAATTAATCTAATTAATCCAAATCTTCTATAATACTTAATAATTGTTCCTTTGTTTTTCTAGCATATTGTGCAGTTTGATTAACATTAGCATGTCCAACAAGTGAAGCACACTCTTCTAGGCTTACTCCCTTTTCTAAAAGTCTTAAAATATAGGCATGTCTCCATGAATGATGATGAGCTTTTTCTATTGGTACATTAGCTAATTCTGCATATTTTTTTATTATACAATCTGTACCCCTATCAGTCATTTTTCCTCGTTGACCTACAAATAAAGCATCTGATTGACTTCGTTTTCTACCACTCCTGCAATATTGTCTCCATACCTTATTCAAACTACTAGGAATAAATACAGTACGAATTTTATTTCCTTTTCCAACTATTTGAATATTACTCTTATTAATATCATTAATTGTGATCTGTAATAATTCAAATATACGAAGTCCACTTAATTCTAAACCTTTGATTAAGGCAATAGCTCTATAATCTTTTTTCTTTTTAGCTATGTCAATCATTCTCTCTGTCTCTTCCTTAGAAATGACATTTTCTAAAAAGTTTTGTATTTGAATCTTTACTCTAATATTAAGAGTATTAATTTCATTAAAAGCACAATATTGATTTATTGCTACTAATTTTCTATTGGCTGATGTAGGAACTAAGAATCTTTTGTATAATAAGTATTCTCTATAACCTTTTATAATATCATTATGTATTTCAGTAATCTCATTTTCTTCTAAATATTTTTTAAACTGAATAACATCTCTTAAATATGCTTCTATAGTTTTATCAGATTTTTCACGTTCAATTAAATATTCTTTAAACTCTTGTAAATCATTCATATACCACACCTCACAAGCATATTATATCATAAACTCGTGTAATAACAAAGGTTATGCCACTAGATTTAACCATCTTTTCCATGACTCAAAGTATAGTAGTAGCTATTAATATCAGTCCAAAACAATGAAACTAAAAAGATTTTTAACCACATCTATTCTAAGCAATTTTAAAATTCAACTTTTAAATTTATCTACCAAGTTATCATTTAAAAACAGTATTTTTCTAAAGTTTTTAAATGGTTCTGTGGTGTTTCGGAAAATAGTATGATATAATTAATGTTTAATGCTAAATTGCACAAAAAAGCATTTTAATTTAACCAAGAGTAGGAGAGTTAACCCACGATGACTTTCTTGCTCTTTTTTAATTTATTAATCTAAAAACACTTTACAAACACATTAATTTGTGTTAAACTAAAATAGTAATAAATATTGATTTTTCATTAAATCAACTTCTTTTATTATTTAGTTAATTTGTTTAAACTTGTTAAAATAGATTAGTAATATCGCATTGGCATTACTAATCTATTTTTGTTTGTTTAAAATGCCAGTTTTACAATTTCTTATTAATTTATTAAGCTTAAGTTTCTGATTGTGGATAATAAGTATCCAATAAAGCTAATAAAGAATCTGCTTCATCAGAAGTTAAATAATTTTTTAATAACCATGTTGCAATAACAGTTTCATAATAACTTCTATCATGTTTTGAATGATTAGTATTTATGTCATATTCTAAAACTTTTTTAAAACTTGCCATTTGTATCACCTCCTTTCACCTCCTATTAAGTAGTTGGTAATGTTGTTGTTATTACCATTTCTATTAATGAATTAACTAATTCAGTTTGATTATTAATAGTTTCTTTATTATTTTTAATTTGCTCTTTATACCAATAATCCTTACCTTTTGTAAAATATGTTCTGTGGTCTACTAATTCCGTTAAATTAATAACATCATCTTTATTTAAATTAATACTATCTGTCTCAAGAATGATATAATCTTGTGAATCCCCATATTTAATTGAATTTGACTCACCTCTAATTTCTTTGTCCGAATCATTTATGTATTCAACATTTTCTATTTTGCAACTAATTATAAAATAACTAGACCAATATACATAAGCTATCATTTAATCACTCCTTTCTTATACTTTAATTTGTTTGTTAAGTATTTCATTTATTTTATTATCGATTAATTTTTTCCAAATTTCGTCTTTTTTAAAATCATAATACCAAACAGCTAAATAATAATAATTTTCACCTTGATTATATACATATTGTTCTTTATATTTATCCTTTTGTACTTGATATTTTAATTCTTGTTGTAAAGTTGTATTATATATTTTAGCACTCTTTTTATGAAATAAATTATTTAAGATTTTATGTTGTGCTCCCATAACTTCAATAAATAAATGACAATTTTCAATAATTATTTCATTATCGTATTTTAATTTTTTTGGTTTTCTAGATATATTAGCATTATTTGGTGGTATTATTATATTTATAGGATATAGTGTACAGTTATTTTCATGTAATATTGTATAATTTGTTTCTTCCAAATATAACCTTACCTTCTCTTGAATAATTGACTCTCTTCGTTCTTGAACACATTTTTGGCATCTAAAATCTGTCATATAACTTATTAATATTTTTCTTTTAAAATCTTCATGTTTTTCATCTGTGCATTTCCACCACACTGTTTTACGTGTTTTCAAAGTATACTCAAAAGCTGATTTATTATTCTTATCTGACCAAATATTATTTAAGAAGTCTTGTCCGTAATTATCTATTATATATTGTCCTAAACTATCTTTTGGATGTACTTTTCCATGATGGTTAGTGCAGTAGGGACACCTTTGATTATCAACAACAAAACTTGAACATAACATATTATAATCCTCATGATAATCTTTTTCTTGACATTTAATCCATACTCTCTTTTTGCTACTTTTATAACTTACTTCCCAAGGATTTAAAGTATTTTTATTAGACCAATATTTTTCAAGAAAATCATCACCTAAATTATCAATTCCCCATTGAGCAAATGAATTACATTGATTACATCTTATGCTACCTTCTTCCCCTTTTGTAAAACCAATAATATTTTTTAATTCACTTGGATGTATTTCTCTTGGACATTTAAACCAATATTTTTTATTACTTCTATAGGTAATTTCACTAGGTAAACAATTATTTAAATCATAATCCCATCTATCTAATATATCTTGTCTATTGTTTTCTATGCACCATTGTTTAAATGATTTTGATTTCTTTAGTATTGTTTTGTTTGCCTTTTCCCTTCCAAATACATTTGTTCCACATTGCTGACAATAATACTTTCCATCATTATGTAAAATAGTATTATATGTATTATACGGTATAAGCTTTATTACATTTGGATTCTTACACGTTTCACAATCACACTTTGCTTGTATTTTAACAGGACTGCCTTTAGACAAATCTTCAATTTTAACCTCAAATTCTTGTCCTATTTTTGTGTAACTATATCCTAAATTTTCATATCTATCTTTATTTCTTGGATGCCATTTCAAAATCACAGTTTCATTTAATATCATAAATATTCCTTCTTTCATAAATTATTCATAAAAATAAGCAATAAAAAAGACCTATTATCTTTTTCTGATAATAGACCATTCTTTTAATGCTTCGCTTAACTGGTTATCTTCTTTGTAGATATATAACCAAAATTCTCTATTTGTTTTGCAATGCTTTGCTTTGAACTCATTTTTAATTTGTTTTTTATCTAAAAATTCTTTTAATGGTAAAGAAAAACATTGATAATATATTTTTTTAATATTCATTTCAACCATTCCTTTTATAATTTATTTTAAACCGATGTTACAACTGAAATTTTAATTGCACGAGATTTCGATGTTAAATTCTTTACTCCCAACGAAGAGTTACTTATTCTCTTAATTCCATAAGTAGAATAACTGTCACTATAACTACCAATACTTGCGAATTCATTATGTGATAATGAAGTATAAACTATTGTTATTGGACTTATGGTTGGAGTATCTAACAAAGATGCTGTACCTAATTGAAAACAAAAATCTAAATTAATACTAGTAATTCCTAAGCTACTTAACATTATATTTAAATTAGTAATTGTCATATTAGTAAATAGAGTTTGAATTTGTGATATAGAACTACTTGTACTACCCCAATTTAATGATATGTCACCTATAAACTTCTTTATACTTGAACCATCATAATACAACCAATTATTTTTACCATCTACACTAAATAAACACTTAATACTTGTATTAGTTGGTATTGTTGTTGGAACAGTTAATGATGTTATTGTATCTATTGTTGTTAAACTATAATCTGATAATCCCGTTGTTTGTAAATAATAATTTGAATTATCAGTAAAAACATTATATCCTGCTGGTGGTGTATATATAAAAGAGTTTGAACTAAATTTAATTGAACATTGTGTACTTCCACCAAAAGAAGCATCTACACTAAAAGCTGGGTATAATTCTATACTTGGTAAATTAGTAAAAGCTGTCCCTTGACTTACTCCATTTTTCCAAAATGTTATATTTTTATTATCCATATCTAATAATATACTGATAATATCTCCAACTCCCCATGAATTTCCATAAGAAGATTCGGAACTACTAGCATATGATGATTTCATACCTCCCCAATTTTCATATCCAAAGGAATAGCCAGTTGTAATTCCATTAGTAGCACTACTAAAAAAATATCCAGCAGAATCTTTATTTCCAGCATTAGAAGATAAAACTCCTACTGTTACTCTTCTGTTTGAAGATGTATTTGTTTCTTGTTTGAACTCAAAATACCATTTCCCACTACTAATTCCTTTATTTGCCCTTATAAAATTATCTCCAGAATTTAATATTGCAGTTAAATTATTATTACTTAAAATAAAATTACTTCCTTTATCATTTGGGTTAAAACTGACAAGATTTAATTTTAAATATCCAGTATTAGCAGTTATTTTACTACTATCTTGTAAAGTATATTTACTACTATCACTAAAATCTACATGAGTATCTGTAACAGAACTTCCAGCAATTTGTTCTTCTATACTTACTACAATTTTATCTGATGTTGGATGTGAAAAGGTCTTTTCTGTTCCACTTGCAATAGTTACATTTTCGCCAGCAGTAGTAATTGTCGAACTACCAATTGTCCCTACTACATTAATTGTTGCATTTTCGTATTTTCCTGTACTAGAATTATATACTATAGATGTACCATTAGACCTTGTACTATCATCTATTGTTATATTATTAATGCTTGTTGCATTAGAACCACTTGGTTTGTTCTTAATATAATCTGCTTTAGTATTGTCTGTTTGATTCCAATCAGATTGTATTTGGGTACTACTAATATTTATCCAACTTGTAGTTGTGGAATCAAACCATTTTAAAATTGGCTTCGTTGTTAAACTTATGTCTAAAAATAGTTTCGAAGTATCTATTGGGGCAATAGTTCCCACAATTATTTGGTTGCTTCCCGATAATGTATGCCAGCTAGTATCATAATAATTTAAACTATAATTTTGGCTTGATAAAATGTATATTTTATTTGCTTGTCCAACTGTTGGAAGCGTTGAAACTGTTATGATATCGGTAATTTTCAACTTGCTATTATCAGACCGAACTATGTACTGATTTCCCTGTTCCGTAAAAAGGATTTTCCCGACTTGTGTTTGAGATGCTACTGAGGATTCATTTATAACACCTATATTAATATTTGGGGTATTAGACATTATACATCATCTCCTTTATATCTATTTTGTTTTTCATATTACAAATTCCGAATAAGTCAACGTCGTTCCAATGTCTTTAATTACTGTTTCTATGGTTGACATATTTTTATCTATTTTTGCAATGTCTTCTTGTGTAATTACTTGCCCATCTTTTTTATCGATTTTATCTAAAGTTATATCTGCCATTTTATTCTCACACCCTTTTTATATTACGAATTCAGAATAAGCAGATAATCCAGAACCACCTGTAGCATTTAACGTTATATCATTACCATTTGTTGTTATAGTAATATTTGAACCAGCTTTTATATTACTGGAAGATAATTTATTATTTAATAATGCATTTACATAGTCTTCAGTTGCAATTGCTTTCAATGATGAATCTGTTCCTATTTTAGCTTTATCATCAGTTTCATCAAATATTAACAAATAATCGTCAGCATCGCCCCTATTAATTTTTATACCAGCTCTACCAGAAGTAACTCCATACCCAACTTCATTTTTATTTAATTCTATTATATTATCTTCAATTTGAACTGTTGTAGCATTAGATATAAAACTTTCTCCATTCATTACTACATTCCCACGTACAGTTAAATTATCAACCGAAATACCACCAGTTACATTTGTACCACCTTGAATATTTACGTTAGGTGCATTCAAGTTTACTTGATTTGTTGCACTTAAATTTGCATTCGCCCCAGCACCAGTAGCTTGTACATTTATATTTGCATTCATTCCTGATGTTGATAATTCAACTCCACTTGCTGATATGACTTTTGTAGTTCCTACTCCTGTAGTTTTAACTGTTAAACTTTGATCCACATCTGCTTTAACCATTATAGTATTATCATTAGTTCCTAATACTGGTGTATCGCCTATATATAATGTATTTGTGCTTAATTTTGCTTCATTTGCATAAATAGTACCAATTCTTTTAGTTGGTGAACCAATATTTTGTGTTCCATTTGTTATTGGAATTATATCTCCTTGGAATGTTGTTAAATCAATATTTGTTCCATCTTTATTTGCTTTTAAAGATAACTCAGTTGCTAACTTAGAAGCAGACCATCCATTTTGCGTACTGTCTATAGAATTATCATCAATGCCAAAAGAATCTTCTTGATATTCTCCATCGTAAATCCACTGAGTTCCATCATAATAAAATTTAGTTTTTTTATTACTATGACTAGAATCTACATCTACTGTACACCAATTGCCAATATTTAAAGTTG
>Ga0302162_10000210_pt1 | contig 17536 bp, 11 predicted proteins | sample I_Fen_E2_2_FD_193501 | JGI IMG/M metagenome (GOLD analysis project Ga0302162, IMG submission 193501) | Peat permafrost microbial communities from Stordalen Mire near Abisko, Sweden - I_Fen_E2_2 | ecosystem: Environmental > Terrestrial > Soil > Wetlands > Permafrost | place: Sweden: Abisko...
TAATGTTGGGGAGTAAGTGCACAAGGTGGAAGTTTGAAAAGTAATGAACAAAGATTAGAATTAGCAACAAAATCAATAAGTATAGAGGATAGAATAATAGTTGCAGATAATGAAGGAAATCGAAGTAAAGATCTTACTAGATTATTTGTTATAAATCAAGGGGAAATGAAGTAAATGGATAGATTTGTAAAGATTCATCAGATGCTTAATGGTTACCAAAATGGGCATTGCAAGATAGCTTCATCAATAGATTTATCATTAAATGATGAAAACATAATAAATATGCTCAGTGATGTTTCAGGAATGTCATCAAATATAGAATGGGAAAGCTATATAACTGGTTATCCTTTGGTAAATGAAAATATATATGTATTTGCAAAGACATGGATAGCAAAGGAAATGAAACGTCCAGGATGCGTTTGGACGCATTCTTTGCTAATAAATATAGATGAGATAAAATATATTAAGTCTATAAATAATATTTTTAAATTATTTAAGTATCCATCAAATTCAAAGTATGATTGTTATGAAAATGAAATTTTTTTAGAGACAAATGAAAACAACGAATATGAAAAATTTAAATTTGACCCAAAGCAGTATGAATATATTGTATATACAATTTTATCAAATGATAATAGTGTAATTATAGAGAGTGACAAATCAGATGAATATGAAAGGATTATAGTTGATGTATTAATTCAACAGAATGATGCATTTTTAAGGCAATTTTCATTTTGCACAAAATCATTTGACAGTAGAAAGTTAAATAGACAGGATTTTAGTTATCAAATAGTACCACAAAATTTAGGAAATAGAGTTATAAGAGAAATTAGTGAAAAGAATATATTCTATAAAAACATAGAATATATTGAACAGTTACCTAAATGGGTTAATTTAATTACAGTTGATTTCGTAAATCATAATATTGCTAAGTTTAAAAATTATAAAAAAATGTATGGTAGCTTATTTGAAACAAGAAAATATTTTAATAAATTTGCAAAAATGTTTTATGCATTTAATAATAATACTATTAATAATAGTTTTTTGAGCTATATGAATGCTATTAGAACAGTTTTTAAGGATGAATATGAAGAAATAAGTTATAGAACTATCGAAATTATTTGTAATAATTATAATATGCAGTGGTTTAATAATAGAAATATAAGTGAATTGTGCTTAGAATTAGTTGATAGTAATGAATTTTTTATAGAGAATTCAAATCGGATAATAAGTTATCTTAGCGATATATTATATGATGAATATAAGGACAGTATATATAAGTATTTTAAGAAATATTGCAATGACAACTTCAATGATTTTGGTTCCTCGTTAGTCAATGAACTATTGGTTAAGATTAAAGTTGAAGATTTTGCTAAAGTAAGTAACATGGAATTTGATGTTTCTCTAATTCTTATTAAGGCAAATAACAATTTAATCTGCTGCGAGGATATTTGGAAACAATCAGTAGAATATCAGGTAGAATTAATTTCACAATTAGATATGAATTCTATTAAATTTAACTTTGAAGATTTTGTGAATGAATTAATACTAAATAGCAATAATGAGATTGCAGAGATAGTATATGAGATTGCAGGAAACAAACTTGTTGATGAAATATGGCATTGGTGCAAATTGAATGCATTTAGCTATGATTTGTTATATAAGTGGGTAGATTATTTAGTTTATGATGTTAAACAATGTCTAGTAGAAATATCGGAAATTAATAATAGAGAATTTGTATTTATGATACTAAATAAAATTAATACTTATGAAATAGATTTGAATTCAATAAATCCACAAATCTGGGTTATTATTTTTAGAAACAATAAGTTTAATGAATGGAAAGAAAAGAAAAGAGAGATAGCATTATTATATGTACCAATAATATTAAAAGTCGGGTTAAGATTCCCTAATGATATAGTTAACTTTTGTTTCAATATAGTAAGTAATCTGTTAGCTACTGATACAATCAGTTATGATGAATGGCGGAAGATAGACTTATTATTGCCACAAATGTTACTAATTGAAAATTGGGATAAGTGTAAAAGATTAAAAAAAGCATTTAAAAATAAAGGATATATGGTTTAAAATGCGCACAATACAAACTTAAAAACAATAAGAAGTTATAAGGTATACATGGATGTAAAGTGTGCTATCTCAATATATCAAGATACAATATATTAAATTAAAAGGAAAATTAAAGAATAATATGTAAAATTGTGGTACAATAAGAGTAATTATCTATGGATGAAATAGATGGATTATTCTTATTTTTTTGTAGATAGGTAAGATGGATAGTATGTCTATAATCTGCAGTTGAGATTAACGCTATAAATAGAAATTATTATATCCATAACATTTTTTACTTTAATAATAAAATTTAAAGACTAAAACATAAAATGAGAGGTCATTTAAATTGCAATTGAATATTATTGGAAACGGGTTTGACTTATATCATAGAATACCTAGTAGTTATTATTTTTTTGGATGCTACTTAATTAAAAATGATCCGGAATTTTATAAAGAAATAGGGAAAATGTACAATTTTAAATTTTGGAAAATGATTGGTCCGCCAATAGCACATGATTATGAGTATGTAGTAGAGGATATTTTCTGGCGAGACTTTGAAAAGCATCTGGGGAAAGTAAATGAAAACTTTATTGTTGATACACATGAATATGATTTAAATTTAGAGAATGATGACCTTATACATATAGAAATGAATAAAGATATTATAGCTGAAAGTCTAAAACAATATTTTGTTCATTGGGTTAAAGGTACATTAGATCAAGATGAAAATTATGAATTAATAATAAACTATATGAATGAAGCAGCAAACTTAATTGAGTTTGGATGTGATGATTATTTTCTTGTTTTTAATTATACTCATACATTGCAAAAGATTTAGATGACATTGCTCCCGGGGATATTGGTGAAGGAAGAATGACTGAAATTGCTTTGATTTTATATTAGAAAGTGAATATGTATATTTTTTAGTTTAAGGGGAGGAAATTTATGAATTATTTGCTTATTCCAATAAGTAATTTACTTTTAGATATGGTAATCAAACTTAATGATATGATGATAATTCCGTGTTATTGGGAAGATATTGATGAAATTAATTTTGATTATGATATAAATGAAGAAAACAAAAAAATTATAAAGTCACTAATAGGTTTTAACAAACAATTTATTATTAAATGTGGGCAATATGGGATTAATTTAGCTTTATTAAAAATTGAGATAGACATAGATTCTATTGATAATATTAATATATTTTTAGAGTCAAAAATTTATTTTGTCAATCGTTCGCTAGATTATGTAAGAATTCAGTATTGCAATTTTAATAATAAAGAAACATTAGTTGGTATTCCTGGACTAGTAAACAATAATAGACAAGTTTTTCATTGGAATTGTTCTCTTCAATCTATAAAAAAAATAGAATGTAAGCCCATTTTGTATTCCATGCAACCAGGTATTGGATTGGATCTTTGTTCTCCTGGATTAGGATGGAAAGATGAAGAGTTTTATCCTGCACTTTTTAGTGATAGAAAAGATGAAGTATATTTGGAATTTCGTACAATTATAGGACGAGCTTGTGAAGCCATGAAGATTATTGATATTAATAGATGCTTTTGTTATTTATTTTCTACGGTGGAACGTATGGGAATGGGAACTACAGAATATTGTAGATTTGAAAGTAGAAAGAAGAAAATAATTTCATTTATTTCTAAAGATCAAGAGGAATTTAACAGGTTAAGTAAACAGTTCTTTTTTTATTCAAAAACAGTTAGGACAGATATTATTCATAAGGGTAAGAATATACTTGATATGATACCTATAACGGAAACAAGCAGAATTATTAATAGTCTTTATTTACTAATTATTAGATTTTCATTAAAAGTAATAAATGCTAACATATATTCATTTGATGGACTAGATAATATTTTAAAAAGAGCTATAGAAAGCTACCAATATATAACACCAACTTTACCAGCAACAAATTATGCTTTAGAAAGCTATCTTGACTATGATAGTGACTTTACATTTATTGCACCTATAGAAAATCTAAATATAAAGAAAATAATAAAGTTAGGAAATACACTACTTATTCCTAGAAACTCTATAGATAATTTTGATAACTATTGTTGGGTATATACTCTTTTTGAAGGCGGAGAAGAAATAGATTTTAATGGAAGTATAATAACACCAGACAATAAAATAATAGAGTTGAATGAATTTAAAGATTTATGCGATGAAGACATTATTGCATTACAAAGTGCATTATGTTGCAGAGAAATTTCTGAATTGAATAAGCACTCTGCCTTTTCAATTAGCTTTGGTCAACCATTTTTGGAATATATTGAGTATAGTCCAAATATATATTTTGAGTTTTGTGACTACTTATGCTCTAATATTAATAAAGAATTAAATTATTTAGTATTATCATTAGCTGATATTCGCAATGTGGAATATCTTCCATCGCAAGTAGGTATTTTAAATGGATTTAGAGTTTTGTATAAATTACATAATTATTATCATATAGCCCAAAGTATTCCTGGAAGGGTATATAGTCAATATTATGAGAGTGATAAAGAATTTACAATTTCTGATGATTTTGAAATAACAGATAGAACATTATATGATTGCTTATACAGTTATAGAGATGATGAAATTTCTTATCTTTGTAAAATAGCTCTTAATAGATTATGTGAATGTTATTATATTAATGATTATACAATAATGCTTTCTTATATGTTTGATGTTCTTGATATGCTAGATCCGCAAGATACTGAGGGAAAGCGACTGAATTCTCATGTAGTACCTTTTGTTTGTGATAAAAAACAAGAATATCATCAAGCTTGTAGTAATATAAAAATAATTCGTAATAAGTATAGAAATCCATTAGTTCACGATGGAAAGAGTATATATGATATTATTTCTAAAGAAGACGAAATTTATGAAGTATTCAATTATTTAAAAGATATAATAATTTCATTTTGTAAAAGGATATTTTTATCTGGTGCAACTAATTTTACTGAACTTGAAGAAGAACGTGAAAGAATAAAAAAATTACTTAAATTATAATAATTGAAAACAGTATTAGCAAGTAATCCTAAGTCGTGCAACAACCTCTGGGGTCTAAATAAATATTACCAGGGACAAATTGTTTAAGAAAAATATTGCTTTGATAAAAAAGTGAAATAATAAGTATAAATTATCATAATAATGATTACAATCATGACTCTACATTAAAAGTGGTTGATGAAAGAAGTTTAAGTGAAGATGAGATCAAGATTATAGATTATATCAAAAAAAATGGATCAATAAATAATCAACAGAGTAGAGACAATTTAGGTTTTGGTAAAGATAAGAATATCGATTTATTTAATAGTCTAATTAAAAAGAGAATGATAAGAAAAGAAGAAGCGAGTAGTAGTACAAGATATTTAATAAACTAAATTTATATTATTAATAAAAAGTACGACGATTACCGACGAGCCGACGACGTGATATGAATAAAGCCGACGAGAGCCGATGAGAATAAATAGTTAAATGTTAATGCTCAACAGAGCTATTTCAAGTAATTTAATTATTAAGAGGGAATAGATATAATAAAATATATTAATTTATAAATTAATAAAAACATTTAATTCCCCTCATGTTGAAATTACTATTCAACATGAGGGGGCAATGTTTTTTTATCATTTATGTAAGGTTTAAAAGTTTTAGTATTTAAAGAATGCCGAGTAGATTTATTCAGAACTATATGGAAACAATTCTTCCAATAAATCTTCCTTTAAATTTTCATTTATTGAGGGAAAAATGAATAATGCTTAGTATATTACCCTGGAATTATGTGTAAAAACACTTCCCTCAACGTTCCCTTAAGAGAAGAAATATAATAGAGTATGGGAAGTTATGGTAAAACATAAAAAGTACTCACAAGTGTCTAAACATCAGTATTTCAGAGTATTATGAAATACGATAAAATATGATTTGGTACAAGTACCCCCTAATATAGAACTCGGCTTATGGCTTATCTCGCATATTTAAAATGAACAGTTTAGAGGATCTAGGAATAATTTTCCGACATTCTTCCAACTGTTATTTTTTTATACATTTATTTATGAGAAATTAATAAATTTTATATTTACGAATTTTAAGGAGCATCTATATTTTAGATGCTCTTTGATTTATAAAAATATAAATCAGTAAAATTAGACATATTTGATTTAGTATTTTAAATTTAAGTATTAAATAAATAATATAAAAATATACATAGTAGTAAATGCAAGGCACATAAAAAAATAACAAGTCAGTATACTAGTATATTTTGGTTTAGTTTTTTAGTTAAAGTGCCTAAGTAATATTAGGAGTTAAATATGTCTGATTCACGTGACTGTAATTTATATTATGATCCCAATACAGCAAATTATTTAATTGAATATAAAGGAAATTTTAAAGAGAAAATAAATAAATTACCTTATGCATGTGGGGATATAATTACAGACACTATCGGAGTTATATCAGTGCGGGTTAAAGATTTAGATAGACTTTTAATTGATGTCCCAGAAATAATTTTTTATGCTAATAGGAATATATATGTATTACAAGACATTTCGCCATCTTCTGTAGATAATATAAATAATATTAAAATAAATCCATATCTAAATTTAAATGGGAAAAATGTATTAATAGGCATTGTAGACACTGGTATAGATTATTTAAATAAAGAATTTATTAGAGAGGATGATACATCAAGAATAATTAATATATGGGATCAAACAATACAAAATAATACTGATAATTCTGTATATATTGGGCAAATTTATTCAAATGAACAAATAAATAATGCAATTAATACTTATAAAAATAGTGGAGATCCATATAAAATAGTACCTTCAAAAGATGAAATTGGTCATGGGACTAAAGTTGCTGGAATAATAGGTGCAAGAGGATATAATAATGAATTTCAAGGAATTGCACCAGATAGTAATTTTGTAATTGTTAAACTTTTTGAATCTTCTAATTTTAAAAATCAATTAAAAGAAAATAATGTTCAATACACTCCAGTATATGATATGTCCGAAATTGTAGCAGGACTAGAGTATTTAAGAAAAGTATCTATGGAGCATAAGCAACCTATGGTTATTTATCTCGGTCTTGGGAGTAGTGAAGGAAGTCATGATGGTACAAACTTGATTTCTAGATATGTAACATCTCTTGGAAGTAATGTAGGGTTATGTTTTGTAGCAGGAGTAGGAAATGAAGGTGATTCACAAGGACATGCATCTGGTTATATTAAAAATGTAGGAGATACAAAAGTAGTGGATTTAAAAATACCAAGGGAATTAAAATATTTTCACTTTGACATATGGGTACGAAGACCTAATGTTGCTTCTATAAATGTAATTTCACCTACTGGAGAAGCATCAGGAATTATTGAAGCAAAAATAGATAAAATTCAACCAAACAAATTTATTTTTTTAAATACTAAAATGACAGTTAGATACTACAATCCTGAACATTTTACTGGACATGAAGTTATAAGTATTGTATTCAATGATATAAAACCTGGAATATGGAGTTTTAATTTAATAGGTGAGTATATAATTGATGGAAGATATGATATATGGCTTCAAGCTAAAAGTACTTTGCCAGAAAATACAATATTTCTAGAATCAGATCCTTTTAATACAATAACAAATCCATCTGAGGCTGTTAACGTAGTTACAGTTGCTTATTACGGAAATAATAATGCTTTAATTGCATCTTCTGGTAAGGGATTCAATACTAATAACCTAATTAATCCTGATATTTCAACTTTAGGAATAAATATTTTAACAACAAAAGTTTCAGGAGGAATTACAACATTTTCGGGTAGTTCGGCAGCTACTGCAATAGTGGCTGGAGCTTGTGCTCTTTTATTGCAGTGGGGAATTGTTGATGGGAATGATCCAACTATGTATACAAAAAAGATTAGAAGTTATCTAATGTATGGAGCAAATAGAAATCAAATTTATAAATATCCAAGTAGAGAATTTGGTTATGGGGACTTTGATTTATTAGGGACTTTTAATATTATTAGTGGAACATATAGAAGGAAAAATCAAATAGCTAATACAGATAATTCTAATGTGAGAAATGCTAAAGAAAATTATGAATATATTGAATATTATATTAATAAATTATTTGTAAGAATTCCTAAGGGGATATGTGGATATGGGGAGTAATATAAATGGAAGAAAATTTTAAGGCTTCAAGAAATATTTTTTCTGATGCCAACTATTATCATTATATTGTTCAATATCAAGGAAATATTAATGAGGAGGTTTCAAAACAACCAGGATATTATGTAACTATAATTAATAATAAATATGCAATAATATCTGCAAATAGAGAACTTGAATTAAATTTGGAAAAACCGATTTTTTCATCTATAGTATATGCAGCTACAACAGATATATTTACACTTGAACAAATTTCACCAATTGAAGCTTCAAAAGCTAATTTTTTACAATTAGATTTACCTTTGAAATTAACAGGAAAGGGTGTTAATGTTGCAATTATAGATACAGGCATAGATTATCTAAATGCAGAATTCATGAAAGAAAATGGAGAAACAAGAATAGAATATATTTGGGATCAAACAATAAATTCTATTGAAAAAGATACAAACAACGCTGTTGTTCCATTCGGAACGGTTTATACTAAAAATAATATACAAGAAGCTATAGATGCTTTAAAAACAGGGAAATCACCTTATGAAATAGTGCAAACCAAAGATGAGATTGGACATGGAACTAACATGGCTGGAATCATTGGGGCTAGAGGAAAAAATCCTGATTTAAAAGGAGTAGTTCCAGAATGTGATTTTGTAGTTGTAAAATTAATAGAAAATGTCACATACAAAAAACGTTTTAATACACAAGTTCCTATATTTGATATAGTTTCTATTTTTACAGCTTTAGAATTTTTATATAGATATTCATTGCGTAACAATAAGCCTATGGTTATATATTTCCCTCTTGGGAGTAATTTTGGTAGTCATAAAGGCAACGGTATTTTAGAACTATATATGGAATCACTATCTAGAAATAGCGGTATAGCTATAGTTACTGGAACAGGGAATCAAGGAGCAAGTGGAACTCATACTTCGGGCATAATATCAAAAGTTGGTGAATCCAGATCAATACAGCTATATGTATCTCCAGAACAGAAATTTACTGTGACTTATATTTGGATTGACTCACCAAACATAATGTCTTTAAATATAGTATCACCTTCAGGAGAAAGTACTGGTATAATAAATGCTGAAATTAATACTTTGGAAACTTATTCATTTTTATTTGAAAACACAGCAATAAGAATTAATAATTATCTACCAGAAGCCAATACAGGAGATCAATTGATACGTGTTAGATTTACAGATATAAAAGAAGGAATCTGGAATCTTATATTAACAGGAGAGTCCATTTTAGATGGAAAATTTAATGCTTGGATACCTCAAGAAGGAGTGAGTATTGGTGGAACTAGATTTATTTCTTCAGATCCATATGGAACAATTATGAATCCAGCTACTTCAGAGTATGTAATGACTGCAGCAGGATATAACCAAAATAACAATAGTATTTTAAGTTATTCTGGAATGGCATTTTTGGATGATTATATTAATAAAATAGATGTTGCAGCAGGAAGTGTAAATGCATTAACTGTAGCTCCTAATAATACAACAGCTATTGTTAACGGAACAAGTGTTTCAGCAGCTATACTTGCTGGAGCTTGTGCTATATTATTTGAGTGGGGAATCATCGATGGAAATGATCCGAATATGTATTCTCAAACTATAAAAGCGTATATTGCAAAGGGAGCGGTTCAAAGAAGTGGTGACGTATATCCAAATCCACAGTGGGGATATGGAATATTGAATATATTTAAGATGTTTCAGTATATGACATAGTTAATAAATAATAAAATCATAAAGTGTAGTGAGGATTAGATAACTACCATAATTTATTTTTTATGGTAGTTAGATGATATGTTATTTGATGAAGCAGTTATAAATGCTTCAAAAAGTTTAAGCATGTTTTTGTCATTATAAGTAGTCATAATTTCAGGATGGAATTGTACACCAACAACAAAATTTTTATCACACTTTTCGATAGCTTCAATTACATTATCTTTAGAATAAGCAGTAACTTTAAAACCAGGAGCTAAAATTTTGATTGCTTGATGATGAAAAGTATTAGTAACAATAGAATTTCCTAAAATGCTATGTAAAATTGAATTCGGAGTAATATCTATGGTGTGAGTTGCTGCACCATCCTTTGCTTGTTGTTGGTGCTTGATATAACAGCCTTCCATATCTGACAAATCTTGATATAAGGTACCTCCAAAGGCAATATTTAAAATTTGATGTCCTCTACATATAGCTAAAATAGGTTTATTAAGTTCACAAGCAATTTTAACGATTGAGAGATCAAAAGTATCTTTGTCTGGAAATATATAACCTAATTTAGGTGAAGGTTCTTCATTATATACTAAAGGATTTATGTCTACACCGCCAGATAGAATAACACCATCAAGAAGTTCAATTTGTCTTCTAATAGATTCTTCATCAGATAGAATAGGAAGTATAACAGGAATGCCACCTGCTTTAATTACTGATTCGACATAATCATTACTCAGGGATTCTATAACAGAATGAGAATAAGAAGTTTCGTGTTTAATAACTCTACTTGAATTTATACCAATAACAGGTTTTTTCATAGCAACATTACCTCCATTAAGAATGTTTATAAATTATACTATATAAGGACAAATAAATATTGTCAATTGTAGTTTGTTGGTACAAATATAAATAAATTCTAAAGAAGATATAAGTAAAATATAAATAAATATTTACAAAATAAATAAACCAAGTAAAATAGAAATGAAGATAAATGATTTTTTGGGAAACAAAAGATAAAATGAATAGTTTTAGGAGGATATATATTAAGTGAAAGGATTTTTCAAAACTATCATAATGGTAGGTATAATAATACAAATTATGACGTTGAAAGCATTTGCATATGAAAAAGTTCAGAAGTTAGAAGACTTGGAAGGTAGTATTTATAGGCATTTTCAAAATAGAGATGCAAATTTTACTTTTTTATATACAGGAACAAGAAAAGAATTTGAAGATAATATACGTAAGTGTATTACGGATGCATATTCTAAAGATGATTATTTAGAAAGATCATGGTTAGAAATAAAACCTAAAGCAAATGTTACAAAAAATGGTATAGAAACAACTATAGATGCAACTTATTTAACTACAAGGGAACAAGAAGAATATGTAGAAACTGAATTGAGAAGTATTACTAAATCTTTGATTGATATAAAAATGTCTGATTTAGAAAAGGTAAGGGCTATAAATGATTATATAGTAAATAGATATGAATATGATTATACACTAAAATCAATAAGCGTTTATTCTGGGTTAACTACATCATTAGCTGTATGTCAAGGATATTCGATGACTGCTTATAAAATGTTTAATTATGCAGGTATAGAAAATAGAATTGTTGTTGGAAGAATTAAAGATATTCCACATTCATGGAATAGTGTTAAGGTGCAAGGCAATTGGTATCAATTAGATATTACAAATAATGATTCTATTGAAAAGGATAAATATTTCTTAGTAGGAGATGATGCTTTAATTGCTAATAATTATGTTTGGGATAGAGAGAAGTATCCAAAAGCACTAAGTGGATATAACTAATAAAAAAACAATATTGTTTTATTTATAAATTTTTACAGTGAAAATTTTTAATATGATTAAGAGATATGATTGAAATATAACATATAATTATATTTCAATCATATAAGTTTTTATTGTATAAGTGTAAATTATACTTATAAGTTCATTTTTCCCTTTTATATTATTTCACAAAAAAGATAATATAGTTTTGGAATTTTTCAATATAGTATTTAAATGATTACATATAGTAAAATAAACCTATAACAAATAAAGAAATAATATTTAAAAATTATATAAATGAAATAAGGGGGAAATAAATATGGCAGATTTGTCACTAAGAAATATTTATAAGATTTATGAAGGGGATGTAACGGCAGTTAAGGATTTCAATTTAGAAATTGCTGATAAAGAATTTATCGTTTTTGTTGGACCATCAGGTTGTGGTAAATCAACAACTTTGAGGATGATTGCAGGACTTGAAGAAATATCTAAGGGAGAATTATATATAGGTGGAAAATTAGTTAATGATGTAGAACCTAAGGAAAGAGATATTGCAATGGTATTCCAAAACTATGCATTATATCCACATATGACAGTTTATGATAATATGGCTTTTGCTTTAAAATTAAGAAAAGCACCTAAAGAAGAAATAGAAAAAAAAGTTAGAGATGCAGCAAAAAGATTAGATATTGAACATTTATTAGATAGAAAGCCAAAGGCTTTATCAGGAGGTCAAAGGCAAAGAGTTGCTCTTGGAAGAGCAATTGTTAGAGAACCAAAGGTATTCTTAATGGATGAACCTTTATCAAATCTTGATGCAAAACTAAGAGTTCAAATGAGAACAGAAATATCAAAGCTTTATCAAAATTTAGAAACAACATTTATATATGTTACACATGACCAAGTTGAAGCATTAACAATGGGAACTAGAATTGTTGTAATGAAAGATGGAATAATTCAACAAGTTGATAGTCCACTTAACATTTATAATACACCAACTAATTTATTTGTTGCAGGATTTATCGGAAGTCCTCAAATGAATTTAGTAAATGGTACTGTTGTAGAAAAAGAAGGCAAGTTATATTGTAACTTTGAAGAAAACAGTATAGTATTTACTGAAGATAAAGCAAAAGTATTAAAAGTTAATGGATATGTAGGCAAAGAAGTAGTATTTGGTATAAGACCAGAGCACTTAGATGATAATGAAGAACTTGTTTCAATGAATCCAGCGGCAACTCTTACTGGAGATGTAGAAGTTGTTGAACGTATGGGAGCTGAAAGTTATATTTACTTCAAATCAGGAAATAATAATATGACTGCAAGAGTTGATGGAAGCACTAAATCTGAACCTAAGGATAAAATTAAATTATATGTACAACATGAAAATATTCATGTATTTGATAAAGAAACAGAATTAAGAATATGTTAATATAAAGTGAAACTTTCAATCGGAGCCTTAGGCTCCAATTGAATATAGTTGAACTAATCTAGAAATGCTAGATATCAGATAAAATAAAATTCAGGTGGAGTTTTATACTTCACCTGAATTTAGTTAACATTCTTCCTACAATGGACACCAAACATCAAGAGTTACAAGGTGTATCTACGAAGGGGCATACGTAACGTTAATGGATGCACAGTCTAAGATAGTACGGTTTTTAGTTGATGTTTTCTAAAAAGATAGTAGCTAAGAATCTCTAGACATAATATAAGAAATAGCTGAGGTGAGAATATGAATGGATTAGTAAAATATCTAAAAGAAATATATGAAAATTGTGAAATACCTTTTGAATTTTATATGGATGACGAAATAATATTTAAAGCTAATCTTGATTCTCATAAAGAGAAATTATTGGAAAATATATTTTTAATTGGAACAAAGCAAGTGAAAATAAAAATTGAAGAACAGTATAAAGATTCTATAAAAATATTAGAATTTTGTATTAAAGATAAATACAAAGACGATTATAATAAAAAAGAAAAAATTATTGCTCAATTATTACAAAATTTAAGTATATCAAAAGAAAAAATAAAAGAAGTTTTGCCACAAATAAAAGAAGATACATTTTTAATTACTATAAGTTTAAAAGAAAAATTAATAGAAGCATTAGATGCTTTTAAAAACATTTATAATGATACTGATATTACAGTATTAAATCATGAAGATACTATACTTTTAATAGGAGTATTTGAAGATATAAATGAACATGTATCAAGTATAAGTGAAACAATATATCTTTCTCTTTATGAAAAATGCTATATAAGTTATTGTCACATTCAAGACTATGAATTTTTAAATGAATTATATAATGACAATGTATATAAAATTAATTTGGCAAAAAAATATAAACTGTCTACAATGATATTTGGACAAAATAGTCTTTTATTTGAAAAAATTATGGATAATATAAAAGAAGAAACTAAGATAAAAATATTAGATGAGTTTAATGATCGTTTTTCTAGATTAGATGAAGATATGATGAAGACAATAGAAATTTTCTTTAAATTAGATTTAAACTTAAGTGAAGCATCAAAAGAGTTATATGTTCATAGAAATACTTTAATTTATAGATTGGACAAGATTCAGAAATATACAACTTATGATATTAGAAAATTCAATGATTCAGTATTATTTAAAATAGCATTCTTTCTTTGGAAGCAAAAATAACGAATATAAAATAGACTAGTATAGTGACCTGTTATTTGATTTGATGGGGCTAAATATAATATTTATTTACAATAAAATTAAAAGATTTTTTTTGGAATTACTTTGTAAAATGATTTCTGCAAAAGTCTTTTATTTTTTTGAATTATAAAATTGAGACTTAGAAACAATAAACAAGGAGCATATATCAAAATATTAAGTATCACTAAACAATCGAGTTATATAAATATTCAAGGTTTGCTAAAATATTATTAAATGAAAGTGAAAGAATTTTTTATTATATAAACATTACTAAAAATCAAGTGAATATAATAATATATGCATAATATTTATTACAGGATTTTATATTAAAGGCATAAGACAAACACACTTCCTTGTCAGACGTAAATTAACATCACATCTTTTCTATTTTGTTTCATGTGCATAACTTAAAATTAAATCAATTGACAAGCGGCAACGATACTCTAATTATTTTGTATCTAAATGATGGTATAGAAGAAAAAACATAAATTACAAAAGAAATAGCCAATTTGGCTCAAATTGGGGTTAATAGAGTTTTAAGATTTCTTAATAATCACCAAGGGATTAAAGAAAGTGCGAGGCAAAAAATTCTAAAATTATAGGATAGACATCCATTTTTTGAGTTATAGAATCTGCAATTTTAAGTAGTGAAAAGTTGGAGGAGTGAAAATGAAAAGAGGTAGTGGAATTATCATGCATATAGCATCTCTACCAGGTAAATATGGAATAGGCACATTTGGAAAAGAAGCATATGAATTTGCTGATTTTTTGAAAAAGTCTGGACAAAAAAATTGGCAAATACTCCCTTTGGGTCAAACAAGTTATGGAGATTCACCCTATCAATCATTTTCAGCATTTGCTGGAAATCCATACTTTATTGATTTTGATATTTTAGAAAAAGATGGATTACTAAATAAAAATGATTATAATCAAATAAACTTTGGGGATAATCCAGAAGTTATAGATTATGGATTATTATTTACTGCAAAAATGAAAGTATTAAGACTTGCATATGAAAATTCTAAAAAAAATAAACCTGATAATTTTGGAACTTTTAAAAAAATAGAAGCCCCTTGGCTTGATGATTATGCTTTGTTTATGGCAACTAAAACTAATTTTAATTTAAAAAGTTCCCAGACTTGGGATGATGATATTAGGTTACGAAAAGAAAAAACTTTAGGAGCTCATAAAGATAAACTTACTGATGAAATTGAGTATTGGAAATTTTTGCAATATGAATTTTTTAAGCAATGGAAGAAGTTGAAAGATTATGTAAATAAATTAGACATTAAAATTATAGGAGATATTCCAATATATGTGGCTGAAGATAGTTCTGATTTATGGAATAATCCAAAAATATTTTTATTAGATCAGAAAACATTAAAACCAATAAAAATTGCAGGATGTCCACCAGATACATTTTCAGAAACTGGACAACTTTGGGGTAATCCTATTTATAATTGGGATTACCTTGAACAAACTGGTTATAAATGGTGGATAGATAGAATTAGGCAAAGTTTAAAACTTTATGATGTATTAAGAATGGATCATTTCAGGGGATTTGAAGCTTATTGGGCTATACCTTATGGCGACAAAACTGCAGAAAATGGAGAATGGATAAGGGGTCCGGAAATGAAATTATTTAATGCAATAAAAGAAAAGTTTGGAGATATAAATATTATAGCTGAAGATTTAGGGTTACTAACCGAGGACACTATAAGTTTTAGAGAAAAAACAGGTTTTCCAGGAATGAAAGTACTAGCATTTGCTTTTTCAGGTGAAAGTAAGAATGCATATCTTCCACATAATTATGAAAAAAATTGTGTGGCTTATACAGGAACACATGATAATGATACAGCAAGAGGTTGGATCGAAACTACAGGTAGCACGGCTGAAGTTAAAAATGCAATTGAATATTTAAGATTAACAGAAGATGAAGGCTATAATTGGGGATTAATAAGAGGAATATGGGGAAGCGTTGCTAATACTTCAATCGCACTTATGCAGGATTTTTTAAATCTTGGTAGTGAAGCAAGAATCAATGTTCCTTCAACAATGCAAAATAACTGGTGTTGGAGAGCAAAAGATGGTGTTTTCACTAATGAACTAGCAGAGAAAATATATAGATTAACTAAAATTTTTAGGAGGTGCGAATAATTTGGAAAAACAAAAAATAAAAGAGGGTATTGAAAGATACTTAAAAGTAAAACATGGAGTTAAATTGAAGGATGCTCAAGATTATGAAATTTTTAATGCAGTTTCATTAACAATTTTGGAAGAGATAATTGATGATTGGAACGAGACTACTAAAACTTATAATGAAGGAAGAATGGCATATTATTTATCAGCAGAATTTTTAATGGGTAGAGCCCTTGGTAACAATTTAATGAACTTGGGTTTATATGATGAAGTTAAAGATGTATTAAATGAATTGAATATAAATTTAAATAGAATTGAAGAAATAGAAGAAGATGCAGGTCTTGGAAATGGAGGACTTGGAAGACTTGCAGCATGTTTTGTAGAATCAGCTGCAACTTTAGACATGCCTTTAGTTGGATATGGTATAAGATATAGCAATGGATTATTTAAACAAAACATTGAAAATGGATTTCAAACTGAATGTGAAGATACATGGCTTAAATATGGAGAAGCATGGAGTATTAGAAAAGAGGATGAAACACAAATAATAAAATATTCTGATATGACAGTAAAAGCAGTTCCTTATGATGTACCAATAATAGGTTATGGAACTAAAAATATAAATACATTAAGACTATGGCAATGTGAAGCTTTAAGAGAATTTGATTTTAATTTATTTAATAATCAACAATATATTGAAGCCGTATCAGCAAGAAATAAGGCGGAAGATATATCAAGAGTATTATATCCCAATGATACAGCGGAAGCAGGTAAAATACTAAGACTTAGACAACAATATTTTTTCTCAAGCGCTTCAATGAGAGATATAATCAAGAAACACAAATCTAAATTTGGAAGTGATTTTTCAGAATTTGCAAAATATAATGTGGCTCAATTAAATGATACTCACCCAACAATATCAATTCCTGAATTTATAAGAATATTAATAGATGAAGAACATATTG